>Ga0066837_10001678_pt1 | contig 10063 bp, 7 predicted proteins | sample ETNtaG_25_FD_66730 | JGI IMG/M metagenome (GOLD analysis project Ga0066837, IMG submission 66730) | Marine microbial and viral communities from oxygen minimum zone, Eastern Pacific Ocean - ETNP201302SV86 | ecosystem: Environmental > Aquatic > Marine > Oceanic | place: Pacific Ocean: Eastern... | reverse complement strand
CCAACGCTCACAGGTCCTGGCATTGAGATATTAAAACGAATATTTGTTAAAGGATTGAACGGATTGGGATAAGCAGGAAAGAGATTCATCCTGGTGGGGACCATATTATTCTTTTCGATACTTAAATCTTCTCCAACCAAGAGTACATCCAGGATATACAGCATATATTGAGTATCCACTTCATTATTTGCATAAACCAGTACCCCATTTTGATCCACAATGAAATCCCTGGGGTAAGGGGAACCCTGGTTTGGAATGTAATACTCATCATAGATCACACCTCCAAAACCCCCTTGCCCTGTGCCTCCGCTTGATTGATCCTGAAGAATGGGATAGGTGATGCCTGTTTCATCCACAAACTGGTCAATCTGCCCTTGATTTACAGAAGTGACCCCTACAAGAACAACACTGTCTTGTGGATAGGTCTGCCAGATGGATGTCTCAAAATCCGATAACTCCGGAATACAGACAGGTCATCCTGGGGCAAAAAATGCAATCACTACTATTTGGCCTAAATGGTCGCTTAAGGTGAAATCACCTGAACCATTGGCAGTGATGGGTAAGGTAAAATCCGGTGCATCCAGACCAACAATTCCACCTTCATAATTACCTACAATCAAAACTTCGATTTCTGATTCATCTGGATCATTGGATGTGATCCGCATCATACCTGATGCATTTTGATTTGATTTTGTGTAAACGATCTGTGCAAGAGCTGTATCGCCAGGTTCAATATATTCTGGAAAATTTATCGATTGAAAATCATTATGGTTCAGGAAAGGTGGAGAAATTCCTAGAGAAAATTGACCATTATTTTCAACTAGTAAATCAAAGGTATCACTTTCACCGATTTCCAGGGCAGGGAAAGAAATATCCCAGGAACTGATATCCAGATCTGCTTCTTCAATCTCACCAAAGGAGAATGTCTGCAAATGCTGCCACTCCGCCGAATATATCACACTGTCCCTCGCTCCAATGGCCATGGTCCGTTTTCCTGTACTTTTATACCCAATCAATTCAAGTGATTCGCCTGTCCATTCCAGTATCTTCACATCCAGCCAGTCAGAAACAGCAATTCTATTGCTATCGAACACTGCAATTTTATTGGCGAGCCCCTGAGTGTCAAATTGATCTAATAAAACCGGTTCATTTATATTTGAGATTCCATACACTGAAATTCCGTGAGATCCTTCAGCAATAAAAAGTAAACTATCCTGAACTTCCAAATCCTTTACTGAACCTTGTGTTAAAAACGAGCTCCCATCACAAGGATCAGAAATACAGCTGATCTCTTCAAGAATAACACCAAACTCACCGTTTCCGATTGCGATATGATTAGAATCCAGAAATGCCACTGTCCATGCATTTTCGCAAGACCTGGAATAATTCAATTCAGGATTGATTGGATCAGAAATATCATATACCAGAATACCATCTTCATGTGCAGCAACCGCCAGCATGTCTCCGTAAATATCTGATCCTTCAAAAGAAGGATTGTTAATATTTGTTCCGGAGACCGATAGAGAACCAATATGTTCTGGATTGGACGGATCAGAAAAATTAACGATAGCTGAACCATCCTGTCGTGTCCTGCATGTAAAATAGGCAACACTGTCAGCAGCAGAAACCCAAAGACCTGGCAAGGAACGGTTGCCCATGGGGACTTCATAATTGGTGATCAGTGTTGGGTTGGTCGGATTTGAGATATCATAAAAATCATATCCATCCAAATTTCCTGGAATAATCATGATTTCCCCAATAATCTCTACATCCATGAGCTCCCTTGCAGGAGGGTTAAACCTGTTTTCAAGGGCCAGGTTTTTTGAGAAACAAAGGAGTGGAATAAAAAAAAGGATTATCTTTTTCATTCTATAACACAACCTTATTCCTTAACCATGGGGACAAACCGCACTGGAAGAATTTTTTCTTTTGTAATTTTTCCATTCTTACCCCTTTTGATCAACCATAAATACTGCATGAAAAGGTTTGCACCCACAGGTATAATCATTCTGCCATCATTCGCAAGCTGTTGAACCAGTTTTTCGGGAATCTCTTCCGGTGCAGCGGTAACCATGATCCGATCAAAAGGTGCTTGATCAGGCCAGCCTTTGTATCCGTCTCCTGTCCGGATCGTAATATTATCATAACCCGTTTTATTCAGTACTTTTTCAGCATCTTCAGCCAGTTCGGGGATAATCTCAATGGTAAAAACATGATTTGCCAATTCTGCCAAGACCGCAGCCTGGTAACCCGAACCTGTACCAATTTCTAACACCTTTTGGTTTTTCTCAACTTGTAGCTGTTCTGTCATATAAGCCACAATATAGGGTTGACTGATGGTCTGATTATGGCCAATGGGAAGAGGCCGATCAGAATAGGCAAGGTCACGATATTTCTCCGGTACAAATAATTCTCTTTTTACGGTTGAAACGGCCTTTAATACCGACAGATCCTTAATACCTCGTCCTTTGATCTGATCTTCTACCATTTTAACTCTCTTATTATCAAAACTGTCGGTGCTTTGAGCACAGCCCAGATTGAGTATCATGGCAATCAGAAGCCATTTCATGTTCAATAATGGATGACCTATATACAATAATCTCTGGATATATACTAATAATTGATTTTTAATCCAAACCCTGCCCTTCTATCCAGCGGAGCAATGGAAGGTTTCACAGAAAGCTTCAGCTGCTGTACGTATTTATAGCGGCTACAGTCCCAATTTCCCTCAATTTTTTGAAAACACCAAAACCGATCATGATTAGACGTAGTTTTATTCATAATAACTCCGTAGCTATTAATAAAGTTAAATCTACTTATCCAAGGGTGGATGGAGCAATGGAAGTAAGACCAGATTAAATCCAGTTGCCGCAATCCAGGTAATCAATAAGGATCTCATCGCTATAAAAACCCGAGCTTCGACCACGCTGGATCCAACGCATAGATAGATCAGGATTCAAAATAAATACAGCTGGCATTAATTGATCATCACCCCGAACCAACCCGTATTTTTCAGCGATGGCATACTGATCATTCGAGATGAATGGAAATGGGAATTCAGTAGATTTTTTCATGGCATGAATATCTCCATGATCTCCAGGAGCCAGCACAAGAAAGGTTAGATTACACGTAGAAATTTCATGGAGCTTTTTTTTGACACGAACCAACTGCTCCCGGCAAACAGGACACTGGGCTGACTTCACAGTGATAATACAAACAGTTTTATTTCTAGCTAGTTTTTCTATTGGTATCAATTCTCCAGATAGACTGACAATTTCATGGGGAAAAACTGGATTTTCCTGTGCCACGATACAGGTAATCGCAATACTAAGAAAATAAAACCTCATTTTTCTTTATCCAGATAAGTTTTTTCCCAAAACCAATTGATTAGCAGTGGGCACAGATTTTTTTTCATAAAAAACGGGATATTCAACAAGGTTAAAATGGATTTTACTATACATATTGTCTCTTTTTCTAATTATGATAATCCATTCATGACTTGGGAAAACATAGCTAGTGTTTCCTCAATTCCAGCGGCATCTATACCACAATGGGTCACCAAGCGAAATCTTTTGGGGCTAATCTCAAAAAACTGAACACCTTTCTTTTTCATCAAAGAAACAAGTTCTACTCCATTAATATCATCACGTTCAAGTGTAAAATATACAATGTTGGTTGGAACAAATTCTGGATCGCATTGCAACCCATTAATCCTAGAAATCCCATCCGCCAGGGTCTTGGCATGCTGATGGTCCAAAGCTAATTGTTCAACCATGGTATCCAATGCTTCAATACCTGCCGCAGCAAGGATTCCTGCTTGACGCATGCCTCCACCTAAAACCTTCCTTAGCCGTTTCACTCTGTGAATAAAACCTTCTTCACCACATACAAGAGAACCAACGGGAGCAGAAAGTCCTTTTGACAAACAAAATGTGGTTGAATCTGCTGGTATACAGAGTTCTTTTACAGGGATTCCTAATGCTACTGATGCATTGAACAGTCTTGCTCCATCCACATGCACTAATAATTCATGTTCATTTGCAATAGTACGAACAGCATTTAAATAATCGATAGTTAATGGAAACCCGTAACAACGGTTATGGGTATTTTCAAGACAAATGAGCCGTGTTTTAGGAAAATGGACATTATCTAAACGAATTGCATTTTTAATATCATTCAATGCCAGTGTACCATCATCCTGATTCTTTAATTGGTGAGAGTGAATCCCACCTAAAGATGATATTCCACCTGCTTCATAAAGAAATGTATGAGCCTGGTCACCTAAAATAACTTCATCACCTCGCTCGCAATGAGACAAGATTGAAGTAAGATTTGCCATTGTACCACTTGGCACGAACAGAGCAGCTTCTTTGCCTGTAAGTGCTGCTGATTTTTTTTCTAATTCGTGGATTGTTGGATCTTCATCCAATACATCATCACCTAATCTTGCATGCATTATAGAATCCATCATCGCAGGTGTGGGCAGGGTTACTGTATCGCTTCGAAGGTCTATCATACTTTAATAGTCTGGATCCATTCCTACCCAGACATAGTTATTGATAACCCGTGTTTTGAAAACATCCATCGGAGTCTGTTCCATATCTACCATCTCTTTGGCTTGGGAATCTATTTTAGCAAAAAACTTCATCTTGCCATCATTAATCCAAGCTTTTATTTCACCCGTTTTATAGCAAAAATCACTATTGTGCCAGCGGCAACTGATCGTCTCTTTCTCTTCATTAATTTTACTTCCTTTCATACTCAATAATGCGTGGGGACACCTGTCATTCACAGCACGGAAAGTATCATTGAGTTTAAAAACCAGTATATTATCTCGTTTTACTTTCATAATCTGCTGCTGCTCATCATCAAAACTGGAAACTTCTGTAAACTTTCGCCAAACTATACCTTCTTCCATGATTTCATCTTTTTCCGCTTTTTCAACAGGGATAATTAAACTTTCAATCTCATATAGGGTCACCCGATCTTCAATACCAGGTAGATTTGTGCGAACAAAATCCTTTATGGTAATGACATCCTTTATCTCTTCATGGGTTTGCTCAGATATAAGAATCCGTGATCTAAACTGTTTATTCGCGGATTCTACTCTGCTTGCAAAATTCACAGCTTCCCCTACTGCAGTAAGCCGCCTGGAGATACCAGCTCCAATATCGCCAACGACCGCGTCTCCCAAATGAACGCCAATCCCAATATCAAATGCTTCTCCATACATGGTTTTCAGATAAGGTTTCATATCATCCATTTGATCACACATATCCAACGCGGACTGAACAGCTGCTAATGCCGGGTTTGGTTCATTGTTGGTACCAAATAATGCCAACAACCCATCACCGATATAATTATCTATACGTCCGCCATATGATTCCACTACGGAAACCATCCTACCAAAGTACCGATTAAGAATAAATACCACATCATAAGGTGTGATTTTTTCAGAAAAAGATGTGAAAGCTCTAATATCACTGAATAGAATGGCTATTTTTTTCGTCTCACCTAATCGGCCAATATTTTTTATATCGGTTTGAGATGCAGATTCTATATCTTCTTCGTTCAGGGCAAGCCTGCGAACAGTCACGTCACCCCGAATTCCAGTCTGGCAGGCAAGTCGAAATTCTTCTGTAGAATGAATCTTTTCCTTAATGATCTGTTCTTTTTCCGTTGGCTCGGAACAGTGTTCTATTCCATCAAGAACCAATACGCGGCAGGTTGTGCATTTCCCTTCACCACCGCAAGCGTGAGCATGAGCAATATCATTTGTTAAACTTATATCGAGTAACAGATCGTCATTATTAGCATCTAATACTTTATTGTCTGGTAAGATAGTAATCTTTGGCATAAAAACCCCTATATCTCAAATATCATTGAATCATTATTAAGAAATCTAACCTCACTGACATTACTGAAACTTGGAAGTTTCATTTAATTAGCATCAGTTTTTGAACATCAACTCTGTCGCCTTGAATAAGTTTTGCAAAGTATACGCCACTGGCATAATTCTGGCCGTTCCATTGTAACTCATGTATTCCTGGTTGTAACAATTTATCTACCAATGTTTCCACGAGCTTTCCTCTGATATCAAATAGATTCAAAGTAACATTTGAATAAAGATCTAACGAGAATTGAATCGTAGTTAATGGGTTAAACGGATTTGGGTATATGGATTGAATTTCAAAATCTTCAGGAGTTAATGAAGTGTTATTATTGATATCCAATGCTTCACCGTCATAATACAATCCAAACATGATCATCATTTCATCCGTACTCAATAAACCAAAAGTTATTTCTTCATCTGTATCATTGTAAAAGGTCGCTTCAAGTTCAAGGCCATCTCCTTCATAGAAAACCATGGGCGGATCATACTCAATGATAGGAGGATGATCCCAGTCCAGAGCAAGATATACTAATTCCCGATAATCTGGATTGTTCTGGTTCACGCGGAAGGCTTTGAATTCAATATTATTCAAATGTGCATGGGACCAGAGTTGAAAGATAGAGATCACTCCGTCATATTCTTCTTCCACCCAAAATATTTTGTTAAGCGTTGTTTCTTCACCCGGCGGTAGATGAATATCATTATTGTTCAATTGAAGAATATGCCCAATATGATCCACTTCTGCTGAATCTACAAAATGGTAATTATTATAAATCTCTCCTGAAATGGTATCATTGGTATAATTGGCATAATGGGAGTTGAAATCAAATCCATAAGTTGGATTTATCCTTAAGGCTACACCTTCCGGAAGACTGTAGTCAAAGAACCGGGTTTGTGTTCCTGTAATAAATTTTTGGAATGCCATATAAAATAATACACCTGGATCATAGGTTCCATCCGGGAGCCTGAGATCTCGATAAATGTTTGGCTCTGGCAAAGGTAGGGTCAGGTCATCATCATATGTATAAATAATAAAATGGTGGCTTCCCGGTGCCATGGCTGTTTCGATCCGGTTTACATAAAGAATATCCTGTGTATCCAGCTCCGTAAAATAGAACAATTCCCTTTCGAACTGGGGTGGTACATCAAAGGGGCCCAGATGAACTTGGAGACCATTTTCCGGGATGGCCAACGGTTCAAATTCCGGTAGCGCAAAAATAGTTGTGTCTTCCAGAAGATTTTCATTGGCTACAATTCCCGTATCCGGGACTCCAGCAATGATCCATTGGCGAATGAATTCCAGTTCTCCGTTGGTTAGAAAATCCATTCCCAGCGGCATAAGGCTTCCATATTCAGGATGGTCTTCATAATAATGTTCATAATCGTTCGCATTGATCTTTTCCCATAAAAAACTGGAATAAACACTGGCAATGCCTTCTGTTCCTACCAGTTCCAGACCATCCTCTGCAGCATAAGTATTTGTAGGAGTGACATTAATGAGTTCTTCATAGGCCACATCTTCGGCAAGAATTAACCCCGATTGTTCAGCAAAATAAAGTCCATGATCATGGCACATAACACATTTGGGAGTCCAGATACTATCCTGAATAATATCCCAAGTTGATGATTGCGCTCTAAGTACACTTAGAAAAATGAATAGTGAAATAATTGAATTCAAATAATATATCCCAGAATAGTTTCTAACGGATTACAGCAAATTTACCTACTATTTCTTCAGGTGTTTTACCGTTTCCTGAGCTCGTCTGTTGTATGTGATACAAATATAGACCCGGGGCAATCTCCTGGTTATTCACGGTCCGCATATCCCACCATTCATTGCCTGAAAATTCATCATCATGATCTAATTCATATACCAGTTCTCCGGAAAGGGTAAAAATCTTGATTGTACATTTAATCGGCAGGTTTGTAAAACGTATCTGGCGTTGGAATTCAGATTCTTTAAACTGCGAACGGGCTATATAGGGGTTTGGTACCACTTTTACATGGTCCAAATTTTCCTGAGGCTGTATTCCTGGATATACCTGTGAAAAATTGCGATCCAGAACTGTTGTCCCTTTTGAATTTTCAATGGATGCATATCCTTCAGGATTGGCCCATTCATTCGGGTTTGAGAAATTTGTATCGATTACTGTCTCAAACTGACCATTATCTATTGGAATATAGTTGGTAACATAGGTTGGCTCTACTCCCATATCATAGGCAACAATTGAGTAAGTGTACTCGAGGCCATCAACCACATTTCGATCAACAAACATGTATTTATAGGTCACGCCACTCACGAATTTCCATTCTGACTCATTTAATCGGACCATTTCCAACCCTGTATCATCACCCAGGTTGAACCATGGGAAATACGGGTCTGGACCACTGATGCTATGATTCCGTCGCAGCGACCGTTCACAGGTATATTCACTCGAATAAACACAATGGAGGGAGTCTTCTTCCGCAGATAGATCAAACTGTCTATAGGGTCGCCAACCGACAAAAAGTCCATCCGTATCATAGATCCGGTCCGGTGCCGAACCCCAGGTTGATCCTCCATCGGTACTCTTGTAAATCTTGTAGCCTTCAAAATCCGAGTACCCGGTTAGTACATCTATAGCTGTTTCCGCTGCATCATCCCAGTATATTCTCACGGATCCCGTATCCGTTTCTGTATAAACTGTGGGTCGAGTTGGAGGTGTAAATCCCTGGTATCTGGAATTATACATTACCTGTGCAAAGCGGGCATTATTGATCAAATCATCTTTATTCTGGCCAAAAATGATACAGAAGGAAAAGGGTACTTCTCGGCCAACTGGAAGGTCAAAAGGTCCGCAACTTAAAAATATGGAACAGTCCAGCCCTTCAGGGTCACGTAGAAAAGCAGTTTCTTCTAATAATCCTTCCAAAGAATCAAAATGAGGGTTTAACTCTGCTCCCAGATCTGTGCCTGGATTTTGGGTATGAAAATGCCATTGTTTTTCATTATTACTTAGATTAGTTGTATCACCAGCCATGATCTTATACATGATTTCTTCTTTATTTCTAGCCTGAGGGCATCCTTCGGCACCAGTATAGCAACTGCTGGTATTGCTTTCCATCTGGGGAACTCCAGGCCGGCTGTACCAGTCAAACCAGTGCCAGTCGGTCATTTTCAAAGGTTCACCCGGGAAAATATCAATCGTTCCATCCTGATCCAAATCAACCGGATCAGTGGCCTTGGGAGAATCCAGCATTTGAGTGGCAACAATACCAAAATCAGTCCCGGGAGATGGTTCACCGCTCATGGCGTACCCAGCTGCACCACTGAACCCATCATAATCACCTACCATTGCCATGGAAATCAGCATCCGCTCATTATTCAATTCAAAAATCTCCCAATAGTATTTCATGAAATCATCATCATTGGTATGGTAGGATGAACTGTAGCCGTTCATATCTCCTACCAGCACATCAGCATCAAAATAGAATCCCAGGGAGGTTCCCTGGTAATTGAATCCCTTGCCCTGGTTTAGTTTCGTCCCATCAGGCATGATCATTCCTTCGCCACATTTCTGGTTACCAAAATCATCATATATAGGTTCCCCATTCTCATCTTCAGCACACCAGTCTCCGCTTTCATTGCGAACTTTCACTGTTACAAATAAAATATCTTCTGCGTAGGAAACACCATAGGAATGTGCTTCTGCCATAACACGAAGCCCCATTGGATAACCAGTCTGTTCATAATCGTCATTGGTATTGACCATATTGCCCCTGTGAGCCCAACGGTCATCAAACTCCATGTAAACTTCCATATCGGATATAAACCTGCCTTCTACATATTCCCAGCAATCCGGATCCTTTCTGGATTGAGAACAGCCTGGCAGGTTTATATTGTAATCCTGGGACCACCACCCTGGCCAGAAAGACTCATTCTGCCCGGTCAATTCATTATACCGTATTGGCCAGGTATCGGAAAAAGCACTGTGTGCTAACAAAGGATAAGTATCATTGGCATCCGTTACATAGGTATCCCCAAATATATCCCCATTTTTCACTTCCGTATTATGGGTATTGACCCGAGCCATTGTAGAAGCATGCCACTCGCCGTTGGGAGAGCTTTGAATTCTTGAAAGCCAGGATTCTGCTACATTAAAACCATAATACATATACTCATCATCATCT
>Ga0066837_10001676_pt1 | contig 10066 bp, 11 predicted proteins | sample ETNtaG_25_FD_66730 | JGI IMG/M metagenome (GOLD analysis project Ga0066837, IMG submission 66730) | Marine microbial and viral communities from oxygen minimum zone, Eastern Pacific Ocean - ETNP201302SV86 | ecosystem: Environmental > Aquatic > Marine > Oceanic | place: Pacific Ocean: Eastern... | reverse complement strand
GCCGGTGCTATTCTAATCCATTTTTTTCCAAACAATATTGCAAGTGAAGATGTTACAAAAATTGCAATCACAGTAAAATCAAATAACCATGCCCAAGAATATTCTAAAACACCAAACACATCAACCAAACTCATAATATAATCATGAAGTCCGTATGGTAATGCCGCAAAGAATGCAATTGTAATTCCTATTAATGGTATACAATAAAAGAATCGTTTTGTTGGAATTACATACTTGATACCAACAACTTCTGCAACAATAAATGCCATTGCAAAGAGAAAACCACCACGTCCCTGATTCCAACTAAGACTAAACGTATCAGGATATGCTACTAGTGTAAATAATATTGGAGATATAACGAGTAACATTCCAATTATAATGCTAGTGTTTTTCAACAGTTTTTTTTAATGTTTGAGCAATAAATAGTATCTTTAAAAAAAATCAGAGATTGATTTTTGTTTTAACATTTTTAGCATTGTACCATGACTTAACCATTCATTTTCACTAATACTCATAGATTTTGTGGCTAGATGTATTGCACCCTCAATTGATTCACTATTACTGGGTTCAGTTTTCATAGCTTGCCGAATTCCTTCTCGTACCTGCCAAACACCTACAGGAACTGCATATTCAGGATGAATTTCTCTAAAAATAATTACACCTGACTGTTTTTTTATTTTTGAGAGGTATTCGGTTACGCCTAATTTTGCTGCAAAATAGGCACCAGCGATTGCTGGCGGATGATTAATGCCTTTAGCATCTTCATGATCACTTCCAAAACCAATAGAATTCTCACCATACCATGCTTCCTGCATTTCAAAAACCCATCTGTGTGGAAATAGAATAATTGCAAATGAATTACCAAGGTGCTCAAACCTGAATACATTGAATGAATCTAAAATGTCATAATCTAGAATATCTCTTACCATATTCTTAGATATTAAATCATCAGTTGCTGTGATACTCCATTTAGTTGGAACAATCTTTCTATTTTTGCCAAGCATTCCTATACTAAAGCACTTTTGAATAGTTGAGATGTTTATTCCACTATTGTAAAGTTTCATTACAGCATCATCAGCTTTTAGATCGTAATCATAGAAGACTTTCTCAATGTGTTTGTTAGATGACGTTGGAGAGAATGTAGCATTTTTTATTTCGCCAATAGGACCAAATGGTGCTGCTTGAGAATCAATTGAAGTGACAGGTGATGTTTTTTTTGTAAATTTTATCTCAGAGTCAATTGGTCCAGATGACATAGCAACATCTTGTAAGTTTTCAATAAACCTTCCTTCAGTTTCTGTGACAGATAGTTTGTTTATACCGCGAATAAGATTAAGTCTAAAATTCACAATCTCTTCTAAACTTTTTCCTAACCATTTTTCTGGCATGTCCAATACACTAGTATTACCATGAATTGGTGGAACCATAGGACCAACACCAACCTTCGGATATCCATATGATCCAACGAAGACTGACGGAGGACTAGAGCCAGAAATATGATCTGATGAAAACAAATTTCCGTATTTGTTTAGATACTCGTGCCATTTATTTTGAATATCGTTTCTAATATCATTACCAGAAATATTCACAAGTATCATACATGATGAATGATAATAAGTAGATCAAAAAATGTAATTTGACAAGTGATGAATATAGAGTTGTAATTATTAGAGTTGATCGTGTATAAAGAAAAATTAAAGATTTAGATTATTGATCGTCAGTCTCATCTAATTCATCAGAATTATAATCCCTTTTAGATGGTCTAGTTGGAATGTAAATCTTTGACATATCTATTAAAAACTAATTCCAGAGTAAATCTTACAGGTTGCAAAAAATTGTCTTTTTACTTTAGAAAAATTATATTTCATCAAATTTGAGTTGTTTAAGTGATTTTACATTCTCTAGAAATGGATTTTAGGGTTGTCCAGAGAACCAGAACCAGAATTATGATTGATATCAATCTTAGTGGTAACTCATAGTTTGTTAGAAAGGAACTCGCAATACTCCCTGTCGTTCCAAATGTTGTAATTATTGAAAAACCAATTGGGCCACAACTACAAGCACCTGCTGATGCGCCAATAATTGTCCCAGTAATACTACTACCAATCTTCCTGACTTTTTTTACTAATCTAACCCTGAAAATGTTCATACTGACGACTATACCTGCTAGTATTGATATAATGACGATCAAAGAAAAATTAAATGCAGTGTCAGGATAAACAGCGAAAACTACATAGGGTTCAATAAACAAATATTCAGAAACTATTGATAATGAAAAGAATAAACCAAGAGTGATTAGTATTGATATTGTTGAATATCTATAATTTGAAAATACTAATTTGAAACTATTTTCCAATTTACAATAATGATTCTATAGTTTTCTCAAATACAGAATAGGGTTGGGCACCTCTAATTTGTTTTTGATCGCCAGCTGCATTTACAATAATAAATGTGGGAGTACTGTTTGCACCACTAGATTTTGCTTTTTGTAAGTTAAGTTTTACATGCTGCCTATACTTATCAGAATCAAGGCATTCTTCAAATTCATTCATGCTTAAATCAAGACCGAATGCAAATGCCTTTAGTCTTTCAGCGTTAGCCCAACCAGAATTCATATGATCCTGATAGCTGTATAATGTTAAATGGTAATCCCAGTATTTCCCCTGATCATCTGCACAATATGTTGCTTCAGCAGCTGTATGTGAATCAGGACCTAATATTGGTAGATCAATAAAAACTAAGTTTGCTTTTCCAGTATCAATAAAATTTTCAATAATCTTTGGTCTAGTGTTATCGTTCCAACGTTTACACATTTCACATTGATAATCACCCATTTCAATAATTGTCACTGAGGCTGTCTCTGAACCTAAGACAGGTGGAACTTTAACTGTTAGAGTTTGTCCTGCATCTTGATTGTTTTGTGTTTGCTGTTCAACCTGAGTAATATATGATAATCCAGATCCAACAACGCCAATTACAATCGCCATCGCAACAGCTATAACTAGATATTTTTTTGTATTAGCCAACAAGATTTGGGTTCAAATTTAACTAAAAAACCTATTCCAAATTGGGTGATAATATTAGATAAATTATTCACTCAAATGAATCTAAATGTTGGAAAGATGGGTTTATTAGACCTCCAAATTGGGTTCAAATAGAAATAATGATAGATTAAGCATTGCTTTCTCTGTCATTGCTTTAGATAGAGAAAAATGAATGCATTTGAAGAATTAAAAATAAAAGAAACCATACTGAAAGGAATTCAGGAATTAGGATTTACAACACCATTTCCTATTCAATCACAAACCATACCTCTCTTGTTAGATGGACATGATGTGATTGGGCAAGCACATACTGGTACAGGTAAAACTGCCGCGTTTGGAATCCCTATGTTAGAACATATCACAAATGGAGGTGGTATTCAAGGTCTAATTATAGCACCTACTAGAGAACTTGCAATACAGATTACAAATGAATTGAGGAAAGTTGGTAAGTTCACAAAGATTAAAATCGCGACAGTCTATGGTGGACAAGGTATAGGAATACAACTTGATGCGCTAAGAAAAAAACCCGAAATTATTGTAGCAACACCTGGTAGACTGATTGACCATCTAAACCAAGGTACAATTAGAACCAATGACATAAAGTATGTGGTACTGGATGAAGCTGATGTTATGTTGGATATGGGCTTCATAGAAGACATTGAGTATGTTCTAGAAAGAGTTCCTGAAAATCGTATAACATCTTTGTTTTCTGCTACAATGCCAGTTGACATATTAAGACTGTCTGAAAAATATCTGAATCAGCCAAAAAAAATACTAATTGATTCAGATGACTTGAGTGGAGAGGGAATTGATCAATCATATTTAGTTATTAAAGATAGGGAGAAGCAAAAGTATCTAACAAGTTTCATTAAAGATAATAAAAATGGGCAAACAATTGTTTTCTGCTCTACAAAAATTCGTACCAGAAACGTTGCACGAGATTTACAAAAAGCAAGATTCCATGTTGTTGCTATAGAGGGTGACATGTCACAGAATAAACGAGAGTATTCAATGAATAAGTTCAGGAAGAATAATGTAGATGTTTTAGTTGCGACTGATGTAGCTGCACGTGGTATTGATGTTCCTAGAGTTGGGTTAGTCGTAAATTATGATGTTCCTAATCAGGATATGGTTTACTTTCATAGGATTGGAAGAACTGCTAGGGCTGGTGCAAAGGGTAAATCAATAACATTAGTTTCATACTCATCTATTGCAGACTGGAATATCATTAAAAAACAAATCAAATCAGACTTAACCGACTTGAATCAAAAACTTGGCATAGAAGTTCATATTCCTGATCCACTAAAAAGAGATAATCGAAGACGTATTTCTCCACCAATGCGTTCTAACTTTGGAAGAAGAGTTGGTGGTTACAGAACAAATAGTTACAAACGTGATGTTCCTGCAAGAGACCAATACAAAAGAAAAAAAACTGGTCGTTTTTCTAGAGTCACTAGAACAACAAACCGTAGAAAATGGTAATGCAGAAAATCGTTAACACTTAAACACGAGTAATTATATTAAAAGTTAAGAAAAATATGCATATTGGATTTGTTTTATTAAATTGTGATTTAGGTGCTGAAGAGTATATCTTAGATGAATTACAACAGGTTTCCCAAATTAAAAATGCATACATTACATTTGGTGCATACGATGTTATAGCAGAAATACATGCAGAGACGCAGGAAGAATTTGAAAGAACCGTGTCTATGAATATACGTCGACTTTCAAGAGTTGTAAGCACAATGACGCTAAATGTAGTCTCAAATAATGAATGACATTTATACGAACTAAAAATGCTAAAAATGTTGAAACAGATTGAGTATTCTGGAACAGTTTGGGCACTAAGTCATAATGATCCTGAGCCATTAGTAGAACATTCACTTAAGAAAATTCAAGAGTGTGGTGTAAAGAAAGAAGATATTAAAATTGTTGATGCACCAAATAACCCCAAAGTTGGTGAAATAGTTGTTCAGATCTGGCCACATGAACTTGTAATTGCAAGGATTCGTACAATACGCGGTGAGTCATTCATCAGTGGAACTGAGTTTACGATTGAATTAAAGACTAACGAATCTGGGATATACATAGAGTAGTTTTGAAAAAGAAGAAGGTAAAAACTGCATCAGGGTTCAAAAAATTTAGTTTTCTGATAATTGGTGCTATATTAGTTAGTGCTGCAATATATTATTTTTATTCTGCAGAACAGGCACAAATACGTGGCTATAATTTTGGAAACGAGATTCAGTCTATCCAAGATGAACTAAAAAATGAACAGGCTGACTTTTATTCGAAAATCTCAATGTGGAAAGAGGCAAGTATCACTAAAGATCAGATTTTAGCATATGGTGATACACATGTATTAAAAATGAATGACATTATTACAAAATATACCAAACTCCAAATGCCAGATGCGTTTTCTGGTTCAGTGAAACTTTTCAAATTATCAACTGAAACACAGCTTGAAAGTGATCAATATCTACTTAGTTGGATTGAAAATGATGATGAGAGTGAAAAAATTCGTGCCGATGAACTGCTACAAGCATCATTTGAATATGAGATGGCGGCACTTTCTTCATTTGAAAAGGCAAAACGTAATCCAAATCCATAAAATCTTTAAGCACCACACTGATAATTAATAATATGAAAAAATTAATCATTATGTTTATTCCATTTTTATTATTATTACAACCAGCTTTTGGTGATGTTTTCATACAAAATGATCAGCGGTATATTAGTCATGACGGCTCATTACATATTGTAGGTGAAATTGAAAATAATTCTAACGTACCACTGAACCAAATAAAAATAACTGCTAAACTGTTAGATGAAAATGGTTTTCAAATTGGACAAGTTGATGCTAATCCAATAAACAATGTTGTGATGCCTGGCATGGTTGGTGCATTTGATATTATCATAATTGGTCCTGATTCACGTAACACGGTTGACTATAATTTAGAATTTGATTATAAATTTGCAGAGCCAAAAAACCAAGTTATTGAGATAATCTCATCCGAGTTAAAACAAAACACACAGGGTAACCTAGTCATATCAGGAACACTGGTAAATAAAGGTGAAATCACCGCCAACATGATCAACGTGATTGCAACATTGTATGATCGTGGTGGAACTGTTGTGGCAATATCGAGTGTTGAAATGCAGCCTGATTTTCTAAGAGCTGGTGACACTAATTTTTTCATAATTCCAATATATGAAAAACATCAATCGAACAATGTAGTAGACTATACGCTAACTGCAGAATCAGATGAATATACTGTAGTGCCAGAATTTCCATTGGGTTCTGGAGCACTGTTAATCGCATCCGTATCATCATACATTATACTATCCAGAAACCCAGAAAAAATTCTAAATTCACTTTCAAGAGTTTCAAAAGCTATATCGTTTTAACATGAGGATCAAAGATGGTAATTTCTGATAATAATAAAAAATTCTTAGATGACTTGATTCAATACTATATCGATGAATCAAAATCATACAAACAGTTTGCTAGTGAATATAAGGAATTTTCTGAATCAGACATGGATGTTGCGTTTGGATTGATTGTTGGAACAATTTACTCAACATTTCTCCAAACATATGCAAATCAACAACTTGAAGTGGGATTAGACGACATTCAAGAATTTCATGAGTTCATCAAATCAAATGCTACTCAAATTAAAGAATCGCTAGAAAAAAAAGAAGACGAATAGTTACAGATAAATCTAAAAAGAATCCATGTGTTCTATGTCCATTATAATTCCTTATAGAATTCAACAGATTAATGATAATGGACAAGCTGTACAAATGACACTTGTTGAGGATGTTCAAACAGAACCATTATCCCAAAAACAATTGATTATGGAGAATGTTGCAAAAAAACTAGATGCAGAAACAAAAAACCAAGTTATGCCGCTACTAGAAGCAATTCTTCAAGCACAACCTACAATAAAATTGAAAAGTTATGCACAGACAACTGTTTCAATTACAATGCCAAAAAATAGATACGAAAAGATGGGTAAACCACAAGTCGGTGAAAGATTACAAGTTGATTTAAAAAAATGTTAAAGGTGATTTTCTATTTCAGTTATATTGGTTAGTGGTAACGAACAGCTAAAATTCTTACAGACAAAAACTGTCGTTTGATCTGTTAAAAATTCTTTTCCAGCAAAAAATGAAAATTTTGTTAGTGAGTTAAGTTCATCCTCTTGATGTATTGTTACTATGATCGATTCAGGCATGAATTTCTTGCTTAGTTTAGACACCAATTCAGTATTTTGTGGATTGATAATTGTGATTTCGGTTGGTTTTTGGATGTCAAGGTAGAGTACGTTTAGAAGGTAACCTAGTGCAAAAGGATTTTGAGCTGCCACACCTGCTTGTGTTTCAAGTATTTTTTGTGTGATCTTATGATATTTTTCTTCTTGTGTGATATGATATAATCTTAAAAATGCATTTGCAGTGACGGAGTTTCCTGATGGCATAGATAAATCATAATTGTTTTTTGGTCTTATGATTAATTTTTCGTGGTCATCTGCAGTGAAAAAAAAGTTATTGCTTTTGTCATCCCAGAAATGCTCTATCAAGTAATTACTTAATTTCGCTGCAAAATTTAGATAATCTGATCTACCTGTAATTTCAAAGACATCAACTACTGCATTAACAAGGTATGCATAATCATCCAAATATGCATTTAGCTTTGATTTACCATCTTTGAAAACTCGCTGCAAAACATCATGTTTTTCAAATTGTTCTTGGTAGAAATCAGTTGCAGTCAATGCAGTATCCAGGTATTTTGATTTTCCAGATATGCTATATCCTTTAACAAAGGCCGAAATCATTAATCCATTCCATGCTGTCAAGACTTTGTCATCTTTTCCTGGCTGAACACGTTTGTTTCTGACCTCAAGTAGTTTTGCTGATCCGTCCAAGATTATTTTATTTATTTCATCTTCTGTCTTGTTAAATTTGAATGCAATTGCAGATGACTTTATGTTATTTGCAAGAATTGTCTTTCCTTCAAAATTTCCACCATCGGTGACATCAAAATAAATACAAAATATTTCTGAATTACTGCCTAGAATTTCTTCTATATCTCTTTTTTTCCAAACAAAGGTTTGACCTTCTTCACCATCTGTATCTGCATCCTGTGCTGAGTAAAAAACTCCCTCGGGTGAGGTCATTTCATGAATTACATAATCAAGTGTTTTTGTAACTACATCTAGAAAGAAACTGTCTTTTGTGATTTGATATGCTTCACAATATACAATTGGTAGTAAAGCATTATCATACAACATCTTCTCAAAATGTGGTACAAGCCATCGTGCATCAGTTGAGTACCTATGAAATCCTCCGCCTATTTGATCAAAGATTCCACCTTTTGCCATTTTTTTTAATGTCAATAAGGCAAAATCTCTGAATTTTGAAATTCCAGATAGTTTTGAATATCTAAACATGAATGAAAGGTTTGAGGCATTAGGAAATTTTGGTGCTTGTCCAAACCCACCATAATTGGTGTCAGCTATCTGTAATAGATTTACTGCGGCTTCATCAAGTATTGACTTGCTAATCTGCGTTGGTTCTGTAACTTGTTCTAATCTAGATAAATTTGTCATAAAGTTATCAGCGGCAGATTCAATTTCTTTTGGTTTTTCTTTCCATGATTGCGCAAGATGTCTACACAAACTTCCAAACCCAGGTCGTCCATAGGAATCAAGTGTAGGAAAATAGGTTCCTACATAGAATGGTCTTTGCTCAGGAGTAAGAAATACGCTGAGTGGCCATCCACCCTGACCAGTTGACATTTGGCATACTTTTTGGTATATATCATCCAAGTCTGGTCGTTCCTCTCTGTCAACTTTAATGTTAATAAAACTCTCATTCATAATCTTGGCAACGTCATCATTTTCAAATGATTCATGTGCCATTACATGACACCAATGACAAGAACTGTATCCAATGGACAGAAAAATTGGTTTATTTTCAGATTTTGCCTTTTGTAATGATTCATCATTCCATGAATACCAATCAACTGGATTATCTTTATGCTGTAAAAGATATGGACTTGACTCATTAGTTAGGTTATTCGGCATGGATATATTTTGAGCCTTGATTATTTGTACGTAACCGGACTACTTCCATATTGCAGAGTCATCACGCTTGTAAATCTCAACATTGATTTGCTTGAGTAAATTACGTTTAGATTTTTGAGCCTTTTTTTCATTACCATAATCCTTCTTTTCAATTAATTCCTGAAGTCTGATTAATTGCTCAAGGCTAAAATTCATAAATTTATTTTTTGCAACCTCATCTAGAAGTTTTATTCTTTCTTTATCTTCAGCAGTGACTCTATAATCCATAGTTAAGACATAACTGGATGGATTTTATTTCTTATTATCCGTAACAATCTTAAGAATAAAGAAAATGAATAGAGTGTGCCTGAAAAAATGCGTGCCATGGTTCTTGAGAACTTAGGTCCTGTTGAGTCAAATCCACTGAAACTCCGAGAAATTGATAAACATCAAATACAAAAGCAGAATGAAATTTTGATAAAAATTGAAGCGTGTGGTGTATGCCATTCACAATTACATTCAATTGAAGGGGATTGGAAAGAGATTGGTATTCCTCCTACACTTCCAACTGTACCAGGGCATGAGATTGTGGGAAGGATTGAAAAAACTGGTGATGATGTTGTAAAGTTTAAGATTGGTGATAGAGTTGGAATTACTCCTTTGATGGGATCATGTCTTGATTGTCAATATTGCAATGAAGGTAAAGAATACCTATGTGAAAATATGGAAGTTACCGGTGAGTCACTCAAGGGTGGCTATTCTGAATACATTACAGTTTCAGAAGATTTTGCGACAAGAGTTCCTGATAGTATGACATCTGATTATGCAGCACCGCTTTTCTGTGCTGGAATTACTGCATACAAGGCTGTAAAGGCTGCTGAACCAGAAAAAAATAAGAAAATTGCAATATTTGGAATTGGTGGAGTTGGTCATATGGCAATACAGTTTTCGAAA
>Ga0066837_10001673_pt1 | contig 10071 bp, 10 predicted proteins | sample ETNtaG_25_FD_66730 | JGI IMG/M metagenome (GOLD analysis project Ga0066837, IMG submission 66730) | Marine microbial and viral communities from oxygen minimum zone, Eastern Pacific Ocean - ETNP201302SV86 | ecosystem: Environmental > Aquatic > Marine > Oceanic | place: Pacific Ocean: Eastern... | reverse complement strand
TTCCAATTGGTCTCATTATTCCAACTGTATCTGGTAAACTAATTCTATCAACTCCTGCCTCTTCAATTGATCTACATAACTCTAAAAGAAATTCTGGTTCTGCTCTACTGCCATCCTCTACTGTAAATCTAATTTTTAGTCCATGATCTTTTGCATAACTTACGGTATCAACTGCACGTTCTAATGCTTCCTCTCTCGTAATTCGTAATTTATCTTTTAGATGAATATCTGATATTCCTAAATACGCTGCTACCCATTTTGCATCACATGATAATGATGTATCTATATCATGTCTTAGTGCTCTTCCATGTGAGACTATGTCTGCTCTTAATCCTTGTTGAATGATGGTCTTGGTTGCTTCTTTATGGTCTGGTGATACAACTGGTGAAATCTCAATTTGATCAACACCAAAATAATCTAACATCCATGCTATCTGAATCCGTTGTTTATTTGTAAATGAGACTCCTGGATGTTGTTCACCTTCCCTTAGTGTTGAATCTAACACTCGAATTTTTTTTGGAGTTTTTTCATATGCATTATACATGTCTGCATAGTGATTCGGATCGTTCATTGCTGATTTCGTTGCAATAAATCATTAATATAAACATAATCGTACTATCTTCGTAGGTATTCACTAATTTCTTATCTAATTTAGTATGAATTTGAGAATTTTTCTCGATTTTCGGTTATCTGATTGTTCTGAGAATAATCACTGTGTTTGTATCAATTACGCCCGGAATCTTTCTTAATTCATCAATTGCAGAATTAATTTCAGTAATGTTTGGTGCTCTTATGATGACGCTGATATCGTATTGCCCTGTTATTTCATAGACTGTTTTTACAGCAGTTAATTTTGTTAATTTGGATGATACTTTTGATGTATCTGTAGTTGAATCCACTGATATCAAAACAATTGCACTTGTAGAATTAATTTCTCCCATCTCAATTGTGAATCTTTCAATTACTTTTCTGTCTACCAAATTTTTCACTCTTCTACGAACTGCAGATTCAGATAATTTCAGCTTCTTACCAATCTCAACAAATGATTCTCTTGAATCACTTTTCAAGAATTCTAAAATTTTTTCATCAATTTTATCCTTGAGCATTTTTTCTCTTCTCCTCGTTCGTAAACAACTCATCTAGTATTGCCAATGATTTTGTTATATCTTCTTCTGTTATGACTAAAGGGGGGAGTAGTCTTAGAATATTTCTTCCAGAATATAGTAGGAGTAATCCCTTTTCAAGGCCTTCCATTAGAATATCTCTCACTTCAAATTTCAGCTCAACTCCAATCATCAACCCCTTTCCTCGAATTTCTCTGATCACAGAATGTTTTTCTTTTAATTGATCCAATCCTTGTCTGAATAGATTTCCCATATTGGCTGAATTTTCCACTAGTTTATCTTGTGTCAAAGCTTGTAACGTGGCAGTTCCTGCTGCACATGATAATGGGTTTCCACCAAATGTTGATGAATGCTCTCCTTTGGAAATACAATCTAAAATATCTGGTCTGACTAATGTAGCCCCCATTGGAACTCCACCTGCAATTCCTTTTGCTAAACATAGTATGTCTGGTGCTGTATTCCAATGATCACATGCCCACATTTTACCAGTACGCCCTAATCCTGCTTGAATCTCATCGAAAATTAACAAAATCCCTTTTTCATCACACAACTTTCTTACATCTTGAAGAAATCCATCTGGAGCTACATGAATTCCACTTTCCCCTTGAATTGGTTCTAAAATTACAAATGATGTCTGATCATTTACTGTTTCACGTAGCTTTTCAATGTCTCCAAAAGGCGAAAAAGATACTTTTTCAACAAGTGGCTTGAATGATTTTCTATATTTTGGATTAAATGTAATTGACAGTGCACCTAATGATTTACCATGATATGAGCCATTCATCGCCACCATCTCTGTTTTGCCCGTAAATTTTCGTGCAAATTTCATTGCAGCTTCAACTGCTTCGGCTCCACTATTATTCAGATGAACTTGTGATAGATTTTTTGGAGCAACTTTGAAGAGATTTTCCAAAAACTCTTCACGTGTTTTATTGTATAATGAACTGTGAACTGTAATTATCTTTTCAAGTTGTGATTTTATTGCATTTGTAACTCTCTCATTTCTATGACCTAGTAATGCAACTCCATATCCTCCCATACAGTCAATGTATTCTTTGTTGTTTACATCCCAAACATGTGCGCCTTCTCCTCTATCAACTGTTATTGGAAATCTTTGATAGAGATTACCGAGAAATTTATCTTCACTCATTTTGTTATCACCGTACAATTATTATGTTCTATTGCTGATGAAATTGGATTCTCTTTTTGTCCATTTGCAATTAATGCTTCAGTAACTCCCATTTCAAGTGCTTCAGTTGCGGCAAGAATCTTCTTTTCCATTCCAAATCCAATCTTTGGCATTATCTCTTTAGCTTCGGCGAGGGATAATTTCTCAACTAGTTTTTCTTCCATGAGTAATCCATCCACATTTGTAATAAATAACACCTTGTCGGATTTGACATGTCCTGCTACATTAGCTGCGGCTCTATCTCCATCTACATTAAGAAATTCTGATTCCTCACTAATTGCAATTGGAGAAATTACTGGCGTATACCCTTTATCCATTATAGTCATAATCAAATCAGAATTGACATTTGAAATTTTTCCAGTATATCCTCCGTCAATTACTTGTTTTCTTCCTTTTTCATTCATGATCATTAGCTTCTTTTTTCTATTGGCCTCAATTGTCTTTCCATCTATACCTGATAGCCCTATTGCATTAATTCCATTTTTTTGCAACATCTGAACAATTGTCTTGTTTATTCTTCCTGACATTACCATTGTAAAAATTTCTGAAGTTTCTTTGTCTGTGTAACGACTTTTTATCCCACTAGGTGATACAACAAATTTTGGTTCTTTGCCCAATTGCTCTGTAACTTTTGTTACTTCTTTGCCTCCTCCATGAACTAGTATGACTCCTTCTTGTTCTGCAACCTTTTTGATATCATCTATTGTGGATGGATGTAGATTATCTACTACACTCCCACCAATTTTTATTGTAATCATCTATTATACGGGTGTTAGTGGGGAATACATAATTCCTTCGAACTCATCAAATCCTGCCATTACATTCATGTTTTGAATTGCAGAACCTGCTGCACCCTTCATCAAGTTATCTGATGCTGATAATGCAATCAATCTGTTGTTATCTTTGTCTAGGTCAAATCCTATATCGCAGAAGTTTGAACCAACTAGGAATTTTGGATCTGGGAATTTATGCAGTCCATCTTTATCTCTAATTAATCTGATAAATCGCTCTTCGCTATACTCTGCTCTGTATATCTTCCAAAGTTCTTTTTCATCTACATCCTTCTTAAGGAATGTGTGATTTGTACATAAAATTCCTCTAACAACATCTACTGCATGTGGACTCATGGACACTTTGATCTTTTTACCTGCAGTTTCGCTTAACTCTTGTTCAATCTCTCCTGTATGTCTATGCTTTGCTGGTTTGTATGGTCGAATTACTCCTGCACGCATTGCATGTGATGTTCCTGCACCAGCTCCTGCACCTGAAGATCCAATTTTTGAATCAACAACAATATGTTCAGTATCAATTAAATCATTTTTGATTAGTGGATTTAGTGCAAGCATTGAAGTTACTGCCATACACCCTGGACATGAGACTAATTGTGATTTCTTAATCTCTTCTCTATGTAGTTCCGGTACTCCGAATGTAGATTTTGCTAAATAATCTGGATGTGGATGTTCCCATCCATACCATTTTCCATAATCTTCTGGATTATGCAAACGATAATCTGCGCTTAAATCAATAATCTTCATTCCTCTGTCATACAATGCTTTGACAATTTCAGTTGCTGTTCCATGTGGAACTGCTGTGAAAACAACATCACATGTATCACTCATCTTTTCATAATCTAATTCTGAAAATTTTAAATCCGTAAAACCCCTGAGACTAGGCTGAGCTTTATGTAGGAATTTTCCTACATGTTGTCTTGAAGTTACCATTGAAACTTCGACTTTTGGGTGGCTCAAAAGTAATCTGAGAACTTCTCCTCCTACATAACCTGAAGCGCCAACAATTCCTACTTTCATAATGTATTCGTAAAAAAGGATAATTTAACAGTAATTACCATTCTTACTTGATATTACTAATTGCATAGTCGATCATCTCTTTTGGAATGTTTTTCTTTGAAACTTTAACCAATCCCTTAAACTCCACAGTGTTATTTACCTCATGTACCACTAGACCTTTCTTTTTGTCTTCCATGAGGTCTATTCCTAATATTCCTCCGCCCACTGCTTTTGATGTTTTTGTACACAAGTCTTCAATCTCCTTTGTAATCTCACAAAGCTCTGGGTCTGCTCCTAATGCAATGTTTGTCTTAAAACCCCCAGATGATTTTCTATACATTGCAGAGATTGCTTGATCTCCCACAGTAATGACTCGGATATCTCGTGGTGGACGATCAATCATCTCTTGTAAATAATAAATCCTATCTTGTGGTCCATCTGTAACTTGTCTATTCTCGATTACTGCTTCTGCTGTATCTTTATCTTTTACAGGCATCACACTTCTTCCCCAACTTCCAATTATTGGTTTAATGACTAGTGGATATCCTATCTTTTCAAAATTTTCTAATGCTGTCTCTGCTGTAAAAGAAAAATATGTCTTTGGAGTAGGAATATTATTCTTTTTTAATAGCATAGATGTTATCATTTTATTTCCGCATGTATTTGCAACATCAAACTTGTTAATCACTGGAATATCCATAAATTCTAAACATGCTGTAAAATGTAATCCTCGATAGTAACTTACGCAACGTTCTAACACTACATCTCCAAATTCATAATTCTCAGATTTACTGTCGGTATCAAAGCTTGTGATCTTTGCATCGATCATAGATGTGTCATAACCAAGTTCTTCTGCTTTTTTTTGCAGTAGTTTTTCCTCAGTTCTTAATCTGTCAAACACTATGCAAATTTTTTGCAATTACTCTCCCCAATCTTCGCCTACTGTTTCTGCTTCTTTTAATTCTATATCGGAACCTTCTTTCTTTGAGATTTCATAGTCAGCACCACAATCTCCACAAGAAACAATTTCGCCTACAGCGGCATCGTCTGGGATACTAATATTTGCGTCACATTCTGGACAATTCATATTTTTTTTTGCACCAATCTCTAGAATTTATTAGCTTCTGTTGACTGCATTCCCCACAATTCGACAAATCCTTTTGCTAATTTTTGATCAAATGTCGAATCTTTTCCATATGTGGCTATGTCGTGACTGTATAGTGAATACTTGGATTCCCTTCCCACCACTCTGACATTTCCCTTGTGAAGTTTTAGCTTTACAGTTCCTGTTACACGTTTTTGAGCCTGTTCGATGAATTGATCCAATTCTTTTCTTAATGGATCATCCCACAATCCTGAATAAACTAACCATGCCCATTCATCATCAACTAGTGTCTTGAATTTAGTCTCATGTTTTGTATGTACCATCTTTTCAAGATCTGAATGTGCTTCGATTAAGCAAACTGCAGCTGGTGTTTCATAAACCTCACGCGATTTTATCCCAACCACTCTATCTTCAATATGATCAACTATTCCAACTCCCTGAGCGCCTGCTTTTTTATTGATATATTCGACTAGTTTTACAGGAGGTAATTTTTTACCATCTACCTCAATTGGAATGCCTTTACTAAATTTGATTTTCAAATATGTAGGTTTTTCAGGCAAATTTTTTGTTTTAATCCAAATGAATACATCATCTGGTGGTTCATTAAATGGATTCTCTAAAACTCCGCCTTCTATAGCTCTTCCCCATAAATTTTGATCAATGCTGAATTTTTTTGCAACATTATCAATTTCAATTCCATGTTTTTTTGCAAATTTTAATTCTGTTTCACGATCTAAGTTCATATCACGAATTGGTGCAATTATTGGAAGATTGGAACCCGCTCTTAGTGTATTATCAAAGCGAACTTGATCATTTCCTTTACCCGAACAACCATGTGCCAACGAAGAAACTTTTTCTTTTTTTGCAATGTCAAGTACTTTATGTGCTATCAATGGCCTTGCTAGTGCAGTAGCAAGACAATACTTTTTTTGATATAATGCATTAGCCTTGATTGCTGGAAAAATATAATCTGTAACAAATTCTTTTTTTGCATCTATGTTGTAATGCTTCTTTACTCCAAGTTTTTTTGCTTTCTTTGCAATTTTGTTATTATCATCTCCTTGACCCACATCAACTGTTACAGTAATTACATCCATGTCATGCATGTCTTGCATATATTTTACAACCACTGATGTATCCAGTCCTCCTGAAAATGCAAGTATCGATTTTTGTTTCATAATGCAACTGTTTGAATATGTGTAGGCATTTATCTTTTATGATAAACAATCTTGAGCCCAAAATTGTATTTAGGAAATGAGTAGCTATAGCTAAAATTCGATGGCTATTTAACTTTCAGACATAACGCTGTTTTATGAAAATCTCATATCTGATTGGCATTGCAATTGCGGTTGTTGGAATTATCGCATTCGTAGGTATATCTCAGTCTTCTTCTGATGCCTCTGAAAATAAAATCCGTGTAGCATTTTTTCCAAGTATTATCCATGCAGTTCCGATTGTAGGAATGGAAAATCAAACATTTGCCGACAATCTAGATGATGACTTGGCAATACAGGTGAAAATCTTTGACAGCGGTCCACAGGTAATTGAATCAATCTTCTCTAATTCTGTTGATATTGCATATGTTGGTCCCGGTCCCGTAATCAATGGTTTTCTAAAGTCTGATGGTAAGGATTTGAAAATTCTTGCAGGTGCTGCAAATGGTGGCGCAAGTTTTGTAATTCAAAAAAATTCTGGATTGGAAATGATAGAAAATTATTCTGGAAAACGAGTAGCTGCTCCACAAATTAGTAATACCCAAGATGTATCACTTAGACATTATCTTGCAGAAAATGGTTTAAAGTCTGCTGAAAAAGGCGGAGATGTTTTTGTTTTGAATATTTCAAATCCTGACATTTACACACTCTTTGCAAAAGGAGACATTGACGGTGCATGGGTACCTGAACCTTGGGCTACTATGTTAGTTGAAGATCTGAATGGAACTCGGTTATATGATGAAAGTGAATTCTGGCCAGAAAACCAATTCTCATCGGTGCTGTTGATTGGAAGATCTGATTATATTGAAAAAAATCCCGAAATAATTAAAAAATGGATTAATGCTAATGAAAAAACTGTTCAATGGATTAATGATAATCCAGATGAATCAAAAAAACTATACAATGAATTTATGAAAAGCTATATGGGAAAAACATTACCTGAAAATATCGTGGAAAAATCTTTCTCAAATATAATAATAACATCTGAACCTTTAGAAAATTCTGTTTACACCTTTGCTGAACGTGCTGACTCTCTTGGATATCTTGGACGTGATGGTTATACACTGGATGGAATATTCTATCATGAAAATATATCAGTGACATCAAATGAGGAGAATCACAATGGGTAAGATAGAAGCAAAAAATATTGTAAAGTATTTCCAACATGATGGTAAACCACTCAAAGCGATTGGTGGTGTTAATCTAACTGTTGATGACGGAGAGTTTGTCTGTATTGTTGGTCCATCTGGATGTGGAAAATCCACATTTCTTAGAATCCTAGCAGGATTAGAGAAACCTGATGGTGGAGAAATATTACTAAATGGAAAAAAACTTGTCAATACTGGACCTGATAGAATAATGGTATTCCAAGAAGGTGCATTATTCCCATGGTTAACTGTAGAAGATAATGTTGAATATGGATTAAAGGTAGCAGGTATACCTGAGCAAGAACGCCACGACATATCAAAAAGATATCTTGACATGATGCAATTGTCTCAATTCGCAAATTCATACACATATCAATTATCTACTGGAATGAAACAACGTGTTGCTATTGCACGTGCACTTGTTATGGATCCAGATGTACTACTTATGGATGAACCATTTGCTGCATTAGATTCCCAAACAAGAGATTTATTGTTAGTTGAAATGCAGATTATCTGGCAGAAAACAAAAAAGACCATAATCTTTGTAACACATAATGTGCCCGAAGCAGCTGTACTTGGGTCACGTGTTGCAGTATTTAGCCATAGACCATCTGTTGTTAAAAAATCCCTTGATATTGATTACAAACGTCCGCGTGTAGCTGAAGATGAAAACTTGGCACAATTTGAAAAAGAAATTCTTGCCGCATTAAGGCACCAGGGGCCAAAGTGAAGGTGATTATCTGATGAAACTAAATTTGTTTGGAAAAAAAATTGCATTTTATATATTGATTGTAGTAGTCTGGCAAGGAATTGACTCTGCAGAAATCTGGCCTGACAACATATTTCCTTCACCTATAGAAGTTGGAGAAGATTTACTATATGGAATATCTGACGGAAGTCTATTTTATGGAATTGCAACAAGTATGTGGCGCTTAATCATTGGATTGGCAATTGCAATTGGTGGAGGAATGTTACTTGGAATCTTTATGGCTCGTGTTGAAACCGTAAATCAAACAATTGGTTCACTTGTACTTGGATTACAATCAATTCCTTCAGTTGCATGGGTCCCTCTCGCAATCTTATGGTTTGGTCTGACAGATTCTGGAATAATTTTTGTTACTGCAATTGGTGCAATCTTTGCAGTTACAATCAACACCTACACTGGTGTAAAAAATATTGATCCGTCATTTATTGAGGCTGCAAGAAATATGGGTGCCAAAGGCAGTCAATTGGTAACAACAATTTTGATACCTGCCGCATTTCCATACATGATTACTGGGTTCAAACAAGGATGGGCATTTGCATGGAGAGGAGTAATTGGTGCAGAATTGCTCTTTTCATTCCTGGGTCTTGGATTCTTGTTAAATGTTGGAAGACAACTAAATGATGTTTCTCAAGTCATTGCAATGATGCTTGTAATAATGGGAATTGGAATTTTAATTGATGGGTTTGTCTTTAAAAAATTAGAAGATAAAGTTATGACTAAATGGGGACTTCGTTAGGCTTCTCAGATTTCATTTTACTTGAAATAATAAATGCTAACAGTGTAACTATAACTGCAAAAATCATAACTGATGTATAATCTGTATAATATGCGATACTTCCTGCAATCACTGGTCCAATCACTGTAGATATTGCCAGTGTAGAACTAAAAATTGCGGTTGAGGTTGATCTTGGATTATTCTCCATTAAATGAAAATTACCCCCTATAAACAAAAATGCCCACGAACATCCAACTATTGCCATAAATGGAAATGCCATCCACCAGTCTGTAATGAGTGATAATCCTACGAAAACTAGGACCGTCATTCCTATCCCAATCTTGAATTTTGTAATATTTTGAATCTTAATTTTCTTTGACATTAAATTCATCACAAGAAATGCAGTTAGTGTATTTGCCACATATACTATTGAGACCTGATACAATTCTGCACCGAAATATTCCATTAACATGATTGGCAATATTGTCCATGCAGCAGCTGCACCAACATGACGAATCAATAATGATGAAAACAGAAATTTATTTCTTACAATAATCCTCTTGATAACCCCTTTTTCAACAATCTTTTCTGTTTGTATCTTAGGTAACTTGAGGGAAATGATGAATCCTATAATAAAAAAACAACTACTTACTACAAAAATCATCTTCTCATCATTGGCAATTCCTGCTGCTACAATTCCTGCTAACCATCCTAGTGCATGAAATGATATGACTGATGCAACCTTGGATTTTCCTCTCCCTGCTTCATACGCATATGCTAGCATTGGTGGAATCATTATTCCAGATGCTATTCCAGCACCTAATCTGGCTATGATGAGATATGTTGCATTATCAGCAAAATAATGCAATCCAAATGTCGCTGCACATAAAATTAATCCAACTCTGATGAATAACAATCGTTTTGCTTTTCTATCTGACATTCTGCCAAAATATGTCTCTGATAATATTTGTGCAAATGCAAATGCTGCAACAATTATTCCAATTTCAAAAACAGATTTTGCAA
>Ga0066837_10001669_pt1 | contig 10082 bp, 6 predicted proteins | sample ETNtaG_25_FD_66730 | JGI IMG/M metagenome (GOLD analysis project Ga0066837, IMG submission 66730) | Marine microbial and viral communities from oxygen minimum zone, Eastern Pacific Ocean - ETNP201302SV86 | ecosystem: Environmental > Aquatic > Marine > Oceanic | place: Pacific Ocean: Eastern... | reverse complement strand
TCACACTTTGGTTACCGATGATTATCGTATGCAGAACGTCTGCTCTCACCGTGGCCACCCGTGGCGCGGTGTCATTCAAGATGGAGTGCGCGAAATTCGTTCCCATGCCCTATCGTGCGTCGGATGCGGATCGGTTCACCGTCAAGGTGAGGTGTGCCCTGATTGTGGGTCACCATTGACATTAAGGAGAGTATAATTCCCAATTGAAAAATCAATTTTCCAATTGATTATTCGGACATCTCATCTTCGACTTCTTCGGGTGTTTTTCCATCAATTTCAACACCTGATTCCTCAGCCTGTTCAGTCAATGCTGCCGCTTCGGTGCGGCCACCACGATCGAGATCCTCTTCTGTCAAATCGCCAGCTTTCTTGATATCTGCCAAACCTTCGTGAAATTCTCCCTTGGCTTGCCCAATCGACCGAGCGAGTTTGGGCAACCGTTCTGCGCCGAAGAGAATGAAGAACGCTACGAGGACGATTACGAGTTCTTGAGTACCGAATGCCATGTGCTTACCGAACCCTGCTGGATGAATGCCCCCATTCAAGATTCCGCATGTTCAACCGCCTGAAACGGGTGGAAGGAGAGCAATTTCCGATGGTTCGGGCAGAAGAGTCGATGAGGGTACAATAGTTCCGTTGACGGCAGCCTTCACTATACTCGAATCGACCCCAATGTGGTTGAGTACATCGTCTACTGAACAATTTTCCCGCATTTCTACAGTCATGCTTCTCGCATCAAATTGGTCACGCAGTGGCCCGAAAAGGAGGACAGTGTGTGAAATCATCAGCGGTGCGCTGCAGACGGAGTGTTATATCCCTGCTCCACCCACAGTAAGTCATGACGACTGTCCTCGAAGCGCGTGAATTGTGGAAGGTATACGATACCGGCACAAATCGTGTAGAAGCACTACGCAAGGTCAGTGTTTCACTCAAGCCTGGTGAGATGGTCGCAGTCATGGGTCCAAGCGGTTGTGGTAAGACAACCCTCTTGAATTGCCTATCGGGTTTGGATGAAATCTCATCAGGAGAGGTCCTCATACACAGTCAACCCTTGTCGCAGATGTCTGATTATGATCTCACATCGTTGCGCGGTTCGCAATTGGGATTCATCTTCCAATCATTCAACCTCTTGCCTGTACTAACAGCCGTTGAGAACGTCGAATTACCTCTCCTGATGGCTGGAAGGCCCCCTCGGGAGGCTAGGGAAAAGGCGCTTGAGGCGTTGGATGCCGTAGGTTTGGCTGATCGTGATGGCCATCTGCCAGCTGAATTGTCTGGTGGACAACAGCAGCGCGTCACCATCGCCCGGTCATTCGTTCATGACCCCGCAGTTATCTTTGCAGATGAGGCAACTGGCAATCTCGATTCTCAGACCAGCGATGAAATCATCGATTTGTTATTGAATCTAAATGCAGAACGGGGTGTCACGATGCTCCTCGTGACCCACGATTCCGAGATTGCCGCTCGTTGTTCACGTGTATTGGTGATGCAGGATGGGCGTATCGTCGAAGATCGTCGTACTGGAGAAGAGGAATAGGGGGACTTCCGATGTCTCTCGCAGGTCCGTGGACGCCCCAACGTCGGGCGATTACGGCTTGCGCCAGTATCTTCACTGCCACCCTTGTCGCAGCCTTTCAGTGGTCTGATTACGACTGGAGTTTGGGGCGCACATTCACACTGTTTGGCCTTTCATTGATTGCAGGTTTGGTGGTTTGGTCAACTTTGCAATGGTTGCTCTCCAGTAGACATCGAATTCTGTCTGTAATGGCGAGGAATAATTTGGTTCGACGAAAGAGAAACACCGCACTTGTCGTCGTCGGGTTGCTCGTCGGTTCGGCTATCGTGACCTCCTCTCTGGTCATTGGGGACAGTTTGGATGCAACCATGGAAGAGCAATTCCTAGCTCCGCTCGGTGATACTGATTACTACATCCGCGGAAACGATCCAGTCACAGGGCTTTGGACGGAATGGAATGAGACTCGTGCAGATTCGGTTTCTGACCAGTTGTTGACTTGGCCCAATATCGATGGCGTTCGCCCTGGAATTCAACTCAGTGCATCGGTTCAATTTGAAGGACTTGGTGAGCCCATGGCCACGTGGTATGCCTTTGATGCAGAATATTCGGACGCAGGGGGTTTCGCTCCAATAGGTGGAATAAATGGCATCCGTTATGCCGAAATTGAATCTGGCCATGTCGTCATCAATGAAGAATTGGCAGACAGTATAACTGTAGTCGTCGGAGACCTGATAGAGATTCATTGGATGGATGTTGATTTGGATGAAGGCATCGTTAGAGACCAAGTGAATCTTACAGTGCAGTCCATCGTTCCCGACGTCAACACTGGGCATCAAAACAGTCGACAACCTCTGTTGTTCACATCACTTGAACAGGCGCAGAACATCACCGGAAAACCCGCGATTATCACACAGATTGGCATCGCTGTAGAAGGTGATGGAACTGAATCATTGGATCGGGAAATTGCAGCCCTTGTCAATTCTACTTTGTTGGCAGATGATGCAGGTTTCACCATCGAAACGGACTCAGAATCAGGAATGATTGCCGTTGCTAGAACCACTGGAATCGGGCAACTGCGTAGTAACGAGGTCTACAACCTCACCACGCTTGTCAATGAATCAGATTTCACTCTTCAATCGATTGAATTGCTACAGGTTCCGCTGTACAACATTGCACAGCAGTGGCTAAACGTCTCTGGACTTGCTTCTGCATCAATTTCATCAATCGAGCAATCCAACGGTTGGGATTGGTATGCGACAGGTTCGGGTCTATCTCTACAGGAATCGGATGGACAGTGGTGGATTTGGACACCAGATGATGAGTCCGATGAATCGATTCGTGACATTCTCTTATTGGACAATGAATCGGCTTTGATTGCCCACGTTGATGGCGTCCGGCACATCGATTTAGCCCCCGATGCACCCGATACAGATTATCTCGAATCTCACTCGATTGATGCTCTGGCTAAATTCTGTCCACAGGGCGACTGTCAAGCTGCCACCTATCTCGCATTGGAGGAGGACGACGGTGATGTTTGGCTACATTCAGCCTCATCCAGTCTCGATGATTGGTCTTCGATTCAATTGGTGGCGGATGGTTCGACTTTAGGTGTCGATCTCGCAGTTGATGATGATGAGATTGTCGTTAGAATCGGCGGAATTCTGGGCAGCCAATCTTGCGTTGGAAGCGACGCAGCATCCCTTTCATGTACGTCGGATTCAACCGAGCGTCGCGATTTGTTTGAACATGCCAACTCCACTTGGGTCGTCGAAGGACAATCACTGTTCCTTCTTGACAATGGCAACACGACCGGGGCATGGGAATATGGACTACCTAATGGGACACTGGCAGCCTATTCACACGATGCCCTGTGGATTGAGGAGTCAGGCCTATGGGCGTGGAATGGGTCGGCATTCTCCTCGATTGCAATCACCCTGCCGCCGGCGGCTAATCCTAGTGATGCTGCGCTGAGTTTGGATTTTGAACGCCTAATTGTCACGACGGGTTCTGGAGTCTCGATATTAGAAGATAGCAATCTGAGTGGCCGACTTCCGTCTAGGATCCGAGTCGATGCTGTGAATCGCGTTCCGTTGACCGTAGTAGCAATTGAGGGAGGTGCTGCGATGGGCTTCCCTGATGTAGAAAGTGGAGACATCCACGTTTCGGATTGGGCGGGAGAAACACTCAATCTTGAAATCGGTGAATCAGTTAGACTGCGCGGCTATCTTCCTGCAATCCGCGGCCAATGGGACGGCGAACGACTGATCGTTGAAGATGCGAATCTTAGCCTTCCGGCACCACCCGGTCAACCCTCGTTTGCAGACATGACATTCGGTCTGGTTTCCATTCCCGACGCTGAACTGCTCGCCGGTGGAAATTCCGGTGCTCGCAGTTTGGTCATCATCGTTGGACCCGGCATGGCCAATCCCGCAGTTTACGCCGCTGTTCTCGAATCAGTCGAATCTTGGGCTGATGAACAAGCCGACCTCGATTCGTCAAATCTGAATTTATTTGCCGTCAAACAATTCATGCTTGATGCTACTGCAGATGCTGGCGAGCAATTCTCGATGCTCTTCCTCATCTTCGGATCATTCGTCATCTTTGCCGGAATTCTGCTCGTGATGAACATCTTCGTCATGCTGGCCGATGAACGCAAGCCCGAGATGGGTATGGCTCGCGCCATTGGAATGCACCGTGGAGATTTGCGTGTTCTGTTCGTACAGGAAGGCGCTCTTCTCGGTATGATATCCAGCGCAGTCGGCGCTTTGATTGGAATTGGAGTGGCTTGGATTCTAATGAAATTCATGGCCACAGCCTTCCAGGACACCTTGTCGTGGACCGTCGTTTTCGATTGGTCATTCCAGAGCCTTCTAGCTGGATTCACGGCCGGCTTCCTAGTCACTTGGTCAACCCTCTGGATGACCTCGATGTGGATCAGCCGACTCAACGTAGTGGCGGCCATTCGCAGTATCCCCACTCGATATGGAGGTGGGTTGCCATGGTGGTCAATCTTGGTCACTTTATTCCTCGGCTTTTCATCCATGGGTTGCTTCTCACTAGCCTTTTTCTTTGGAGATCCGGTCGATGGCACCCGTCATGCCTGGTGGTTACTGGGTGGATTCACACTGCTGTTGGCGCTGGTTCCTCCAGCGTTCTGGATTCTTGGAAGAATTCTGCCCGAGGACATCACTGTTCGAGGAATGCGATTCCATCGACCAGTGGTTCTTCCGCGCCTGATTTTGTCTATTCTTAGCGTGTCGATGATTATCTGGGGTTGGAAAGGAGACCCAATCAGTGCAGAATGGGAACAAGGTCCCTTTTCATTCATCATCATGGGCATCTTTTTGGTCGCCGCTGGAGTCCTCCTACTGACCAGTTTGGCGCCCCTAGTCACACGATTCCTTTCTCGTCTACTTGCCCCCCTTTCGGGACGCATCGCCTCGATTCTACCAACGAGCCTTGCCTATCCAATGGCCACACCTTTCCGAACAGCGATGACCATGGGGATGTTCTCATTGGTCATTTTCGCAGTCGTCATCCTTTCTGGATACAGTGCCCTATTCGGCAATTATCTAGATGAAATGAGTGACGAATCAGGAGGCGATTACGAAATCCTCGCATTCAGCAGTAGTGAGTTGGATCCAGATGTCAACAACTGGGATCTTGGCGACATGAACGTTTCAGATTTCGATTCTATTGCCACCATCTATTCGGGAGCCGTCAAGGCTGAACGTAGTGATGGAACCGGCGACACATTGCTAGTTGGTTTGCGTGGATTCGATGAGAATTTCAGCGAACACGGTGCTCTAGGTTTGGAATTCTGGGCCGAAGAACTAGGCGACACTGAAGCAGACGCGTGGGCAGCCGTTCTAGCCGACGAAAGCCTCGTGATTATTGATTCGAGCCTCACACCGCAAGAGGTTGGTGGTGCCAATGCCCCACCTACTCTAGACCTGACCGTAGGCAGCTCGATTCTAATCAGTGATCCAAGCAATACAGGAGTCAATCGAACCGTCTTCGTAGCAGGCATTCTCAAGCAAGAATCCTCGATTATGGTTCCAGGGATTTACATCCAGTCGGCATTTGCCGAAGAGCGATTTGAAGCCACACCACAGATTGTCTGGTTCAGCGTACCAGAAGGCACATCTGTGGCCCAACAAGAGCAAGCAGCAGATGAAATCGAACGTGGAATGATTGAAGAAGGCGTGGGGGTGTTTGTCATTGAAGTTGCCTTTGCCAAAGCCCAATCCTTCTTCTTGTCAATCTTTAATCTCCTCAAGGCATTCCTTGCACTTGGTCTGGCCGTTGGGATTGCTGGACTGGCCGTAGTAACCATTCGTAACGTCAGTGAACGACGCCATCAAATCGGCATATTGCGGGCCCTTGGGTTCCAGCGCAGCATGGTCGTAGCAACCTTCCTAGTCGAGTTATCGTGGGTCTCATTCCTCGGGATTCTGAATGGAGCATTGGTAGGCGTTGGTTTCCATTATGCCCTTTATGATCGATTCCTCAAAGAAGACGGTGCAGACTTCATTATGCCTTGGAATGAAATCTATTTGATTGTCATCGGTGCTTACATCCTGACCCTCATTGCAACATTGTGGCCGGTCAGACAAGCCGCCTCCATCCGTCCAGCCGAAGCCCTACGGGACGTAAATTAAATTACAAATCGTTTGTTCCAGAGTTAATAAAGAAATGCTAGTTTAACGTCCAAAAAGTAACTTGCGCTAGCGGTCACTATAAATAGGATATTTTTCTGTGGCGAAGCACCCACTGTGAGGGAGGACTTGAAAGTGAAGCAAATAGTACCTATTGTACTCACGGCGTTGATGTTGACCAGCTTGTTTGCTGCAATCGACTTCGCTGATGAGCTAAAAGATACGAACGAAATGGAAACGGGTGGCCGTGCGGCGTACGAAATTACGCTCCACGACGTCCTGCAGCCACGAGAAACATTCGTGGATCAGGGCGGTAACACTCGGAATGGAATAGACATTGGTGACGTCGTCTATTTCCGGCCGATCATCATCAATGATGGTGACAACGCACAGAACGAATTCAACATTCGTGTAACTGTGACTCCAGCCGGAGATAACGTACCAGCAGTAATCGACAATCTCGATGATGCTGTTTGTCCTGGCGATGTCGCTGTGACTGGATGCAGTTTCAATACACTAGCATCTGATGACTTCTTGGGCGGCGGTAACTACCGTGTCCAAGCAGAAAGTGGTGGCGACCTAGCATGGACGCCCTCTGTTCCTGGCGAATATACAGTTAGTGTAGAAATCGTACTTGTCGATTCAACACAAGACACGGATCTAAACAACAACGCAATTTCATACACAGTTGTTGTTCAGCACTACCGCGACATCGTTGTTGACCTCTGCTGGACTGATGGTCCAGGTGGCGAATGTATGTCCGATGGTGGACATGAGGACGCCCAGGGCGCAGGCCCACACAACTTCGCTCTAACGGCTACGGCCGATGGTTCAGAAGCATGGCAACCTCGTTCAACTACCATTGACCTAGTATTCGGTGGAGATTTCAAAGAGGATGAGACTGGCTATGACATCAATGATGGAAACGGTATGGACTATTCATCCAATTCGGTTTCCATTGTAGTCGGAGAGGACGCAACAGTGCCAGTTTGGCAAAATGCATCCACTCCTGAAGACCCCGTGACAGATGCCAATGATTTGGCTGACAACCCCTGCTCTAGTGGTGCCAACCCTTGCAACGAGACTCGAACTGTGATGGTCTATCAACAGACCTACACATACCACGGAGTCATCATGGGTGACCCACAAGCAGAAGGTGATGATACTCCAAATTCGTACACGGTAACTGCAATGCTGACTACTTTTGATTCGTTTGAGCCTACAGTAGGCGCCACTGGTGGCGGCTTTGGCACAGGCGGTGGAGAAGATGAAACTCAATCCATCATCCTGAAGGAGAACACCTTGGATTATGATGACCGTACAGGCAACAACGATGGTCACCTCAGTGGTTACTTCACAGTCTTCCACGATATCGCCCTAACCTCTCTTACTGGCGGTATCAATGAAGCAACTGAAGGAACCCTGAACGTCGGCTTAACTCGTCTAACTGCTCAGGTCATCTACGGTGGTTCGGAAGATTCGAATTCCTACGATTGGTCAGTAACGTTCACCGTAACTGACGAGAACGATCAAGATGCCCTCAATGGTATGCCTGGACTTGCCAATGAATGTCAGTCTGAAGATCCCGAGAAGGATTACACACACCAAAATCTCGGTAACTTGGCACCTTCTTCCCCTGAAGGTTCAGCGTGTCTCGACGTCACACTAACTCCTGGCCGGTACACCGTCACTGCAACTATCGAAATGATTGGTGCAACAAGTGAACCTACTACTGCAGTTGACATGAACTCTGGTAACAACCAGCGTGGAACCTTCTTCGAGGTTATCAACGACAATCCAACAGTGTTCATGACTCTGGATGGCATCCTACGCGGCGAGAGTTCGGTAGAAGCTCCAGTCATTACTGGAGACATCGTCACTATGCGCGCGCGAGGAGCAGACAGTGAAACAGCAGATGAGATGCTGATGTATTCGTGGACCCGAGTCGCCGCAGGTGGCGAAGTAATGGATCTATGGGAGTGCGACATGTCTATCTGTGTCGTAGAGACTGATGTATCATGGATTGGAACACATCCAGTTACTGCAACTGTAACCGATGAACACGGTGCATCTGCATCAGACACCATGAACTTGGCTGTTTGGAACATCTACACCCATGACTCTGCTGACAGCCCTGACATGAGTGTCACGGGCGCAGACATGAGTTACTCCCTTGTGTATAGCGCAGGAGAGTCAATTCAGTACAACGTATCGGCCGCTGATGGCGAGTCGTACACTGGCGTACAATTGGGTAGCAACGCAGGAGCCTTCGACAGCGTCGTCTCCGTAGATATGACTGTGTCCAACGTTTTCAGCAATCTAGACATTGGACCAGAATCATTGACCATCAACTTCGATGGCGATGCATCTACACCATGGGGCCTATGGTACAAGCGAACTGTTGAGTCCCCTTGGACCAACATCGACAACGTGGCAACATCCGCTGGTTCAGCCGGTGGCGTGACCATGACATTCAGTCACGATGGTTCCCTTCAGGGCAACCTTGGTGGCGGAACCTACGCGATCTTTGACGTCGCAAGTGCAGGTGATGAACCACCCGCAACTGGCGTTACAGGACTCACAGCAGTTGCTCAACCTGGTGCACAAGTTGCACTCAGTTGGGGCTATGGCGATGACAGCCTCCTCAATGTGAACGCAGACACAGTGAACCTCTACTGGTGCGCTGGTGCAAGTTGCGATGCAATGGCAGGCACAGCTATGCCAGCCATGCAGACCACCACGACATCTTGGACCCTTGTGGGTACAGATGCTGAAGTGTACACCGTTCTAGTACAAACAGAGAACGGCAACCAGGATGCCTCAGGCGTCGCACTCTCGGGTGGAAGCGCTTCGATTACTGTAACAGCAGACGGCAGTGTCACACCGGCACCAACCCTCAGCAATGCAGCGGCGACCGTGACTTCTACAGATGATGGCCTGACCTTCACATGGGACGCAGCAGACACCGGAGACGTATCGTCTTGGGTTCTATGCTGGGCTGGTACACAGTCAATCGTCAACGACGAGTTCGACAGCCTACTAGGCAACAGCTGTGCAGAGACTGAAGACACAACGACATCGGTCACAGTGACCGAGCAGGCGATGTGTGGCGGTACTTGCAACGCTGACATGTACTTCGGTATCGCAGGCAAGGACGTTGTCGGTAACGTAGCCGACCCAGGCGTCGACATGTATGCAGATATGAGCGAAGGTCTAGACATCCCTGATGTCATCGATGGCGGGGGAGACCCTGCTGGTGAGGATGCCGGAATCGGTAACGCAGTTTATGCAATCATTGCTTTGGTTGTCATTGCGGTTATCGGCGGCGCATACATCCTGACCCGTGGCGCAGAGGGTGGAGATGGCGACAAAGAGTGGGATTACTGAGATCCTACAGCCTCAAAAGAACAACATGACCCGTCCTTGAGACGGTGACCCGGGCCGGGCCCCCTACGGGGGCCCGGTCCCTTTTTTTGTTTCAGCTCCACGCCCTAATTTCGAACACCAATTGCACTAAATTTCTGACAAATGACGCGCAGTTACTCGGTTAAATAGGCCAATTATCGCTTGAATTCAGACCTTATTCTCGAGCATTTCCCCTCAACATTTCACCCGATCTTTAACCTCGAGAAGATTGTTACAAATTGTTTGTACCATTAAATATCCGAGCATTTTATGCCCTTCAAAACTTCAACGCAGTTTACCGAACAGAAATGAGAAATCAAAGGGTTTGCACCCATACGGTTATATCTACGTCAAATCGTGGCAGGGCCTGTTCATAGGACACTCTGGGGTATCTTGAATGATGACAAAAGGAAACAAGAAGGTGTTGGGCGGCAGTTGGCTGTTGCTCACGCTATTGATGATTGGAATGAGTTGGGCCCAAGCGGTACCACCTGCAGGCGACG
>Ga0066837_10001668_pt1 | contig 10084 bp, 9 predicted proteins | sample ETNtaG_25_FD_66730 | JGI IMG/M metagenome (GOLD analysis project Ga0066837, IMG submission 66730) | Marine microbial and viral communities from oxygen minimum zone, Eastern Pacific Ocean - ETNP201302SV86 | ecosystem: Environmental > Aquatic > Marine > Oceanic | place: Pacific Ocean: Eastern... | reverse complement strand
ATTGACCTCATCATCGGTCTAGTACTTGGTGGAGTTGGAACGATTCAAGGCTCATTGGTTGGCGGATTGTTCGTGGTATGGGTCAATGACCTTACGAAGAGAATTTCAGTACCGCTGGGTCTATACACCCTGAACGGTGACGGTCCACTGGCCAAGGCAATTTTCGGTCTGATTCTTATTCTCTTCACATTCTTTGCACCAGGTGGAATTGTTTCACTGGCGAGGATGGTTTCGGACAAGCTGATTAAGGTCGTTCCTTTGACTCCATCGGGGGTACCGATCGAACCGCTGGACAGTTTTGATCCCGGTATGGAATCGACGAGAGCCGATGCTGCAGTGAAGTTGGCGGTCATCCCGCCTGTGCTGCTGGCAGCGGGCTGGTTGCTCATGGCAGTCAATAACCTGATTGTCGGGGTGCTTGCCTTCGGATTGCGCATGACCATTCTGCTGGCGCCAGTGGCAATGCTTGTTGGTTCCAACGAGTTGAAAGCTCACGCTGCAGGTAACCGGCCTGACTCAGTTGCAGGTCCAGCTAATATGGCTCGCCTCTTGGGTGGGCTTGGCACACTGTTTGTTGTTGTGTATGCAGTTCAGCGTTTCGTTCTGACCTACTAATTCACACAAACTAGTAACGGTTTTTTCGGGGGTGGTGAAAGCCACCCCCGAAACGCGACTTCAGTCGGAAGTTCTTGCTACGGTCACTCTGTCTTTTGTTATGGATTATGTTCTCCTGCTCCAACGAATTTTCGATGCGCTGTTCAACAGCGCTATCTACTCGTCTTTGGCGTTAGCCCTTGTCATCATATTTAGGTCAACCGGCTTGCTGAATTTCGCGCAAGGCGAAATGGCTACGTTCACCGCATATATCGCATTTGTTCTGTTGTCCGGTCCTCAACCTCGACTGACGGGTGGTGGTCTTGCCGGCATTATTCCCGGGGTCCCTTTCACGATCCCTCTGGCCATTATCGGAGCTGTCATATGTGGAATGGCGGCAGGTGCTGTGACTGAACGTGCTCTCATCAGACCTCTTGGCGGAGCGTCAGATTTAGCGTTGGTCAACATAACTATTGGTTTACTGCTGGCCGTTAACTCTCTCATGGCCCAGTGGTGGGGAACCGGCCCACGGTTCTTTCCCGCGGTTTTCCCCTCGGGGGCTGGCCAACATTTCCTGATCTTTGGCGCGCGCCTTCGTTACTCAACCGTTGGGGTGTGGGCGATACTTCTGTCGGTACTCGTTCTCCTTGTCTTGTTGCTGCGCCACACCCGAGCCGGCTTGGCCTTCAGAGCAGTATCGATCAGTCCCTCCAACGCCGAACTAGTAGGTATTCGCGTCGGCCAGACATTGATGTACGGGTGGGCACTCGCATCAGGGTTCGGAGCGCTCGCAGCATGTCTCAGCGCGAACTCGGTTTTGCTTGAACCAAGCATGATGCTGAGAGTTCTCGTGTATGCCTTTGCCGCGGCGACGCTCGGAGGACTGGACTCACCCAAAGGCGCATTGGTTGGTGGCCTTATCATCGGTTTGAGCCAGACGCTGATACCGGCATATGTACCGTTTATCGGTTTTGAGTTAAGCGTGCTCCCAGCTCTCTTATCGATGGTAGTTATTTTGTTGATTCGCCCAGCGGGCCTATACGGAACCAAACGGATAGAACGGGTCTGATGAATACAGCGGAGCGACGTGTCAGCCGAATGAGTGCTTTCGGCATAGCTGTACTTTGCGTGGCTTTGGCCGTCATTCCATTCCTCACGTCAACTACCAGCCTGAGACAGGCCACCCAAATCATTGTGAGCGTCCTAGCGGTACTTGGAGTCAATGTTGCCACCGGCTATGGAGGCATGATCAGTCTGGGACACGGAGTTTTTGTCGGCGTTGGAGCGTTCGCGACTGGTTATTACGTTGATGATCTTTCGATGCCGTGGCTCCTAGCGATAGTTCTGGGAGCCGCTACTGCAGGCGTGTCCGGAGCTCTCGTGGGTCTTCCTGCGTTGAGGATCAAAGGAATCCACTTGGCTCTAGTCACTCTTGGGTTGGCAATTGTGTTCCGGCCATTGAGTAAAAGATTCCCGTCGATTACCGGTGGTGTCAGCGGCCGTTCAATTGACGCCCGATTTGATGCTCCGGGCTGGTGGCCCGGAGACACCCGGATGGCTTCATCGGTCTACAGGTACCTGTTTTGTGTGCTTGTCGTGCTGCTGGCCTTGTGGGCTACCTGGAACGTTGTCAATAGCCGCTTTGGGCGCTCTATGAGAGCACTGCGAGACAACGACACAGCAGCTGCTGTCTATGGGATCGACCTTGTTTCTGCTCGCGTCACAACTTTTGCCATAAGCGCAGGCTTAGCAGGACTGTGCGGAGCCCTTCAGGTTGTGTTGGTGCCGTTCGTTTCACAAGACAAGTTTCCCGCACAGGAGTCGCTCGTCATTTACGCGTCAGCCGTCGTCGGTGGATTAGGAACGATATGGGGTTCTGTGTTGGGGGTTATTGCTCGTACCGTCGTCGGAAAAGCTGGTGCCGTTGTCGCCGGCTTTGATGGGTTAGGCCCTATAGGAGAGTTTTTTGATCTGTTAGACGAATCAGCGTTTGTCTTCGGCCTTGGCTTAATTGTGTTGACGTTCTTATTCCCTCACGGTCTTGCCGGCATCCGCCAAAAAGACCGAGTACGTGGGTGAACGAAATCTCGGCTGGTGTCGTCATAGGCGCTGATCGATATGCTGGCCCTTCGCTCGGGGGTCTAGATCCCCGACCCGGTCCCCATCGTCTAGCGGCCTAGGACACCACCCTCTCAAGGTGGCGGCACGGGTTCAAATCCCGTTGGGGATGCCAAATGTTTTTCGGACCGACGTTTTCTGGACTGAGTCGAAAGCTAAGTCGGGATGACCGCCTCGGAGAAAGCGGTAAGGTCATTTCTCTAGTTACCTAGAGAAGTTCACGAATATGAACGCATGGCACCGACACCTTCCCAGAGGGTCAGAACAGTCCGAAGTCGACCTCTTAGCCGGGGCCACACTTCCGTCTGTCTGGGTCAGCCAATGGCGCGAAGAACCGCAACGAGATGTCATCCACGACCCCGAAATAGGTTGGGTACATGGACAAGAGCTTTTAGACCGTTCAGAGGTCGTTGCACGACAGCTGGGACATGCAGGCGTGGAACCAGGCGATCGTGTCCTCCTCAGTGCCACGAGCTCTGTAGAACTCGTTGTAGCTCACGTAGCGATCTTGAGGTTAGGTGCGGTCGTAATGCCCACGAATGGTGCCTACCGTGCTGAGGAAGTCCAACACGTGGTATCCGATGCCAGACCCAAGGTTGCAATCGTTGAGCAGCCCGAATGGAGTGAGTGGATTCACTCAGCTGACCCAAGTGTTGTAGTGACATCGCCATCCGTGGAGTTGGAGATAGGACCAACCACCCGTTTGGATCGAACCGAAACTGCCAATCCTGCCTTGATCGGTTACACGTCGGGCACAACAGGTCGACCCAAAGGCGCTGTGCTATCACACGGCAATCTCCTGGCGTCTGTTCGAGGCCTAGAGATAGCGTGGCGTTGGACTAGCGACGACACCCTAATTCTCGCGTTACCGCTGTTTCATATGCATGGTCTAGGAGTGGGCTTGCATGGATCGTTAGCAGTTGGGGCCAAAGCGGTTCTACTACCGGAGTTCAATGTGGATGAAGTGCTGGATTCGATAAAAACCTTCGAAGCAACGATGTTCTTTGGAGTTCCTACCATGTACAGCAGGTTGCTTGAATCTCCCAAAGCGAACGAGCTTGGCCAACTTCGGTTGTGTGTATCAGGTTCAGCACCTTTGGCGGCTGAACTTCACCAAAGTATCCATCGAGTGACGGGCCAACATGTTCTGGAACGATATGGCATGACTGAAACGGCGATGCTGGTTTCTAATCCGTATGAAGGAGAGCGACGACCGGGTTCGGTAGGGTTTCCGCTACCTGGAGTAGAGGTGCGACTTGAAGGAGATCCAGCAGAGATCCAAGTCAAAGGATCCAATGTTTTTTCAGGATATTGGGAACGCCCCGATGAAAATACTGAAGCATTCATTGATGGTTGGTTCCGCACTGGTGACCTTGGTGCAGTAGACCCGGAGGGCTACCTGTCCATCGTTGGGAGGGCGAAGGAACTTATTATTTCCGGAGGATTCAACGTCTACCCAAGGGAAGTTGAAGACGTAATTTCGGAGTACGACCCGATCCGAGAATGTGCTGTAGTCGGGATCCCAGACGAGGAGTGGGGAGAAGTTGTCGTAGCTTTTGTGGTAGCAGATCGGAAAATAAAGGATGAAGAAATCAAGGACTTCGTTGGTGAGCGATTAGCGCATTACAAGCGTCCTCGACGGACGTACACGGTGGAAACATTGCCCACAAATGCTCTGGGAAAAATACAGAAGCATCGTTTGATCGGACAGATCGAAACTTAAGCAAAGCTTTCGCGCACGTCGCCAACGGCGATGCGTGAAGCATCGGCATCTTCGTCGTCAAGTTGGCTGTTGCTAGACCTTTCTGACTCAACGCGCTTGACGTAATGCTCAACTTCCCTGCGGACCTGAGATTCATCCCATCCCAATTCCTCGGCCATCAACTGAGCAACTTGGAGAGCGGAATCGGTGCCTCGATCCCAAGTTTCGACTGAGAGCCGAGTGCGTCTCGTCAGTACGTCTTCTAAATGCAACGCAGCTTCGAATCGGACGGCGTGAATAACTTCGGCCCGGAGATAAGGCAGGTCAGGGTCTATCAGTCCCCCCAGTGATTCATCGGCGGTGATTAGATCGAGTACTTCATTGATTCGATCACCATGACGGGAAATCAAATGATTGATACCGGCGAGGGGCACTCCAGATTTCAGCGCAATTTCTGCAGCACGGGTGCGCACTTGTTCATAATTGTGGGCTCCGATTAGTGGTAGCTCAGCAGTCGGAGATCTCGAGAGGTTACGACCCTGATCGCTGCCTACTGCATCAATAGTGTCAAGCGCCATAACCCGATACGTGGTGTATTTGCCACCCGAAATTGAGACAAGGCCCGCTGTGGAAATCGTCACTGCATGTTCGCGGCTGAGTTTGCTTGTTGTAGCAGCATCACCCTGGAGTAAAGGGCGAAGACCTGCATACACGCCAACGACATCCCGGACTGTTAGGGGATTTTCAACAACTCGATTCAAAGTCGTAAGTAAGTAATCTATGTCTTTCTTACTCGCTGCAGGATGTGCACGATCAAGCTGCCAATCGGTGTCAGTTGTTCCGACTATCCAATGTGTACCGGACGGAATAATAAAGAGCACACTTTGCGACGTGCGAAGAATCAGACCTGTTTCGAGATTGATGCGGTCTCGCGGAATTACGAGGTGGATTCCCTTCGAGGCTCTAACTCTTGAGCTGTCCTCGCCTGCAAGATTCTCGATGTCGTCGCTCCACACGCCCGTGGCATTGACCACGGTCCCGCACGAGACCTTCAGTTGCCGGCCGGTTTCGAGACATTTGACCAAAGCGCCGCAGACTCGACCTTCGGAACTAATGAGATCCGTGACTTTGGTCGAGGTAAGAATCGATGCGCCGAACTGAGCAGCGGTGCGCGCAACAGAAACTACGTAGCGAGCATCATCGACATAAGCATCGGAGTACACGATGGCTCCCTTATGAGCATTGCGCGCTAACCCAGGTGCTTTGCTTTGGACTTGCTTGCGACTCAAGTGTCTGTGTCGGGGGAGAGAATTACCTCCGCGAACAGCCATTAGGTCGTACAGGGCGATTCCTATGCCTGCATAGAGGCGTTCTCCTAGGTTTCGCAGCGGGTATAGAAAGTCGACTTTATTGATCAAATGGGGAGCTATTTGAGAAATTAAGAGGTTTCTCTCCGAGAGGGCTTCCCTGACAAGACCAAACTCGAATTGTTGCAAGTAGCGCAATCCACCATGAATCAGCTTGCTCGAACGGCTAGAAGTTCCGGAAGCCAAATCCCGCTGTTCGACAACGGCAACGGTCAACCCTCTGGCGGCGGCGTCGAGGGCACACCCAATCCCAGTTACGCCACCTCCAATAACCAAAACATCTAGGTGTTCTGTCTCTAGACGCCGCAAGGCGTCATGGCGGTGCAGGGGTCCCAGATCATCGTTGGGAACATTCAGTTGATCTGGAGGAGTTAGACCGTCATCCACAACAGCAGGTTAGGGCTTCAAAAGATCGAACAATCTCATCTGGCTGGAATCTAGAGTCTTGGGAAGTGGATAAGAACGAACGCATATGGAAGCTGCTGATGTATCTGCGGGCCTGTCCGGCTCCTGTGAGTTGGACAGAGATCGTCCGCGATACAGATTTGTACATCGATGATGGTTCGAGTTCCAAGAAGACGTTTGAACGCGACAAGAAAGATCTACGCGAATGTGGCATCTCCATTCACACCGAAAATATTGGTGGTAACGACGAGGCAGCTGGAGGCACTCGATATGCGATAAGAGACGCTGACGTCTTCTTGAACCTTGACCTCTCCGATAGTGAGAGTCTGGCGATTGAGATGGCAGCATCGATGGTTCAATTTGATGCAGCTTGGGAGATAGACGCATTAGCAAAACTGGGAGCTGGAACTTTACCGACAGCGCCTCCGCTCAGAGCACAGTTGAGTGCCCCCGACGAACTAGTAGCTCTGCACGATGCCGTTGACCGGAACTGCCTCATTAGTTTCGTCTATGGAGGGCAACCCCGCGAAGTCGAACCAGTCTTGGTGTTTTGGAGGCAAGGAGGGTGGTATCTGCACGGTCTTGAGGACGGAACTACCAAAAACTTCAAGGTAGAACGACTGCAAAGCTCGGTCACGGTCGGTGCAGCTGGCTCAGCCCCTAATCACCAAATGCCTGACCCTGCTGAAGCGATGGCGAAGGACCCATTGCTGCATGGCCCAGAGAGTGGTCTTGTCGCACAGGTACTGATTGACTCGCTTCTAGCTAGACAGGTCGAACGTGACCGCGGGGGAGTAATTGAGCGTCGAGCAGATGGGTCAGTGGTAATTGAGGTTGAGGTTCGTAGCCCTGGGGCTTTCCGATCATGGCTTTTTGGTATGGGGGACCATGCGGTAGTTCTTAGCCCCCCAGAAATGGTCGATGACGTAGTCACATGGCTTAAGGCTTTAGCGAGCGCACGGTGAGAAAGAGGCGCACGAATGATGCTCGTTTAGCGTTGCAATTAGCGATGATGCTGTGGGCTTATGAGCACCAGCCGGTGAGCGTCTCAGAGGTAGCTAACCACTTCGGACTTGATTCAGATGATGCCTACAGTGAGCTTTACCCCTTGCAGGGAATAGAAGTAGCAGTGAATGAGGAGTTCCACAATCTAGGTGTCGTCGTTGATGATGATGGAGAGATCTTTTTCGATATCAACCCGTTGTTCGGGCGCCCTCGCAAACTTGACCGTAGCGAAGCTCTCGGTCTTCTTGCCGTAGCGAATGCTGCTCTTGGGTTACCAGGTACCAACGTTGAAGCACTGAAGACAGGGGTTTCGAAACTTGAGCGAGCCCTAGGTGTCGGGTCATCCGTGGCAATAGATATTCAAGACCCCGAATTCCTCAAAGTTGTTGAGCAGGCCACAAGGGATAACGAATGCATCCAAATCGAGTACTACGCCAGGTGGGCGGATGAGGTATCGGTCCGAACAGTGGAACCCTATGAAACACTCAACGTGTCTGGTGATTGGTACTTACGTGCCCATTGTCGACTTCGAGACGATCACCGAACCTTCCGTGTGGACCGTATCGAAGCCGTCGAATTGACTGGAGAGACACACACTCGATCAGATCCCGGGCATGAAGCCTTTACCGGGGAAGAACAAGCTCCCGTGGTCACGATCGAAATGCCAAGCAGTTCTCGATGGATGATTGAACCGTTAGAAGCCGTAGTCATAGAGGACGAAGAGGAACTGGTAGTCGAAATACCAGTTTCGAGCACCATCTTCCTTGAACGCTTATTGCTCCGACTTGGACCGGATGCACGTGTTGTGAGTGAAGGGTCGTTCGGCGATCTTGCTTCCGTTGCGGCTAGACGACTACTGAGTCGCTACGAGAAACCGTGACAGCAGACTAGGGTCCGGCCATGCTCAGACTTCGTTCCCGATGCCGGTCAGTTGTTGGCAGAGCGATCCGAAGTATCTCCAAGATGCTTAATCGAACAGCATCGATTGGCCCCAACGATCATGCTGCTCGCTTCTATAAGCAGTTCGGGCGCGGATCGATAATTAACTGGCCCACAGGAAACATGTACGGAGAACGTTGGATAAGCATTGGCGAAGACACGATGATCGCCGCTGATGTGACCTTGTCGGCCGGAATGGTGCCCAACCAAGAGATGATGACTGACCCAGTCGTCATCATTGGAGATAGATGTTTGATAGGTCGCGGAAGCGCGATCGTTGGTCACTATCGCATTGATATAGGCGACGACGTTTTTACTGGAATGAACGTTTACATAACTGACCAAAATCATGGCTATGAAGATCCAGATACACCGATAGGGATTCAAGACCCGCACGACGATCCCGTAGTGATAGGCGACGGAAGTTGGATCGGATCTGGAGCTGTAGTGCTACCCGGAGCTCGAATTGGCAAACATTGTGTCGTTGCCGCGAACTCTGTAGTGAGAGGAACGTTTCCTTCACACTCGGTTATTGCAGGAGTCCCAGCAAAGGTGGTGCGAGCCTATGACGGAACGAAATGGGAACGGCCGAAAAACTGAATCAGCTAGTCGAGTTGTCAACTAGGTCTACTACTACGGCCCAGTGATCGGAAGCTGTTACTCCGTCAACAGGCTCAACTCCCGCTAGATGCGCAGATTCGATGTTGCCCAATGGGGCTGGACGAGGCCACGAAACAAAGACATAGTCGAGTCTGCGTTGCGGCCAAGTGGCTTCGGCCAGGTAGGGGTTTTTCTTATCCCACGTCCAGCCAGGAGTGTCATTACATTGAGGCCAAGCGTCCGTCATGGCTAAACCTTCAACAGGAGTAGGCGCTTCCCCTGTGATCATTCGAATCTCTGCCGAGTTTGGGGTCGCATTGAAGTCACCAGCTAGTAGAACAGGGTGACCTTCAGGGTCATGTTTGGAGGCAACTAACTCAAAAATAGTTTTGACTTGCTCTTGTCGTCGTTGGCTTTGATCAAATCGGTAATCCAAGTGAGTGCAGACAACGGGTATATGAGTTCCATGTCGATCCAGAAGAGCCGACAGGGCCCACCGCGCTCCGGGACCGTCGGTAGGTGGTAGTTGAATAGATTCGGTTTCAATAATCGGGTACTTACTCAAGATTGCGTTGCCGAAGGAATGGCCCTTCCACCAGCGTTCAGGTGTTCTGACGTAATGCATTCCAAGTACTTTGGCGAGTTCATCTGCTTGGTCTGGTCCGTTTTCAGAACTCCAGACCTCCTGCATGCAGACGACGTCAGCGTCGAGGGCCTCTAACGTGCGTGAAATAGCCGGTTGCCGAGGTTCCCAGTCTCCGAACCGCCACCACAAGTTCCATGTAACTAAGCGCACCTTGTCACCGTATCTGGGTCTTCGAGGCTTGGTTGGGTGAATGCGGGCAATCTCAACCGGTTGAGCGCCCCAGACCTTTCTGCACCCCCACCGGGCTTACCGAATAGTTCTGAGTGTCCCATCATGCCCGTACACTCGCCGACAAGGCTTAAGGTGACATGACTCATCGACGATTCATCAACAAACTCAGGGAGGAGTTGAGGTGACAGGGAATCGACAACGCACTTCAACTTCGTCATTTGGAGTTTCTCGACGCGAAGGACATGACTCATCAGCGTTTTACGCCCGATTCAATCCGCCAGTCCTGTCTAGCGATGAAACCGTTAACCCGGTCCCTGATTTAGGAGACGGATGTTTAGAAGGTGACTCGCGAGACATGCATCACCTTCCGGACTCGAGTATCGCTTTGGTTGTGACCTCACCTCCCTATTTCGTGGGCAAGGAGTATGAGGACTCAATCGCCGCCGATGCTGATGAACGAGTTCCCACTACATATTTTGAATATCTCAGCATGCTCGATTCAGTCTTCTCTGAATGTGTCCGGGTTATGGAACCTGG
>Ga0066837_10001661_pt1 | contig 10103 bp, 8 predicted proteins | sample ETNtaG_25_FD_66730 | JGI IMG/M metagenome (GOLD analysis project Ga0066837, IMG submission 66730) | Marine microbial and viral communities from oxygen minimum zone, Eastern Pacific Ocean - ETNP201302SV86 | ecosystem: Environmental > Aquatic > Marine > Oceanic | place: Pacific Ocean: Eastern... | reverse complement strand
TTAGCAGCAGTTGCGATTGCCTTTTCAAGAACCAAGAACAATCGGCGCACGTTAATGCGGTCAAAAGCACTTGGTTTTGTCTGAGCAGTCTTATCACCAAACAAGGTTACTCCTTGGCCGGGGAAATTAACTACTGGATTAATCCTTGCACGATAGAGAATATCTCTTTCGGATTTCATTGGATTATATGATAGTTTGATTGCACCTCTTACAGTACCCCTAGTATAACCAGCAGGGCTCCACCATGGATCGGCAACACCATCTGTGTATGCACAAAGTCCAGCAGTATCACCATTCATTGGCACCCAACGATATACATCATTGTACTTATCATACATGTACTTGTAACAACTATCATAAACCATGTAAGATGAAGATGGGCAAAGGTCGAATGCAGTCTTAACATTCTCTGCGGCTTTCGCAGCAGTTGCAGAAGAAGCAGCAAGTCCAACATGTGCGGCACGGTTTGGTGAAACAAAACCAACACAGTCTTTTCTCATTTCACAAAGGTCAGTAATCATTGTTACATGAGTGTCTTGAGTTGCGTTTGTGTTTCCAGCACCACCACCCTTGGCACCTAAGACAAGGTTAATGTCCAATGATTCTGCATCTTTGAACTTATCATAACCGATTGCCAACTCACCAGCAGTTACAGCATAATCGTCTGTTCCGCCAGAAAGTGCATCAATCGTAACAGGACGAACATCAGTATAAGCAGTTGTTGTGTCTGTACCCCAGTTAGAACCAGCAGAAATATGATCTGTCCAGTAGATATATTTTGATGCGCTTTGAATAACATCAGGATAATAATTACTAGCACCTTGAACGGTCTTTGCAACAGAACACTTTGACATGTTAGCATGTGTTTCTAATACTGAAGATGTTCTTGCACCATTAGCACCGCAAGCACCAGTAGTGCAAACACCACCAGCCTTACCAGTAATGGCACCAGTTGTGTCATAAACTACAACATGCATTTCATCACCAGTACCCTTACTATTTGCTACGGCCCAATCTGAATTACCGGGAGCTGCATCAAATAGGTCATAATACCGCCAACGACGAAGGATATAACTATCGTCTGCAATAGCGTTTTGCAAACCAACACCATTTGGATCATCTCTTAGACGAATTGTAAGAGTTTCCGAAGAAATTGCAGTTACTTCATATTCATTAAAATCATCAACCGGAGTAGTACAAGCTGCATCCGAATAAAATGAAATCAAATCACCGATATTAAATGCATAATTAGTTGCATCGGCATCGTCAACAGTAATTGTTGTATCACCAGCAGCTGCAGCGGAGTCATCTACTTGATTGGCATCATCCATCTTTTGTTCATATGCAGTAGCACTAGGACAAATCTGAACACCGATTGCATTGCCCCAAGTACCGGGCGACCTTGCAGCCCACTCACCATGAGAACCTTGTCCAGTGGAGAAGGATGATTCATAATGATCCTCATCACGAATAAGAATACCAGAATCCGCACCAGCATTTAATACACCGGAAACACAACGAACTACTCGTAGTGCATCTGAATATTGTAGGAAGTTTGCAGCAGTAAACCACCATTCAAACTGATTGCTTGAAGATTGAGGTTTACCGAAAATCTCCAAAAGTTGTGCCTCGTTCCCAATAGAAACTACAGAACCCACAGGGCCCTTTTCAAATGGTCCAGCGATGGCACCAATCGTAGTCTGAACAGCAGGAACAATATTTGTAAGATCAATCTCTCTGACATGTACGCCAGGTGAAACTAAAAATCCCATTGTTTTACTCCTTTAATTAATAGAGTGCTTTTATTATTATTGTGATAATATTTATAAAAAATAATTTTCCAAGATGACTTTTTATATGTGTCGAATTGTATAAATACTTTTATGGCAAATGCTCACTATGAAAAATATAAAGACACCATTAAAAAAGTATCTCGCAGAAATTACCGCAAAAGAATTGTTTTACTAAATGAATTTTTATCAGACAAATCTTGCCAACACTGTGGTGAAAGTGAAACAATGTGTCTCAAATTCTACCCTCATAATTCTGAAATACGAAAATTAACAAAAAGAGTTGGTACTAGTAATGATAGCCGGAAAGAAATATTTCATCTAGTAAACAATTCTACCATATTATGTTCGAATTGTTGGATTAAAGCACATAATGACTTAATCGAATTTATTTAATTCTTTACCAATTTGAACCATAATCTCTAACAACTGGATTCCATCGTGTTCCATATTCATCAACTATCTCACCAATATTTTCATCTTCTAATCCAGTAACAACAAAACCGAATGGAGCCATATCTTGTTCCAATGCGTCCTGTTGTTCTCTCATCATAGTTTGTCTTATATCCATGTCAGTTAGTTCTTTGAAATAAGTTTGATCTGTCATCCATGCAAAAATGAACATACAGGCAACTAAATCATCCGTACAACCATCGTCTGCCTCATATGAACTTCCCTTTACAATAAAGGTAGATAATTCACTAATAATGTCTAAGTCTTCTATTATCAATTTATTATCTTCAATTAATTGTTTGAGATTGGAACAACCAATTTTCTTAACTGCCTTTGTTGTCCTCACACCCAATTGAGCTCGGCCACCAGAAAATCCTCCACCAAGAATTTGTCCTGCTCGTCCACGCATGGAAGCCATGACAAGATTATCATACTCTAAATCATATTGTAAAGCACTAGCAACCTGTTCACCAATATCATTTACTTCTATAGTTACAAAGGCTTGATTGTATGCTCGAGCAACATCATATATCTTTGAAGGAAACAGTAGAGGTTTAATTTCATTATCTCTATATTTTGCGGCAATACGATAAGGCATTTCAGATACATCAAATATTAAAAATGCAGAATAATCATTCTTGGTGCCACGGGAAACGTCAGCAACTAACACATATGTTCGTCCAGGCTCAGGCTTTTCATATAAGTCAATCCCTGCATTAGATTGTGTTGGGTTTTTATAAGACATTGTTCTTAATTTTTGTGGTGTAATCAAAGTGTCAATAGAACCAAGGAATTCACATTCAAACTCTGTGTTGAACTGTGACACAGAAGTATTTTTAATAGTCTCTTCTTTCCAAGCAACATCTCGGCCGGGGATTTCACTCCAATGCACCTCAATAGGAATATAAGAATTTCTCTCATTCTCTGCATCGTTCCACAACTTATAAAACATATTCATGCCGTGTGGTGTGGAAACAATCATCACCTTTGTTGTCTTACCAGATGAAATGGTAGGATATACTGATGAAAAAAACTGTTCGGCAACATTAGCAGGAACATAAGCAAACTCGTCAAGGAAAATGATGTTATAAGAACCACCACGAACAGCACTTGCAGAAGTAGACGAAGCAAGTATCTTACTACCATTCTCTAGTTCAAGACTCCCTTTGTTCCAAGACATAACGCCTTGTTGCAACCACTTTGGAAGATTTTCGTATGCGAGTTGCAGTCTACCCAACAAGTCCCTTGCAGTAGCCGCCTTGTTAGCAAGTATCGCCACATTGACAGAAGGATTAAACAAGACATAATGCAACAAATATGCTATAATGGTGGTTGACTTGCCTGACTGGCGAGGAAGTTTGCAGATGGTGAAACGATTGTTATGAAATGTTCCCACCATCTCCTTTTGAAAATCATAAAGTTTAAATGGAATGAGGCCTTCATCCAGCGAGACAATTTTAATATACTGTTGTATGAAATAAATAGGGTCTTTCATACATTTTGCATATTCCTCAACCTCTTCCTTGGTCCAAGTCTGTTGAACATTGGCCTTTTTGAGATTCGGATTACGTAAATAGACCGAATCACCGGACATTATTTGTCCTTCAACATTTTTTGAAGCTCTGTTGTAGAACCAACAAACAAAGCGTTAGTTACATTCTTGGGTGCGTTGTTTGGTACTTTTTTTAATTCCTTCATCTTTTTCTGAAGATCGCCAAGCTTCTCCGTAACCTCTGCTACATTTTTAATCAGTTGTCCAGCGACCTCATATGTCCTTGGATGTTCACTTTCTTTAGCAAGCTCAAGAATACCATCGATGGCATTGCTCCCCTTTTCAACCAAATTATAAAATTGTTTCCTTTGATATTCATAATCATTTTCTAAATCATCTTCATTGATAGTAGGAGAATAGTTTTCTACATCAATAGTTTGAGGAACAATTTTCTCTACAACACCCAATTCTCTATCAATTTTCGCCATGGTAATATTGTTTTTCATTATTCGTCTTCACCTGTCATTGGATTAAAATCTTTTGCATCTTGGAAGAATGATGTTGTTTCATTAAATCCAAAGTTATCATCTGCATCAGCTGATGTTGGATCTGGTGTTACTGTGTATCTCTGCTCTCTCTTTGGTGATTGATCCGGCAAATCTGTATATTGATCAACCTGAACTGTCTTAATAACCTTACTCGAAGTAACAGGACCATAAAGATAAAATTTAGTAGTAAAGGACATTGTATATATCAAAGCTCTACGAGAAACAAAATCTCCATCATAATTGTCTTCATATGATATACTGTTCAAAATGATAGGAACATCTTTCTTAATTCCCATGTCTGACATATCGTTAATAGTAAGAGTATAATCTGGTTGAAAGTAGGGAAGAATTTGTTCCACAATCTGTAAAGCATCATCAGACTGCTTTGCCATGATATATAATTCAAAGTCTAAATTGTATGGTACAGGCATATATTGCGTGTCTAGTTGTTTTGTATTTGCACCTTTGACTTTCTTAAATTTCTGCACCCGACTCAATTTTCTTGCTGGATCATAAGAAAGGTCTTTAATTTCAAATCCAATTCTAGGAAGTGTGATAGCAACCTGTTTCGTTAAATCAGCATCTTCTCGCAAACGCACCAGAAACTTTTCTCTTGGCCCGTAAGCAAGAGGAACTTTCATAGTTTGTATTATTGTTCCAGAATTGTCCTTACGAACAAGACTGATATCATTAAACAATGTTCCGAAAGAAATAACTATTTTTCGTATGGTTTCGTGGTAGAATTGAGTTCCTAGCATTATGAACTACTCCCTGCATCTCCAAATGGATTTGATTCACTGAAATCTAAAATCGGCCGACTTTGAGTTTCGAAATACTCATTTTGTGATGTCATATCGGTACTCATATCACCAACTATATAGTCTTCCTGAATGAGATATTGATCATCACCAGTATCAGCAGGCCTTTCAAGCATAATACTTTCGCCAGCGGATTGTGTATCGTCTTCACCGATTATATTATCACCAGCATCAGCAGACCCATCAGTTGAGTCTATTAATAACAATCCATGTTCTGGTGTGTATTCTAATCTTATCTCTTCGTTAACCGCTGAAGATTGTTCCAGAGTAAATTGATGAACAAGTGCATCTAGAGAATGTTCAGTTTCAATTGCATCAAGAGCTGTAATACCAGTATCGATAACTTCAGAACTATAATCATACAAGCGACAATGTAATTTATATACTGGATTATTGTCTAACTGATAAAATGGTTCATCATGGTCTACAAAATTAACCTGAAACATTTTATCAAGAACTGGATGATAAATTGCATCACCTTCTTGCGGCCTATCAGCATCTGTTACAGCAATATCTTGAATAATGTAAAAATTATTATCCCCAGTAACAGTAGTTAGAGTTGATGCAGAAGATGATTGATCGACACTACCCGCCTCTAACAATAATGAACCACTAGAACTAGTATCCGTTCCAGACTCAATCTGTACTTGAGCATCTAGCTCTTGAAATCTTTCTTTATTTACAACAAATATTGCTTCACTTAAATTCTGTAAACCAAACTGATTCATCAATTCTTTTTCACCAGCAAATCCACCGTCGGCATCTTCCATATACATTTCAATTGGGTGTTGATTCTTGTATTGTGAAATTGAATCTATACCCAGCACCATATCTTCACCAACAAGAGTTCGATCCATGTAATAAACATCATGGCCATAAATCTGTATAGCTTCTTTTATAAGATCACTATATAAATTTCTTTCAGTAGCAATGGAGTGAAGATTGCTTGTGTGAAAAAGTGAATTGACAGCCATAGTGTGTGTTTCAACCTATCATATAGTTTATTGGTAACTCAAAGGCAAGTTTAATTTCTTCCTCAAGCTTAGTTTGTTCTTCAATTGCTTGCGTGTAAAGTGTTTCCCCATTCATCGCAACTCCACCCAACATAGTAACCCCATTAAATTTACTTAAATTAGCTCCCCACTGTTTTTTAATCAGCGCAGTTGCATATCTTTTTATATAAACGTCATCATAGATGTCAGTATATGTGGTAGGGTCCAATTTTCTATAACATTCAATTATGAGATAATCCACATCAGCAGTTACATCATTTGCCCAATCCATTTCAATGTAAAGTCGATTTTGATGTTGGTTAAACCGAATAGGTGTTTCACCAACAAGTATATTTGATAATAAATCAATATTATCCATTGTCATTTGATATTGAATAATTGATGTTGAAGAAAAGTCAAACAAATCATTTAATCGTAATTGGTAACGAATATCAAACATGCTGCTTCCACCACCAGTATCAGTGAATGGAAACACTCTCACAACAGAAACAACAGCACTTGGAATTGGAATAAAATTATTCCCTTCTTTCCATGTTGCAGTTATGTCAGTATCTACTACATCGGTTCCAGTAGTTGAGGTATCAGAACGAGCCCGAGTTACTTCTGCTGTAGTAATCAAATGTTTGAGATACATTTTTTCAATACCATCATAATGGTATTGAGCAAAATATTGTAGTGCTTCGTCTAGACGGTCATCTACTTGATCGTCTGAAACATTGATATCAATTACACCATAACCAAGAGCTCTGAGGCAATAAGTTTTTAATGTAGCTTTTGTTGAAGGTATAGCCATACTTTCTTCCTTTCTACATATTTATATGTAATCTAACCCCAGTAAATTTGCTCCCAAGTTATAGTTTTAATATTTACTCATTTTTAATGTAGGATTTACCAATAAGGGTTTCAATATCTTTAATCATTTCTTCCATATTAACCCTTACAATTTTACCAGTTTTTGTATTTTTTGAGAAATATTCCCACTCGCCTTGTTCATTATGTGGTGATATTTTGGTAGCATTACCCGCTTCATCCTGTACATATACTTCAGCACTTGCAGAATCGTCTTTAGCATATATGTGAGCGTGATTAGTTACGGTTGATGGATCAGAACCAACCGCAAACGCAACGGCACCAGTTAATGTAACATCAGTTGACGTAATTGCGCCAGAAACAACAGTTCCTAAACCTGAAACATTACCACTAGTGTCAAAAGTATAATTGCCATCAGTGAAAACACCATCGATTGTTAGATTTCTAAATGTACCAATATCTTTGTTAGCATCTACAACTACTGATTTAGAAGCAGCAACAGTTCCAGCCGTAACACCATCAATCTGTTCTAATTCTGCTTCAGCAATTACTGCCGAACCAATTGTAAATCCAGTGCCAGTTACAACACCACTTGACGTAATTGCGCCAGAAGCAACAGTTCCAGCAACAGTTACATTCGCACCACTAAAGGTAAGTGCAGTAGTAGTACCAGATTTTACAGTAAGATTACCAGAATTATTATTAGCAGAACCAAAAGTGGTTGCACCATCTTGGAAGAAAATATCACCACCATCAGCGTTCAAATAAATGTCTGTTGTTGCATCAAGGGTAATTGAAGAACCAGAATCAATCTCTGCAATTACAGGTGTGGTTAAAGTAATAATACTTGCGTCAGCACTTATGCCTGATGAAAGCGCACTACCTGTTCCTAATGCAGTGTAAAGTTCTACAAAGTTTGCATTAATTTTGGTGCCGCCGGCACGGAGAGTATCACCTCCACCGTCGTCATCTGCTGAACCTATTCCTACTGATTGATATGCCATTATTGATTGCCTACTAATTCTTTAAGAAGAGTTTTAATTTCAGTCATTTCTAATTTAATATTGTTAATCTCTCTTGTTGTTTCTCGTATTTCATCTCTTTGTGCTTGAGCAGATGCTGCTCGTCGTTTTGCTTTTTCATATGCATTAGTATTACGATTTATAATTGCATGAGTTTTTGTGTCTCGTACTAAATCAGGATGTCCCTCAACTTGTTTAAACTTTCTTTCCACTTTCTTATGTCCCTAATGCTAAAACCCTAAGTGCTCTCAATCTGGGCGGCTCAGCAGTATTTGTTCCTGTCATAATAATTTTAATTTGGAAAGCAATAAATTCTGGTAATGGGTTACCAACACCATCATCTAAAACACCAGCAGTATATTGATATTCAGAAAAATCACTAAACGAAGCTGATGGAGATACAGATGTATCGGGCGCACCTGTTGTATTAAAATAAGTATATCCCAGATTATCAAAATCTTCTGATTCATCAATTGTTAACAATCTATACATAACTTTAATATCAGCACTTGATGGTCTGTGTGCAGCAAATATCACCTTTAATCCTGTTGCCAAAGTATCAAGAGTGACTTGTTTTGTAAGATAAATTGCAGCATTTTCATCACCTTCAGCTTGTTCTGAACCAACATATCCTGTTGTAGGATAAACATCAGAAGAAGAAGTAATTTCATTCATTCGATTAGAAACCGCAATCATAGAACTTCTACCAAGGTCAATGACAGGAGAAATCCAAGATGTATCAGTTTCCATAGTAACTTGAATTTCCAATGACCGTCGAGAAGACAATTCATTTGTTTCATTGATCGATGAACATATCATATATGGAACATCAAATTTATAATTATCATTTAATGGAAATGAAATTTCTGGTACAAGTTCATCATCTCTAGTATTTTCAAATGATGTTTGAGTTCCAGAAGGACTTGTTCCACGGGTAATTAAAGCCTTTGCAGTAAGAGAAGTATTCGGTAATTCCATAACTCCTAAAATAGTTGAAAACATATCCATCATAGCATTTTCTGTTGCAGTCACACTAGGGCCGCCAATTGAAGATAAACTTCCTGAACCATCAACTACAGGAGTTGTTGTTAATGTTACAGTATAACTATCAATTTCGGTATTATCAATAGAAGTATGAGTTTTATTAATTTCTGTAAATGGAACTCGATGTGCCATATAAAGTTCTACTGTCGCACCATCAGCATGAATCGCAGCAGTTGTACTATCAACTCCCCTTGTAATACTGGTTGGAGAATTAGTACTAATTGAAGTATATGATATTATTTCATCATCAATTTTAATATACCATACCCCGCCAGCAGCACCTGTTGTATTGGTATATATTCCAGAAGTATCGTCAAAATTACCACCATCAGTCAAAGTTAGAGTTGTTGCCGTAGCAGTCATTGCGCCATTTAAAGTAGTTGTTGCTGGAGATTTAACACCAGCAATGGTTACATTATTAGCAGTAGCATACATACCATGATCAGCATGATTAATTTTCATTGTAGTACTTGCATCAGTAATAACAAGTGGATCGGTAACCAAAGAAGCCAAAGGAACATCATCATTTGTTAAAGTGAAAATTCCACCAGAAGAACTGAAAGACGCACAATTAACTGTAAATTTCATATCTTCCATAGAACTCATTGACCAACCAGTATTATTATGTCCTTTAAATAAAATACCAACATGTGGTTGTTCAGATATAGTTCGTGTTCCTCCTATATCAGTATCACCCATCCTAGCAATCCACAGTTTATGTTCTGGTGTATAACTAAGTACTACAATACAGTATTCAGTGTCAGTTTCAACATGAACTGGTGATGGGAATTTCCAATTAGTAGCTACAGCAGCTGTATCTGAAATATTAATCTCGCTGGGATTTTTTGTAACACTTCCGAAAGGTAAAACTTTAGGGCCTGGATATCCATTCACAACATTTCTTAGTTCTACAGTAATAGGCACATTAGCGTCTACTGCTTGGAAATAAAGATCAACAGAGGTAATGAAAGATCCATTGGTAGTGCCATCGGCCGATCCACCAATTTTAAATGTTTGGGCTAACGGATCATAATAGGTGCAGGGCGCCCAGCCACTGCCGCCACCGTAGAGAAGGATTTGGGCACGTGGACGCGGCTTGGTAACATTAGGAAC
>Ga0066837_10001655_pt1 | contig 10126 bp, 4 predicted proteins | sample ETNtaG_25_FD_66730 | JGI IMG/M metagenome (GOLD analysis project Ga0066837, IMG submission 66730) | Marine microbial and viral communities from oxygen minimum zone, Eastern Pacific Ocean - ETNP201302SV86 | ecosystem: Environmental > Aquatic > Marine > Oceanic | place: Pacific Ocean: Eastern... | reverse complement strand
TCTACAAGGACGAGGTTAGGATGATTGCCCGTGAACTTGGCATTGAGTCAAGTGAGAGGCAGCCCTTCCCAGGTCCCGGATTAGCCGTTCGAGTGCTCGGCGAAGTCACACCAGCTCGGGCCGACTCATGCAGGGAGGCATGCCACATTGTCGAGACCCATATCCAGAAGGCAGCCGAGGATGGCCTGTGCGATTTACCTTGGCAATACTTCGCTGCATTACTGCCTGTCCGAAGCGTCGGGGTGCACGGGGACGTTCGGGTCCATGGTGAAACAATTGTTGTCCGGGCGGCCACCAGTATCGACGGAATGAGCGCTAGATATTCTCCGATTCCCCATGAAGTGTTGGGTAGCATTAGCACAGAGATCACTAACTCACTGAAGGGCCAGATAAACAGGGTAGTGTTCGATATCACCAACAAACCACCCGGAACTATTGAGTGGGAATAATCCGATTCTTTGATGAAGGGGTGGATCAGCCGCGAGACAGGCCGACATAGCTTAGTTGGTGGAGCGGTGGACTGTTAATCCACAGGTCGCAGGTTCGAGTCCTGCTGTCGGCGCCATCTTTTCCATGTTTTGTGCGGGTGCCTTCCATTCCCAAAACTCATTTGCCTCACCCTCTCAGCAGTCGTATGGGCAATAGGCAGACGGCAAACAGTGTGATGGACTCGATCAGAGACTCTGGCAGGCACTACAGGGATGGGCTTCCGATGATAGCCAGTGAGAATATATTGAGCCCAATGGTAAGAAAGGCATGTGACTCAGATTTACACGGTCGCTATGCCGAAGGCCTACCGGGTCGAAGATACTACCAGGGGTGTACCGATTTCGACACAATTGAGGAGATTGGAATCGCCTCCGCAAGAAGGACCTTCAAATGCGAGTTCGCCAATATCCAATCTACATCTGGTACCAATTCAAACATGGGTGCTTTGAAGGCACTTTCACGACCTGGTGATAAGATAACCGCAGTCTCGACTGCTGATGGAGGCCATATCTCGCATGCCAGGATGGGTGCAGTAGGGGTCAGAGGCCTCGATTTGTTCACATATCCATGGGACGTGGAGAGGATGGAACCGGATTTGGATGCATCCGCATCATTGATTCGGAGCACTGAGCCCAGTGTCGCCCTTTTTGGGCAATCAGTTTTCCTTTTCCCCACTCCAATAGAGGAGTTGGCCGATGCCGCACATGAGGTTGGCGCGAGGGTAATGTACGATGCAGCACACGTACTTGGTTTGATTGCAGGTGGCCACTTCCAGGACCCACTAAGGGAGGGCGCTGACGTAATGACTGGCAGCAGTCACAAGACATTCCCGGGACCTCAGGGTGGATTCGTGCTCTCTGACTCTGACGACGAGAAATTCCACAGGTCATTGAATAACGGAATATTCCCGGGAGTCTGCTCATCATACCATCTTCACCACGTGGCGGGAAAGGTTGTCGCCCTTTCTGAATTCGAAGAATTCGGTAGTCAGTATTCTTCTGACATCATTTCTAACGCAAAGGCTCTGGGCGAGGCCCTAGCTTCCGAGGGATTCGATGTTATCGCCGAAGACAGAGGATACACGGAAAGCCACCAAGTAGTAACCCGGCACGGTGAAAATGACTCTGGAGCGGGGAAAAAAGCTGCTGAAACTCTTGAGTCCGCTGGAATAATCACCAACATGAATATGCTTCCAGGGGATACCAAGGCCCTGTCACCAAGCGGAATTCGTCTGGGAACGCCAGAGCTAACAAGACTGGGCATGGGTGAATCCGAGATGCAGGAAGTCGCCCGCTTTTTCTCCCGTGCCCTCTTGGAAGGCGAGGACCCTAGCAACATTAGATCCGCTGTCTCCGAATTCAAGTCGGAATTCCAGACTGTGGGTTACTGTTTCGAAGAGGGGGATGCTTACCCGGGCCTGAGCTGAAAAACATCCAACAAACTAATCAATGTTGAAAACTAGGCATTGCTGTGAAATCTGACAGAGTGAGCGCAATAGTCCTCTCCCTCCTTGTTTTGCTATCCGGGTGCACAGGGAATGGAACTGACTCAAGCTCAGATGATTCAGAAACTGACTGTGACACCGAACTGACCCCAGAGAACTGCTTCGAGGACGAGGTGTCGGAGGAAGATTGCCTGATTTCACAAGTTTTTACCGGCGAATTCTGTAGGGTGATGATCCGCCCGAGCCTTCTCGATTTCGGAGAGGACTCAATCACTCTCGGAGTAGGTGATGAGATGCAATCCTTGTCACCCAGCTTCGTCGGCGATGCACCTAGTCAATGGTCTGTCAATCCCGACTTACCAGCCGGTATCAAACTCGACCCTGCAACTGGCGTTATCTCCGGAGTTCCAACCGAGGAATCTGCAAAAATCGCTTATACTGTAATCGCTTTGAACGCAGCCGGTCAGGACTCCGAAAGAATTCGTATAGAGGTCCTACCGATTGCCGTCGAGTCGATTTCATATCCAAGCTCGACGCTTTCTTGCCAACTTCACACCCCTTGCACATTGCACCCCCACGAGGTCACAGGAGGGGCCCCTACACATTGGACAATCGACCCTCCAATTTCCAATGGCCTGACTTTCTATGCCAATGGCTCAATCCATGGTTCCCCCATTGTAGCTGGAAGCCAAAACCACACTATTACGGCATACAATTCTGGTGGCAACGCCGCCACTTCATTGTGGATCACAGTCAATTACCCTCCTCCTGGTTATGTTGACTATGGCACGAGCGAATTCACATTAACCAAGGGATTACCCATTCATTTCTCCCCTATTTCCCCATTTGGCGAAGAACTTGATTGGTCGGTCGAGCCAGAACTTCCGTCCGGACTCTACCTAGGCAGTAATGGCGAAATCTCAGGATCTCCCATCGAGGTCACCGATTCATCGACTTACTCAATCTCCGCCTCAAACCCCAGTGGATCCGTAAGTACCATTGTAGTTGTTGAGGTGATTGATATTGTAGTTCGGGATCTGTCCTACACTCCCTCTGGAACCACCTTCTCACCCGGCGAACCAATTTCAATTATTCCTAGTTGGGACGGGGGACATCCCGAGTCATGGGAAATCTCACCAGATTTGCCAATCGGCGTTCATTTCAACTTCACATCAGGATCTATCGAAGGCACAGCCCCATCCATCCCCTCAATGTCAGAACATACGATCTGGGCCAATAACACCGGCGGCTCCGAATCAACTACAATTTCTATCACAATAATCAGCCATCCTCCATCCAATCTTTCCTGGGAGTCAAATGAAATCGCCCTAAGTGCCAATAAAAGCTACGTCATCCAGTCAATTTACGATGGACCAGGAGTTGAGACATGGGAAGTCCATCCCAATCTTCCTGTAGGCCTCTCCATCTCAAATGGTCAAATTTCAGGGACGCCCGTTGAGCGAACAGAATGGGCAGAGTATGAGATTTGGGCGAATAACTCAGGAGGCTCCTCATCTGCAAGGATATGGATCGCGGTCCACGACCTCTTAGCTGATCAATCTGATCTCGCCAGAGGGATGGGGCAGACAAGTTGGGGTGGCTGGCCTTCCCCCATACTGCCAATCGGGGAGTGGGCCTTCCCCGTTGGGTTCGCAGAAGGCGGATCCGAATCTTCGATTCCCGTGATCTCTGCAAGCCACGTTGGCAAGGGGAAGATGCTAGGCTATGGGCATGAGGGATGGGTCGATGGCGAGGGAGAAACGGAAACCAAATTCTCCCTCAGGGCAGTTGAGTGGGTATGTGGGGATAATGCCGTTGTCGGATTGGCATATGGTGCAGGATTCGATGACTTTACCGACGAATTAGAAGGGGAGGGACACACTGTAATAAGCTCAGTCACGCCCGATGACCTCTCAGGGCTAGACTGTCTGCTGGACGAGTTCTGGAATGGTCACGACGGCATTGATAACCAGAAAATCTCCCAGTTCATTCTTGGAGGCGGGGGCCTGATAATGGGGGGTCATGCTTGGTACTGGTCATACTCAAATACAGGCGTATCCCACAATTACCCCGGGAACAAAATTGCCAAGACAACCGGTTTGTTTGTCTCAGATGGATGGGGCTACAATCAAGTTGAAATCGAAGAGTCACCCCATCACCTGTCTCGCCCTAGAGCTGCTATAGACGCAATTCTGGAGGACAGGACGGGGGGCGAGCCACTCCAACTGGAAGATGCTGCCATAGCAGACTCTACCCTTTCCTCATGCACCCGAGTCGTCTCTCTGGACTTCCATTCATTCTGGGGCCCACTACGGGACGTCGTGAATTTCACTGGATGGACCATCATCGAGTATGGTACTCTATGGGAAGACGTCGGTCACAACATGGGTGAGGACCCGGTCGCCGACACTCTCCTCAGAGTGGAAGCAGCAATTACTCAAGGACTGCCAGCAGACGAATTACCCGCGCATCCCGGGCACGTCGAGTTCCCAGGCGAGGTTCCGGCCAATGCTAGTCGGGTATCGCGCACGGTCACGATAGATGGTAACCAGAGTGGCCTGCCATCCGAATTTGGATATTCTGGGGCCAGGAGCCATCTCAGAGTTTCCACGGGGTTGTATGCCGCTCCGGGAGAGGTCGTCTCCATCACTATTCCAACCGGGATATTGGACTCCGGCACCTTTGTTCTTATCGGAGCGCATAGTGATACACTCTGGCACAAGGAGCAGCTGCACAGACACCCAGAGATAGTCAGGTGGTGGGATGTAGACTCCACTATCATGGAAGTTGGAAATGCCTTCGGCGGACTCATTTACATTGCAATCGAAGCAGGCTCGGAATTGGGAGACTTCGATGTGACTATTTCCAATGCCATCAAGTCTCCAACCTTCTTCCTCGGCCAATCTGATCCTGATACCTGGATCCAGCAAGAGAGGGACGAGCTGGCACCATGGGCAGAGATTGGAAGCGATCAATTCATCCTCACTGTTCCAAGCCATGAGGTCAGAAATCTCGACGACCCTGTTTCACTAATGGATTGGTGGGGCCAAGCCTTGTCGATGGAGCATGAGGTATACGGGTTCACTCCCTGGCCAAGAGTAGAGAGGGCGGTTTTCGATGCCCAGATATCTGCAGGGTGGATGCATTCCGGCTATCCATTCATGGCTCATGACCTCAGTGTGCCAGATGTTCTGGATATTGAACACATGAGTCAGGAGGGGGATTGGGGGATGTTCCACGAATTAGGGCACAACCATCAGTGGATGCCCTCCACACTTCCCGGCACTACCGAGACGGGTTGCAACTTCGCTAGCGTCTACCTGATGGAAGATCTCGTTGGCGTCTCAGGGCACGATGCCGTCGATCCTCAGCAGCGGGACTCTAGGATGAGGGCATATTTCGATGATGGCTCAAACATTGCTAATTGGTCTGTCTGGGTGGCATTGGACACCTACTTGATTGTGAAGGAGGAGTGGACTTGGTCAGTCATCACCTCGTCCCTAGCTGTCTACTACTCACTGCCACCTTCCCAAGTCCCCAGCACCGATGAGGAGAAGTTCAATGCATGGGTCCTACACATTTCCAATGCCACTGGATACAATATGGCCCCTTATCACGCAGCTTGGGGTTTCCCACTCACCGATGCCACATTCGATTCCCTTGAGCATCTTCCGGTTTGGGTGGATGACCCCCTTAGGGGTGACTACTTCCAGTATGGGGCAATCCTCCGCAATCTCTACTCCCCTAGTATCTCAGGGGCCACTTCAAACACAATCTCGTGGGAGACATACGACAATGGGACGAATATTTCTCTGACCCTATTCTATGGGACAAGTGATGGTGGCGACCAACCCTCTTCATGGGGGGATAGTATCTCTATGGGGGGCACCTCAGTTGGAAACCACACCCAGGAAGTCTCGGGACTAACCTGCTGTGGGACGACGTATTATGCCAGGATTCGGGCAGCCAACGAAGTCACAGAGACTTGGTTCGGACCGGTCACTTGGACTACTGACTATCTCCCTGATTGATCCATCATCCTGAGCAATTTCTCCAATGAGGTATTAGGGGCCCTCTTCTCCATAACCGAAGCTATGGGGATCCAGATGAAGGTGTGCCCTAGTGTGACGGCGAATGCAGGAATTACGTCAAGCCTTGGCCCATCGAGAAGCATCGCTGCGGCACCGAGAACTGCGAAGTGTGCAACGTATATGGTCAGCGACAACCTCCCTGCCGGCTCCAGGAAACTCAACCTGTTCCCGAGAGTCGGCTCCCCAGAAGAACCCTCTTCCCCCTCAAGTAACCTCATCAACAGCATAACCAAACATCCCGAGACTAGCAGGAAGGGGGAACTTGCAGGGAAAAAGGTGAGAATCGCATCACCTGAGGTCAATGCCCAAGCCTGCCCACCCATGGCCGCGGCAATCGCAGTCAGAGTGGCGAACCCCAAACCAACAGCGATTACCAACTCTCTACTGTCGGGGGAATCTCTCATGTCATGGAGCAGAGTCCCAAGAACCACGAAGAACAACCAAGGCAGGGCCGGATATGTGCCATTCAGCAACAGTCTCTGCAACCAATCTTGGTAACTATGGGCATCCACTCTCTCGAACCAACCCAATTCCGGCCCTGAGTGACTTCCCAGTAACAATGGCATTGCAGCCAGAATCATTGCAATAGCGACCCTACTCTTTATGCCCATCCTGACTAATAATGGTGCTAGCATTGCAGAAATTGCCAACAATGTCAATACACCGGGGGTGTGCCACTCGAACCTCCCCCCCCTTTCGACATTCAGTAGCAGATTCACCAGTATCTGGCATAGGGTAAGTAATGCCACCCGTGGGGCAATCCAGTTAATCCAATCTGAGGTCGAGTGCCCCGCTCCCGATCTCCTCATCGAGCTCCTATACATCCCCCATCCCGAAATAGTCACGAACATTGGTGCCGCCATCCCTCCAAACGCTGCGGCAACGAAGGCAGCAGGGTGACCTACTGTGATCCCCCTGGGTGGGATTATAGCTGCAGTGTGCACCTCGACCATGCACAGAATCGCAATCGCGCGCATCCTGTCAACATGCTTGAGCCTCACCAACACCCGTCCCTCCGTCTGTCACCTGAGGCCTCTGCCCATAAGGGGGTCTATGTCGAGCAAGGCATAAGAGCCGAAGAATTATTCTTCCTCTGAGGCCTCATTCTGGAGTCCACTTGCGAAGCTTTCCTCGTCCTTGTCACTACTGCCCTCTACCAGCATCTCACGAGCACCATAGACAACTCCTCCGATACCGGCAACATACAGGAGTAACGTGAGAATCGAGATCACGGCTAGTGAACCGCCCACGCTGCCACCGAAGTTCGTCCAACCCATCGGTCCGAGATTGTCAGTCACAGCATCCTGGAAGTCGACGGCCTGATCGTCCTCTATCTCACTGAAAGTCCTGATCACGAAAACCGGTTGGACATCGCTAGAGCTGAAGTCAGGGGTCAGGAAACCCACTCCTCTGGTATCCAGATAGAATGTCACTTCCACGTCACCGTACATTATTGCATTCGACTTAGGCTCCACTTTCATGTCCAAGTCCGCCCCCAAGTAAACTGGAAGTGCACCTGGCATCGCGTCCACGAAGGTCGTCGAGCCAATCAGCTTGCCCTGAATCTGGTTATTCGCCGGATCAAGAGCCACAGTGTGATTCACCATATCGATTCCCTTGTAGGTCGTTTCCTCGCCGACTTCTGAGTGGGCAATTGCGTATCCGATCAGATTTAGATCGAAGGACTCATCTGCATCGGCGATGCCACCCACGGTTCCACTCAGGGAGGTTTCATTGTTGCCAACGTTGTCTGATAGGAGGCCGAGTGCAGCGGTCTCCCTGTGCGGGGCTCTCCAAGGCAGATGCTCAGTCATCCCGTAAACTTCTCCTCCTGCTGTACATGGCAGGTCGAAGCCCAAGAATGTCCCATCCGTCGCGTAGTCGTAATCACAGACACCATCCCCGTCCGAGTTGATGTACCCCTCAGCGATCATCCGGCCAGGAGGACCTCCGTCAGAGGTCGTGCTAATCCTGTATACAGAATGGTCACCAGTGCTGATCCCCTCGGACCCATAGTAGGTGTCATTGGTCTCCAGGCTGACCCAGGGGAACCTTCCGAAGTAAGCATTGACAGCGTCATTCCACCCAAATAGCCAGTTGTTCACTGATTGTGTTGTGAATGGCTCATTGCCCGTTACGAAGTTCAGCAGTACCGGCATCACTGTGTCGAAGTAGAAGTTCCGGACCCAGTCCCTCAGGGCCTGTGCTGCCGCGACGTCGATTCCGTAGAGGTTGGCAACGAAAGCATCGTTCCAATCGGCTTGGGCCCCACTGGCGTCAGGAAGAGTCTTGCCCGAGAGCTCACCGTACATGAAAGCAGCAGAGAATGAACTCTTGAGGCCGAAATTCGGGTCATTTAAGATAAAGTCAGCCTGACTGGAGTTCAACTGAACAGTTCCCGCGAAGCTACCACGGTTCAGTCCGATTGGGAGGTAATCGCCCACAAGCGGATCGATTCCACCGAATCCCGCTAGCCACCAGTCACTTGAAGTCATGTTTCCTGATTGGCCGCTAAGGAAAGTCTCGAAAGAATTAGGGGCACCCGTAACCCCCAGTCCGACCCAAGGCTCAACGTATCCAGCAAAGGTTCCAACCTGTAACAATGGAACTTGGGGGTAGACCACACTTACTGCCCCTAGGTCCATCGGAACGGATTGTAACGGGAGAAGAAGGTAGACGACCATGTTCGGAAGCGGTATTCCTGCGACCTCGTTGTTACCTAGAATCCCAGTGGCATTATCGAAAAGAAGTCTCTCTATGTCGTAAGTGACCGAATCAAAGGTTACCGGGGCGATGTCCAGTCCAGAGGCAGCGTAGAAACGCTCCCTCAGGTTTGGCGTCTGGTTGGTAAGTTCGGCTGTCCCCAATCCACCGTTACTCAGGAAAGAGGTTCCAGCAAGGGCGTAAACCGCCCAGTCTATGTGAGTCATCGTGATCGGATCTACATCAGAGTAACCGTAGAGCTGGGCTCTGACTGGAGTAATGGTCGCACTCGGCTCCCCCATCCCAGCCACATAAACAGGCCCTAGGTCGCAAGTCAGTGCTATGCAATACCCAACACCATCGGCAGGTGAATGACCGCTCCATGATGTGGGTTGCACCGCTGTGTACATTATAGTGCCTGCAATTGTGCTGAAGTCAGGGTCAACCACACCCAGGCCGCCTGTTGAGGCGTTCCAGCTGTCATAAGCCCCGTCAAGCACAGCAACGGGTGCCATCGCATCAGCAGTGGCGCTGGGCAGACCAAAGCCTAGCTGAATCTGCAGGGAAGCACCAGCAATGGTGGCGTTTATTTCTTCAGCGGCCCACATGCTTGGGACCCTGTTCGCTAGGTCAAACTCTATCATCCCGGTCGCGAACATCGCCTTGGCGAAGATCTCGCCGTACTCTATGCCGTCCCCCATTCCACCTATCCTCTGTGTGTTCCATAGGATGTTGATCTGCGTGATATCTGTATGCTCTGAGACGGAGTCATGAATCATTCCCGAGTCATCAGTCCACGTGCAACTCTCACACCACTCGAAGACGTCGTATTCGGAGTAGGTCATGGTGTCGGGGGGCGAGTCGTAGGCGATTACCTCCCGGTGCGTGGTGACGTTGTAGATGAACGGGCCAAGCATGTCGTAAGCCGAATCGTAGTTCCCCGTGGCGTAAGAAGCCATATCGGTAATCGAGTTTGCGAAATAAGCCCTCTCTGTCGTCGAAGTCTTCCATTCATCATCGAAGTCTTCAACCTCATCATAGCCCTCTGCTACCGTCTCGGTAACCCCGTCAGCTATCTGACCATCAACGAAAGGTGAGATAACGAAGACGTTAGCCCCCATCATCAAAAGTCCCGCTACAATTGCAATTGCTCCTATCTTGTTCGCATCATCCATGTCCTGCATCCTGCAAACCGAGACGAGAGTTGGAAATAAGCCTTCCACCCAGAAAAAAACCCAATTTCCCCCCTTTTTTTCCGTTTTTCCATAAGAATTCGGAGTTCAATGGGCTCCAAGCCAAGGTTAATTTCTCAGTGTTCACAGGACTGCACTGGGACCCGTAGCTCAGTTGGTTAGAGCGCTCGGCTCATAACCGAGTGGTCATCGGTTCAAATCCGGTC
>Ga0066837_10001653_pt1 | contig 10130 bp, 7 predicted proteins | sample ETNtaG_25_FD_66730 | JGI IMG/M metagenome (GOLD analysis project Ga0066837, IMG submission 66730) | Marine microbial and viral communities from oxygen minimum zone, Eastern Pacific Ocean - ETNP201302SV86 | ecosystem: Environmental > Aquatic > Marine > Oceanic | place: Pacific Ocean: Eastern... | reverse complement strand
CCGGCAGGTTCACCTCGCATAAATAACGCGTCACCAGCCTCAACAACCTCATCGCCACCCACATCTGTAAGCCAACGTCTTCCTCGTTGTATCGCGACCACCCGCATTCCTACGACGATGGGTAATTCCATATCCGACAGAGGGCGATTTGACAGGTGGCTTCCCTCGGCCACCACAAGTCGATGAGAGACTTCGGCCGCCTCTGCTAGGTCAACCACCAAGGCGCGAGGAATGCCAATGTTTCGCAAAACAATCTTGCCAATGTCGACTGCTGCATTCGCTATCTGTTCAATTGAGGACACCACTTGAAGAACGGAACTCATACCATCAACCTCGCGCGGGTGACGAACCGCCAGCATCGCCAGAGATCGCATCTCATGCACAAGATCAGACATTTCTTCTTCAAGACCGAGAACAGCTTCAGCCATTCCCTCATCGTCGAAATACAGCGCCGCGTAGGCGAGGTCGACCATTAACTCCGAGGCGTCTTTCGACTCGGCCAGAAGAGTTTTTAGATTCCTTGGTTTGTCATCCATGACGTATCTCACAGGCTAGGCAATAAGAACAAGGTGTAGGAACAAAATTAAGTCGATGGGGCACAAGGCTTCTCTCTAATTGACGTTGCGAAACATTCACGACAAACCCATCCAGCCAATCGTAAGAACCAGTGCTGCAGCGCCTCCAAGGTCGACCGAGCTAGTTACAAGCGGTATTCCGTAGGTGTCTGGATCTACTCCAGCTCGAACAGCTAGAGCAGTTCCGTAATAGCCAATGGCGCCAGCAAGCAAGGTTGCGATCAATCCGCCAATAGTCGAAATCCAAACTAACGAAGCCATACCTGGCGACTCAAAACCGAACAAAGAGCTGGCTAGTTGCGCCAGGCAACCATTGAGGAGGAGCACTGGCAAAGCAAAGGCGAGACCGGCGATCAAGTCTCTACGAGCGGGTCGGCCGGGAATTGCTGTCGGCTCAATAACGCCTAGGTGAAACTTGGAAGAAAGCCGGCCCGAAAGAATGCCCCCAATTGCCCCGGCAGTCGCGAGGCATGCCGGGACTAAAATAAGCATCGCTCGATTGGCAGCAAAAGCTGTTAATTCGTGTTCGATCACCACTCCCGCTATCACCAACAATATTCCGGTAGCCAGCAAAATCGGCAGGGACTCAGCTAAGACCTGTCGTAGGAGCGTGAACACCGTGCGCCGGACCCACCAGAGGCTCAGAGCAGTCGCTAGGACTACCGCTATAGCAAGACCCGTCGTTAGTGCTTCTATTTCCAATAGCAGACTCGCGACAAGCAATGCCGGCAGTGTCACCACGTCACCCACTGCCGACACCAATGGAGCATTCACATCATCTAGGTCCCAACCACGTTGTGCTGATCTAGCTGCCAAAAAGAGAGTCACCGCCATGAGAACCACAAAGGAAAGTAAGGCACCAACTGCAGATAGAACTAATAGGTCAGCAACAGCTACCACCGAATCAAGTCCAAAAATCGGTGACAGAACCTTTGTAAGAACTGCTAGCGCGACCGCTGTTACGAGCGATAGAACTCCGGAGGCGAGCACATTTTGCATGACCAAAGTGTCAGGTCGACGAGACATTCGGAAGGTACCGGCATGAATGGATGTTGCTAACCGACTACCTAAGGCACCAAAGATGTTCCCCCGCATACCAATTGCTGCTGGGACTAAGACAAGCAGTCCCGGATACCGCTCAAGAGTTCCTGTCATCGCGGCCAACAGTCCTCCAGCAACGACCGCTGTAAGGCTGCTAAATCCCAATGCAACCAAACTTTGGCGTATGCCAACGTTGTCCGGTCCAAGTAAGTCGCGTACTCGAGCGGTTCGCCGAACTTGAAAACGCCGCCCTTCCCTGTGTCCACGACCCGGGGATCGCTGGGAGATAGGGAGAAGACGCATAGCCCTAGGGTGGCACTTAGGTGACCCCCAGATGGGCCTCCTTTTCCTTTAGATGTTTAATTCATTAAATCGAAGTACCCGCTAGGCGTTTCATTGCTGCCGAAAGTTGGCCAGGACCCAGGTTTCCGCTCATTCGAAATGCAACTGTTCCATCTGCCTCTATGAATACGAAATAAGGCACTGACATAGCGCCGAAAGCATCCGCGATTGCTTGGGACGACGTATCAGCCACAACCGGATGTTTCCACCCCTGCTCACTCAACCATTTTTTTGGAGGATGATTCCCGCGTTCAGGAGCTTCGAACGTTGACACAGCAATCAAATCAACGTTTCCCGGCAACTTATTTGCCAATAACCATTCGGTAAGAGTGGCTACCTCACGCTGACAATGCGGACACCAGTGAGCGAAGAATGCGACGACCAGTGGGCGACCGACAGGAGTTACTTGAACCGTTTTCCCTGTCAGTAGGTCAAGTCCGAACACTGAAGGGGCGAGTTGGCCAACCGCCGGATCAGATTCGTTTGATTCGAAGGGGTCTAGGGACATCCCGGAAACAACTGATTCAGTAATTGTTTCATCCACCTGTTCCACTGATGAATCGCTTTGACCACCACGGCAAGCCCCGGCTATCAGCATGGGTACAAGCAGGGCGGGAATCAACCAACGGATCACAACTTGGACGCTAACGCGCGAATCATCAAGAAACTAAGAGCGAACAAACTCCCATTGACCGATGGTGTCGTCTGGTCGCGGCAACACGACTCCAATTTGCCGAGAAAGAACCAACAGTTGACCGTCCGGTGACCAGATCTCACCTGTTTCATCTATGAACCCCTCACTACCGGACAACTGCCTGAAAACAGCGGCACAGTAACTCTCACTGCTCAGATCAATATTTCTTGGGTCAGTCCGGAATTGAACTGTTAGCTCCAAAGTAGGTGTGTGCACAGCAAGACCAGAATGCACCATGACTGCTGGAACCCAAGAATCAGACATCGCTGCCAAAAGGGCTTCATCATATGATTCAGGCTCAGATAGTCGGACCCACCCTCCGGCTTCATAACCACCAGAAATGGTTGAAGTCTCAGGAACTCCCGGTACCCCCAATCCCCAGCGTTGGTCCCAACATCTCCGTAAAGGGACATCTGGCAACTTGCTCGCCATAACCCAGGTCTCATCGATAGCGGGCAAGCTAGGGAATTTTCGTTGCTCCCACTCATGTGAAACTATCTCCATCTCAGCCGTGGCAACTAAGGCTGTTGCTATCTGACGGCCCTCTTGAGTCATGCGTACCGTCGCGAAGGCCGCAATTCTTCCTTCTCGTTCAACAGTTACTTCTATTTCAACCGCTCCTTCCTTCGGTGCAGCCAAGAAATGAGTCGTGATAGTTCGGACACAACGATCGTTTCCAAGGTAATACTGCGCTGCTCGAACCAGTAGGGCCACAATGATCCCACCATTAGGTCCGTTAACGACCCACCATGAACGATCAAAGTTGGCGACTAACCGTCCATCTATCTGTTCTTCCATCATCATTGCTTCAGAGAATCGCATCGACTTCCCCTTTCACAGACAGCTTTCGCTACGAGGCGGTAGTGGCCGCGCAGACTTTAGGCGGAGTCGGTGTTCATTAGTCGACGCAAGTGGCACAATTTAACTGTGGAAATTAAGCAACTTGAATCGGTTAAAGGTTTCGTCATTTACGACTTGCCCGGCGCAGATACCTACGTGGGTCCCAGTCGACTAGGAGCCAAGCTTGCACCTGGTAACGCGGAAATGCTGGTCCGCCATCAGACCTACGTCTTCGCGCTGGCAGAGCAACGCAAAAGTGGAGCCACCATCGGCCTCAAAGTAGACCCGGAGGATACAGATGCTGCGGTAAACGCATTAGCCGGTGAGTTAGCGAGCGAGTTCGAATCTCAGCATCTCCTTACCAGCCCTGGCCTGAGGCTTAACCGGGAGTCGCTAGGTCCGATCCTTCGTCACGACAAGCGAAACCCAGTAGTTAGAGACAACCGTGATGGAGTCACTTTTGAAGATGAGCTACTTGCTTTAGGAGCCGTCACCTGCGCCGCTTTCTTCGCGAAGCCCAGTGGCAAATGGGACGCCGCCATCGAAGGTTTCAACCAAACAGGCATCGGTGTCGCTCGTGAAATAGAGACCCAAGGCGGAACTGTCAAAAGGATCTCTACTAACAAAGGCTGCGTATCTGGCAACTTTGACAGCGCCACTTTGGCTGATGCTTGGCTAGAAGCGGGCGCTGACTGCGTTGAACAATTGGGGTCAGTCGAAAAAGCTTGGACTATATGGAAGTCGGATGTAGATGCCATCTTCGTTGGTTCGAAACCGGGAGCAATGTCAGGAGATGGCGCCAAAGGTGTCGGAGAAACCCCAATCATCGCTACGTCAGCAGCAGCGGTCTCATCCAAGGCACTCGCTATCTTGCGTAAGAACAACACACCAGTTGCAGCCGATTTTCTCAGCAACATAGGTCCTGCTTTGGCATGGTGGGCGCCAGAAGAAACAAGCCAAGATGAATTGCGCTCATCAACTAGTGCCTCTGTTACAGGGTTACTTGAGGAAACGGCCAATCACACTGACGGTTCATTTATGGCAGCTTGCTATAAGGCCGAGGCATTTATGGAAAGTTGGCAAGAACAACGGCCATTCGGCCGACCTCTTGGCTAGTTCCGAACAGCCCTAACGGAAGTCTCTACTGGATACGGCTAATCCAATATCAAGTCTCTCAATCCGCTCAGCAATAACATTGGTGACACGTCCGTGCCGCTCAAGCCTGCCATGCACCTTAAGCGCTGACTCAGAACGAAGAACAGACCGAAAGCGTAGCCAACATCCACTTGAGACTATGACGTTGATCAGCCCGGTCTCATCCTCGAGGTTGATGAAAACAGTGCCTGATGCTGTTGCTGGGCGTTGCCGATGAGTCACCACACCCGCCACCTTCACCTTGCCAAGTTCACAATCCAAAAGATCAACAGCAGTTAACACTCCTTCGTCTTTAAGTTCTCCTCTTATGAATTTGGTCGGGTGCCCGTCGGGAGCTATCCCCGTGGCCCATAAGTCAGAGATCGCCTCATCTTGCAATGACATTCCCGGCAGCGCTGGCGCAAAAGCTCCAGTAACGATGCCGCGGAGGCGGTCTGAGCGTGACTGAGAAGTTGCTCCCACAGCCCACAATGCCTCACGACGTCCAAGACCGAAACAATCGAAAGCACCTGCCGTGGCTAACGCCTCCAACTGTTTCTGAGACACCGCTGTGCTTCTCGATAGTTGCTCCAGATCTTCATAAGGTCCTCCGGCAGCAATTTCGAATGCTAAATCTGCACTGAAACCTCTAACAGATAAGAAACCCAGCCTTACCGCCACGCCACCTGTCGACTCATCAGAAGTTTCAAGCGTCGCTTTGTCCGCTGAAATGTTGAGGTCCGGAGTCAATACTTTTACTCCGTGACGTCTCGCATCTTGGACTAACGAGTGGGGTGAATAAAAACCCATAGGTTGAGAATTAAGTAGCGCAGCACAAAAAGCTGCCGGGTAGTGATATTTGATCCACGACGAGGCGTAGACAAGATGCGCAAACGAAACAGAATGACTCTCCGGAAAGCCGTAATTAGCGAAGGCGACCATTTTCTCCCAAATCTGATCGGCAACTTTTTCATCTATTCCTCGTTGCGCCATGCCTTCATATAGTCGACCTCGGAGACGGTTCATCCGCTCTCGAGATCGTTTAGAACCCATCGCTTGGCGTAACTCATCAGCCTCTGTAGATGTAAAACCTGCAACATCAATTGCCATCTGCATGAGTTGTTCTTGGAAAAGTGGAACGCCCAGGGTTTTAGAAAGAGCTGGTTCAAGGAGAGGATGGAGATATGTAACTGCTTCCTCTCCGTTACGCCGACGAATATATGGATGCACAGAACCACCTTGGATAGGACCAGGGCGGATAAGTGCCACTTCAACAACTAAATCGTAGAAACAACGGGGGCGGAGCCTAGGAAGAGTCGCCATTTGTGCTCGTGATTCCACTTGGAATACACCGATTGAGTCTGCCTGACACAACATTTCGTAGACCTCATCTTCTTGGGATAAAGCGCCAAGATCTAGATCCACTTGGTGAGTTTCGGCAATGAAGTCCACAGCTGCATGCAACGCGGACAACATTCCTAGACCAAGCAGGTCAAACTTCACTAGCCCTACTGAGGCGCAGTCATCTTTGTCCCACTGCAGAACAGACCGACCGGCCATTCTTGCCCACTCAACCGGGCACACCTCAACTATGGGGCGGTCACAAATCACCATCCCACCTGAGTGAATCCCTAAATGCCGTGGCGTTCTCTCAATTTCTGAGGCCAATTGGAGAACATCAGGTGGCACAGCTTTCTGATCCCGTTCATTGATCTTTTGTTGGGAACCAACTGGTTGGTGACGTTCAAGAGACTTAGACCAGGCATCCTGTTGGCCAGAGTCGTAACCCAAAGCGCGAGCAGCATCGCGAACTGCCGATCGTGTTCGGTATGTAATGACATTGGCGACCTGCGCTGTGTGCTCTCTGCCGTAGCGCTGAAACACATATTGAATGACTTCCTCACGTCTTCCGCTCTCTATATCAAGGTCTATATCAGGAGGTCCCTCTCGTTCTGACGACAGAAATCTTTCAAACAACAAACCGAGCGAAACAGCATCAACATTGGTAATACCTAGGGCATAACAAACAGCTGAATTAGCTGCGGAGCCTCGTCCTTGACAAAAAATGTCGCGGCTGCGACAAAACGAAACGATGTCCCAAACAACAAGGAAATAGCCTGGGAAACCGAGTTTCTCGATTACCCCAAGTTCATGTGCAATCTGCTGCCAAGCTCCGGCAACCTTCTCAGCAGATCTAGCTCCATAACGACCTGTCCCTCCGGCATAAACGACTCTTCGCAAGTACGACATTTCATCTAAATCATCTGGACATGGGTATGGGGGAAGTTTTGGTGCAACTAGTGCTAGGTCGAAAGCGCATTCTCGTCCCAGCTCTGCTGCTGTCTCGACTACACCGGGGTAATGAGAGAACCAATGTTGTTGCTCAATGCCTGACCGCAAGTGAGCTGATCCATGGCCTGGAAGCCATCCGTCTATCTGGTCGAGCGAGCGACGGCTACGAATTGCTGCCATCGCTTTCGCTAAGCGACGCTTAGATGGAACGGCGTAATGAACACCATTGGTACAGAGCAGCCCAACTTTTTGTTCTACTGCCAAATCTGTCAAACGATCATTTCGGGAATCATCAGAAGGATCTCCATGGTTCCAAAGTTCAACGAAAACATTTTCGCTCCCCGCAGCTTCAACTATTTGGCAAAGTTCCCTTCTTGCTCCTGGTACACCTTCCGCTTCAAGTGCAGCGGGGACAGCGCCTCTGCGCCCAGCGGTAAGTAAAGCCCAATCTCCTCGATGAGAATCCAAAGCATCAAATAACTCAGGTGTGGATATGCGGGGAGCATTCTTCTCTCCAGCCATTTGACTCTGTGAAAGAAGCGCTGACAATGACGCATACCCTGCGGGGTGACGGGCTAGGACGATAAGTCGCTTGCCGGCCGGGTCAACAGAGCCCACGCGAGAAAAGTTGCTGCCCTTTGTCCTGAGTGTTGAAGTCTCTTCAGACTGCCAGGCATCTACCGTGATCTCGGCACCAAAAACTGTAGGAAGTCCTACCTCTCGCGCACATTCCGCAAACCGCACAACCCCATAAAGCCCTCCATGGTCCGTTAAAGCTAAGGCATTTAGATCAAGCCGAACTGCTTCTAAAACCAACTCTTCGGGGCTTGAAGCACCATCAAGGAAGCTGAAATGAGAGTGGGCATGCAATTCGGCATATGGAACCACCGTGCGAGTTCGTTGACCTTTTCGAGGTCTAGTAAATCTCTCGGCGAGTGCATCATCCGAGGCATAGGTTTCCCCGGCTCCACTATGGGAACTATCAGTACGGTCGGAATGTCGATCAGAAAGTCGACGCTCTAGCTCCCGCCATGGCATAGCAGGATTGTTGAAACCCATGCCATACATAATCGAACATATGTTCGGTAGAAGTCAAGACAGACGAGCAGGATCGGAGTACCTTTCACTCATGCAGAACGCAATCCCTGATGGGGTAGAACTCGCGCATCTCGTGCAACAGGGTAAGGCCTCTCCTGTCGAACTTCTCCAAGATGCAATCGCTCGGGCTAACGATCTCAACCCTCATCTAAACGCAATCATTCATCGATTAGACGAACAAGCTCATATCAAAGCAACAAAGATGTCTGATCAGAAAGCCCCCCAAGAGGCCACTCTGTGGGGAGTGCCTTTTCTCACAAAGGACCTAACGGTCATGACTGAAGGCGATCCCTACCATGCTGGCAATGTTGCTCTTCGCGATGCTGATTATCGGGCCGAACACACAACTCACCTAGCAACGATGTTTGACTGCTTGGGTTTAATCAATTTCGGTCGAACCAACACGCCGGAATTTGGCGGAACGGTTACAACTGAGCCCGTCTCTCATGGGGCCTGCAAGAATCCTTGGAACTTGGAGTATTCAACTGGCGGTTCGAGCGGTGGTTCCGCTGCTGCGGTAGCTGCAGGAATCGTCCCAATAGCTCATGCGAATGACGGGGGTGGATCTATTCGCATCCCCGCCTCAGAATGCGGATTGGTTGGGCTTAAGCCGAGTCGAGGTCGGGTTTCTTTCGGTCCAAAACTTGGAGAATCCTGGGCTGGTGTTGCCATCGATGGTGTTGTCACCAGAACACTCAGAGACACTGCCCGTGTATTAGACGGAGTTTCTATGCCATGGCCAGGTGATCCGTATTGGGCACCGCCCCCGAAATTGTCTTTTGAAGAGGCACTATCTACGCCTCCGAGACCATTGAAGATCGGCTTCGTTACCGACTCATCTTGGGGTCCGATCCATCAGGATTGCATCGATGCTGTTCAGAAGACAGCGTTGCTGCTTCAGGACCTCGGCCACATGGTCGAGGACAACAGCCCGAGTCCCTTATTCGACGATGAGTTATTTCACCACTTCAGGGTCGTCATGGCTTCGAATGAGGCGTTCTCCGTGGACAAACTAGGTGACGCTATAGGCAGAAGTTTCGGTGTTGGGGATATGGAGGGTGACACGAGAGCTCTCGTCGAGCGAGGTCGCACATACGCTGCAACCGACTATCTAGCTTCGGTTGAATGGTTTCACTCTTACTCAAGACGAATGGCTGAGTGGTGGTCAAAGTTCGATCTTCTTCTGACGCCGGTAATCGCCCAACCGCCCCCCAAGCTGGGAGAGTTACGTGACCCAAAGCTAGGGACCCAACGCCTACGTGAGTTGCTTCTGTTTACAGTTCAGTTCAATGTGACAGGCCAGCCAGCCATCTCCCTACCTATGCATACGAGTAGCAACGGTCTACCTGTTGGAGTCCAATTGGTTGCAGCTATGCATGGAGAGTCTTCTCTGTTGCAGTTAGGCCGTCAGCTCGAATCAGCGTCCACTTGGCATGATCGAAAGCCGACGGTGTGCGCTGCATAAATTCAGTTGACGCGTATTGTGTCAAGCGTCAACGAAAGAAGTCCTTGTGAGTCGCCGATCTCTCACCGATGCCGCTTTATTAACAAGACTTCTTGGTACCGAAGTTCGTTCCGGTTTCGCTGTCAGCGATCCTGCCTTAGTTCCTTTGCAGCGAAAAGAGCTAGTCGTCAGGTCCGCTCTCTGTGCTCTGGGGTTCGTTCTTGCTGCCTCTTGGGGCACTCTTTTGCCATTGGCAATTTCCGCGTTTGCAGGATGGGATCACTTCGCCCGTCGACGGCGTTCGGTGCTAGTTGCTACTGAAGTCGGCCTCCACTTGGTCGCAATTCGTGGGCAGAAAACAACTCTGACCCGTGAATGGAAGGTTGATGTGGAAGCTCGTCTGATCTTGCGGCCAGATAATCCCGAGGTTCCGCTGCAACTCCCAGGTTGGGTAGGGGTCATCCACGGCGCTGATATTGAACGAGCCGAAAGATCTATCCGCGATGGTGGCGGTGAGCCCGTGAGACTCGTCAGCGATGACTAAAATTTCGACTTCACCTCTATAACCGCTGCTTCGCAATCCTCGCTGACCAACAAAGCGTCTAGGCCTACAGCTAGGGCGCCTTGGATATTTTCTGGATGGTCGTCAAGAAAGAGACAGTCTTTAGGA
>Ga0066837_10001647_pt1 | contig 10159 bp, 10 predicted proteins | sample ETNtaG_25_FD_66730 | JGI IMG/M metagenome (GOLD analysis project Ga0066837, IMG submission 66730) | Marine microbial and viral communities from oxygen minimum zone, Eastern Pacific Ocean - ETNP201302SV86 | ecosystem: Environmental > Aquatic > Marine > Oceanic | place: Pacific Ocean: Eastern... | reverse complement strand
TTCCATCGTTACAAAAATAGAAAATCAAGCGTCAAATAAGAGTTACTTAGATTTTGACAATCATAAAATCTGAAACTATACAACATTAGAATTTATCTAGGATTTTCGTATCTGAATTTTTTAATTTTGATCAGATCAAAGTAAGAACCAAACTTTGAGGAATCATTCACGCTATCTAATTCATCTTCTTTTGGTTCATTTTCAAACGTTCTAAGAATTTTGTAGGTGGTGTTTCTTTCCGCGGGAATCCTACCAACATCCCTGACAAGGCGTCTGATTTGCTTTGGCTTCAACAGTTGGCCATGTTGTGAGCCAGCGGCAGTTGAGATACTTTCATTGATCAGTGTTCCTCCAAAGTCATTTGCACCGCAATTCAGTAGTTGCTGTGACATTTTTTCGCCCGTTTTTACCCATGACATCTGTATGTTATCGATGCAGTTGTTCAACATGATTCTGGAAACCGCATGTGTCAACATTATATCACCTGAATCAGCACCAGGGTGAATTCCCTTGTGCAAACCATGTTTGTACATGGGCGCCTCAGAATGTATGAAATTGAGCGGCACAAATTCGGTAAATCCTCCAGTCTCCTTCTGTATTTTGCGAATGATTCCAATGTGATTGGCACGATCTACATAACTTTCGATGTGACCATACATCATAGTTGACGTTGACCTTAGCCCAATCTTATGAGCAGTTTTGATAACCTTAATCCATTCCTTAACAGAAATCCTACCCGGCGAAATTTTATCACGCATGTCTTGATCTAAAATTTCAGCCGATGTTCCAGGAATCGTATCCACGCCCGCATTTTTTAATCTCAAAAGGTAATCTCTTATTGTAATACCGTTTCTTGTTGCCGCATACAAAATCTCTTCAGGTGAAAATCCATGAATATGCATTTTTGGGATTTCTTTCTTTATCTCACGACAAATTTTCTCATATAGCTCTCCATCCATGTCAGGTGGAAGACCAGCTTGTATGCAAACTTCTGTCGCACCTAATCCATGTGCCTCCTTGGCTCTTCTAACTATTTCATCTATTGGGAGCAAATAGCCTTCCTCTTCTCTGAAATCTCTACTAAACGCACAAAATCCACATTGCTTTATACAGACATTTGTGAAATTGATGTTTCTATTTACAACATACGTGACAACATCTCCCACTCTTCTTTTTCTAAGTTCGTCAGCTACGGAGCAAACAAGTTCAAGTTCAATTCCTTTTGCGGAAAATAACATTACAGAATCTTTTATATCGATTTCCTTTTCCGATAATGCGCTGTTTAGTATTCCAGCAACGATTGGATCAGCATGTTTAAGTTTTGAATCCAAATTTGTACTTTGTAAAGTCATCTCCAAAATTCCCTCCTAACGTAGTTTTCATTATCAGCAAGTTTTTCTATTTTTTCTTTTAGATTAGGATTAATCATATTGATGAATTTTGGATATACTGGAAATCGAGCCTTTAATTCAAAACTCTGTTCAGTACATTTTTTTTCCAAAGTGTTAATTTGTGGCCAAGAAAATTCTGGATTGACATAGTCTAAAGTCAAGGGAGAGATACCTCCCCAATCATTTATTCCAACGTCAAGAAAGTCATTGTAATTAGTAGGGGATAGGTTTGGTGGAATTTGAATATTCATATCCGGTAAAATTATTCGAGATATAGCTACCACTCTCTTAAAATATTCCTGTGGGGCTGACGGATACGATTTCATTTGCGTATCAGGTTTTGGTTCAAAGTTCTGTAAAATTACTTCCTGGATGTTTCCAAATTGTTTTTGAATCATTTTGATTGTAAAAAGTGAATCAATTATCTCAAAATCATTCTCGCCTATTCCTACCAAAATTCCCGTAGTCATAGGAATCTTCAAGTGACCAGCATTTTTTAGAATCTGAATTCTGGCTTTGGGATCTTTGCTAGGTGCCCCATAGTGAGGTTGTCCCTCCTCTGAAAGCCGTTGGCTTGAATTTTCTAGCATGAGTCCCATGCTCACGTTAGTCTTTTTCAATTCCTTCATCTCAGATCTGTTAAGATTACCAGCATTAGTATGCGGAAACAGCCCTTCTTTCAATACCAATTCAGAACAATGAGCCAAGTACTCGCCGGTGGTTGAAAAACCATTTTTTCCAAGCCACTTTGCCGCCTCATCATATTTTTGTTCTGGGCTCTCGCCGGTTACAAGTAATGCCTCAACACACTTGAATTTTTTTGCCTGTTTTGCAAGTTTTTTGACATCCTCCAAATTCATCATTGAAAGTTTGGACTCTCCAATTTCTGCCTTGTATGTGCAATAAGAGCACGTATCTCTGCAAAGATTTACGATGTTAAAAAACGCTTTTTTTGAAAAAGAAATAATTTTTCCTTTGTTCTGGTCTCGCAGAGTATTTGCTGTTTTGAAAAGTTTTTCCGAATAAGATTCTGAATGCAAAAAAATCTCATATGCGTCTTGCTTTGTAATTTCACTGCCATCAATAATTCTATTTAGAGTCTCAAAATCAAATTCTAACTTGCTCAACAAGAAAATGTTTAAACCTTGAGTATTTATTTTTGATTTTTTTACTGTAAATCTGGCCTTTCACCTAATGTTAAAGTTAGGTGTATTAGATTCCCATCTCTCATGACTCCCAAAATCATTTCATCACCAACTGATTTTTCACGCTGTAAGTGAATCAGAAGATCACTAATTTTTCTCACCTCATTACCATCTACCGAAATTATAATATCACCGTCAACTGGGTATTCTTTACCGTCAATTTCTTCAGTTTTTGATACTCCTTGTAATCCCGCATTATCTGCTGGATTACCATCAATCACCGTCACTACCAAAAATCCCTTTGCATTTCCAAGTTCACGTATTTTTGCAAGATCAGGATCAATGTCAATACCTGTAATACCCATCCACGGATGGTGATATTTTCCTTCTTCTATCAAAACAGGCACTATTTTTTTTATTGTGTTTGACGGAACTGCAAATCCAACACCAGTAAATTCACCAATCGATGATACTATTGCAGTATTAATCCCTACCACTTCGCCTTTCATATTTAGTAGTGGGCCACCAGAGTTTCCTGGATTTATTGCAGCATCAGTTTGAATTACATCAGGAATTGAAAACCCATTATCTTGTGAAAATATCAGTCTACCTAACTGGCTTACTATTCCTGATGTCATTGATCCTGAAAGACCAAACGGGTTTCCTATTGCTGCTACCTGCTCACCTACCAGGAGAACTGACGAATTACCGATATCCAAAGGGTGAAGCAAGCGTGGTTTCTCATTTACTTTGATGACTGCAATGTCTGTAAACTTGTCTACGCCTATGATCTCGGCGTTGTATTGATTGCCGTCCAAAAATGTTACAGTAACTTTAGTTGCATTTTCTATCACATGTGCATTTGTAATAGTATGACCCAAAACATCATAAACAAAGCCAGAGCCCACGGCACCCGTATCACTTAACGGATTTATTGCATTGGTCTCAATTTTTACCACTCCCTCTTCAGTTTTTTCAAATAACTCTACAAGGGTAAGATTTCTTTTTACTGGTAGTGTTGTTTCATCACCCAAGCTTGTGGCATCATGTCCATTTGAAATGATTAGATCAGCAGATTTGATATCTTGTATTGGTACAATAATAAACGCAAAAAGCAGGATAATTGCTGTAGCTCCAACTATACTTCCTATAACAATGCCAGACTTTTCCAAGTGTTAGTAGGATCTAGTTTTTTATTTATTAACCATACTACAGGTTAATTGATTTTTGAACTTGGTCTTTCATATGATATGTTCTGCCCCTCCATGATACGGCTGCTTTGCTTCTTGCCTGAATTAAACCAGCCAAAAAACCACATGCCACAATAAATCCTCCAACAGGAGCAAACAATGAATATTTTACTTTCAGCTCAAGCCCCTTTGTTGCATCTAACATTCCTCCGGCATATACCAACATAGATGCAATACATGAAATTACAAAAAGTATCAAGAATGAGTTAGTGATATTGAAGAAAATAATTGAGTATACTAGTATTGGGAATGCCATAAACAACAAGAATAAAACCCCAAAAAAACTTGCTACGGCAATTTTTGCATTTTGTAGATACAGCGGTATCATGAGTCTTTTCAGTGCATTCCATAATGTACTAGCATCTCTGGCCCACACTGCATCAACTAAATGTTCACCTCTAACCATTCGCATTTTGAATCCAGATTCCTTAACCTTTTTCCCGATTGCACCATCTTCAACAAGTTCCCCCTTCACACCCTCGTGTGTTCCTACTGAATCATATGTCAACTTTTTGATAATGAAAAAACTGCCAAAAAAATAGCCAGTATTTTTTGATGTGTCATTTACACGTAATGCAGAGAATCTAGTATGTAAAAATGTGGAAATCATGGGTAACGTAATTTTGGTTATTCTATCCAAGCATAACATTCTTGGAATAACTGTTAAAGCATCAAGTTCTAATGATAGTAAATGCGATACGGCAAGTGTAATGACAGAATTTGAATGTGTAGTGTCTGCATCAGTAAACAACAATAAATCGCCTGAGGCTTTTTTGTATCCCTCAATACACGCCCAGTTTTTCCCCATCCATCCCTCTGGTTTTGGTCTGGCATCCACGGAAATGACTTTGGGATATTTTTCTGCATATTTTTTTATCACATTTCCAGTCGAATCTTCTGATGAATCGTTGATAGCTATAATCTCATAGTTACTGTAATCCTGGTTTATGAGAGAAATAAGGCACTTGTCAATGAATTTTTCCTCGTTCCGTGCTGGTAAAATTATTGAAACTTTTGGATTCTGATGTTCTTTTTTTTCAAATTTATCCAAAAATGGTGAATCATGGAACGTTCTAATCATAGATTTTATTAAAACAATCCACGTAAATGATACACCAATTAAAATTGCTGCAAGTATGTAATTGAAAATATCTAATACAATGTCCATAAACTAATAACTCTCAGCTTCTTGTTTAATCGATTCAAGTGCTTTCTCTGTTCCTCCACGTATATGTTTACTAACCATACCTGTGAACATACCTGCTAATCCTGACATTTTAATGTCCCAGTTAGCATCAAGCATGCATCCATCTTGCTTTGGCTTTAGGCTTATTGTTTTAGAACCCTTTATGATACCCTTGGTAAATTCAGCATAAATTTTTTCTTTCGGATGTATTGTAATCTTTTGCATACATCTAGAATCTCTAAACGCAATAATTATTTCTCTAATAACCACATTACCATCACTAGAAATTATTTTCGTTTCTTTTGTACCCTTCCAAAATTTTGGCTCGTTATCAAGATCTGATACAATATCCCATACTTTGTCTATTGGTGCGTTGATACCTACTGATACGTCTATTGTTGCCACAATGCTGTGATTTTTTTAATAAATATTAGTCTTCATTTCGGAATGAATTTTAAACAGATACACATAGGAAATTCATGTCCATAGATTATGATGACTTTAGTAAGTTAGATTTGCGTGTTGCAAAAATATTGGTTGTAGAAAAGATTCCAGGTAAAACAAGAATCGTCAAAGGAGAAATTGATCTTGGTGAAGAAAAGCGAAATGTGATAATAGGTGGTGCCGAGTTTTATGAGGCAGATGAGCTAATCGGGAAAACTGTAATAGCTGTTATCAATTTAATTCCAAAAAAAATAGCTGGAATAGAATCAAATGCAATGTTGCTTGCGGCTGATACTGGTGGTAAACCATTTTGGCTGACTGTTGATGATAAAGTACCACTAGGAACCAAAATAAAGTAATTTTTTTACTCGTAAATCATCAATTTTTTTTCTTCTAACAATGTGTGTAAGTTATTAACAGACCTATACACATCCTGTTCCTGCTTGGCTCCTGTACAAACTAATTTTCCAGATGAAAACAAAAGAATTACAGTTTTTGGGTCAAGCATTCTATGTATAAGACCAGGAAACTGTTCCGGTTCATACATACTTCGCGGAAGAGTTCTAGCTGCCTGCTCCAAATGAATTCTTCCTCCCAAGTTAATTGATGCAACAATATTTTGAATAACTACAACAGCATCTTTTTTTACTTTGACACTCCCCTTGCGGAGTTTTTGGACAACAGTCTTTACAGCTTTTCGTGACATTTCTGCAGACTTCGCACCAGTGCATACCATCTTGCCTGAGGTAAAAATCAAGGTAGCAGTTTTGGGTGACAATAATCTAAAAACCAACCCTGGAAATTGCTCTGGATGATATTCTACATCAGGGAACTTGCGTGTTATCTCATTAAGATCCATTTTTTGGTCCACAGATGCAGAAGCCACCACATTTTCAATGCTTACGATAGGTTTTGTTTTAGGCATATTCGTTGATTTTACTCCTCATCTGTAATAAAAACACTCACTAGTTGTTTACTTGGCGGTAGATAATTTTTGTTATTGCGAATAGTTTAATTTGATAGATTGGTTGTTTTGGTTTGTGGATTTTAGCAGCCTTGATCTGATTGACGAATTTTTTGGTACTGGTGATAGTTCAAATCCAATTATGACATTAATTTGGATTCTTCCAATAATTATTTTTGTCTTTTATGGCCAGCGAATCCAATTAATAATTACTTCAGGTGACATCAAAAAAAAACTTGCAAGACTAGATGAGCTAAGAAATGATTCTAGAGATGAACTTCTTGATTACATTAAAAAAAATCTTACATCTACGGATAAGACCATAAAAAAATTGGACACGTTTCTGGATTATTTTACTATCATGCCAGTTGATATTGATCCAAATGGAATAGTTCCCAAGATTCATCATCTTGTACGCTCAAGGGAGGATACCACCAGAAAGCAGATTATGTCTCTATTTTCTGAAATTGGTACAATGGATATTAGCAAGGTACAAAATATCTTAGAGATAGTTACTACCTTACAGCTTTTACAGAAGGTTGTAAGACACCTGTTTTTAACTGCAAAAAAACAAAACAACTACCCAATGATTTTGCCATTGCAGATGATCCTACCATTCATCATGGAACAGGCAGAAGCTCTGAAAGATGCAGTTCCTGCGTTTAAACAGGGACAGCCAATTGGTGATGGTATAGGTCCTCTTGTGGTAGGTGAAATGATGCTTAACACCGAAAAACAGAAAGCCGAATTTGAAACTGTTTACAGTGAATCTGAATTTGAGGGCAGAAAATTAATTTTGCTAAAGGCTGAGGGACCGTATGCGACTGTTGGTCGTCCAGGCGAAGCCACAGAATTTCTAGTTGGGAAATACAAACCTGATATTATAGTGATGATTGATGCAGCACTAAAATTTGAAGGTGAAGATTCAGGAACTGTGGCACAAGGATTTGGGGCTGCAATTGGCGGAGTTGGAACTGATAGATTTAAGATCGAGGAAGTTGCAACAAAATTAACCATTCCAGTTTTTTCAATTGTCATAAAACAGTCAGTGAATGATGCAATAACACTCATGAAAAAAGAAATTGCAGTGCAGGCTGAAAATGTCAAAAGACAAGTGCATGAAATGATCACTGACAATACAGAATCTGGTCAGACAGCACTTGTTATTGGTGTAGGAAACACTTTGGGGGTGTCACAGTAGTGTCAAACAAAAATAAGACTGTCATACCATACACCATAGAGCAGTGTGATTCGTGCAGCGAACAATCAAGACGAAAATTTTCTGAGGGTGATTATGTTTTTAAGGAAATATCAAAATGTTCCTCATGTAAAGGACAGGTAATAATCAAAAAAATTTTTGGCGAAACTATTAGCCCATAGTAGTTACCGTGGCACCACTTTGAGTTGGAATAAACGTGTGCTCAGCCTGGGCAACTGTTTTGCCATTAGCCTCAACAAGAATAGCATATGCATGAACCACTTTCTTTTTAACCAGAATTTCCAACAGTCTTCTGGCATCTTTCTCTTCCCATTCTTTTAGTAGCCACCTTAATGCAAATGGGAGCATGTTAAAGTTATTCCAAATATAATCTGTCAATCTATCAGCTTCCTCATCTTTAGTTTTTTTTCTTGAGACTAGGGCAAAGATGTTCTTGGTTTTTCCATTGCGAACAAACCCTAGAGCATTTTTAGTTGTAACAAACGGCTCACATGCATATGCCACATTCTCTGAAAACGAAAACGAACCAATAGTCCACATATTTGGAACTGTTTTGCCCGCATGGATTGTATACTGGTCAAGTGAATGCCCACTTAGATTAGCAATCGGTTTAAACCCCATATCCTGAATGGTTTTTTGAATAGTCCTTCCAACATCCTTTGACTTTACTCCAGCTTTGATCATCGACATTGCATTTTGCAATGCATCTTCTGCAGTTTGCACCATCTGGTCGTATTGCGGATCATAGTTTACAGTAACTGCAGTGTCTGCAATATACCCATTAATCTGCGCCCCAAGATCTATTTTTACCAAATCAGTGTCTGAAACAGTTTTGGGGTCATTTGGTTCCGCGGTATAATGTGCTGCTATTTCATTCAAGCTTGTATTTACAGGAAATGCACACTTGGCACCCCTTTTGATAATTTCAGATTCTATATAATCACAAATCTCTGCGAGTGTAGAGCCAATCCAATCTGTTTTTCTAACATTTTCTCTTACCTCACCAGCAATACTACCCGCCTTCAGATAATCTTCAAGCTGCAATACGCTAACTAATTCTAGATGTTATTAATATTATACATACCTCATGCTTAAAATTGGGAAACATAATTCTGTCGACACAGGGAACGTAGTCTAGCTTGGTATGATTCGGGCTTTGGGTGCCTGAGGTCGCAGGTTCGAATCCTGCCGTTCCCATCTATATTTTTAAAAAACTCACACAGTTGATTGTAGTAAAAGTATTAACTAAACTCACCAAATTTTGATTAATGAATATCCAAGTTGTAATGATGAAGCAGGATGATCCTAAGAAGTGTAGTGCTGCAAAATTGGTAAAGTTTGGGCTTGCAAAACCTGTCAAGAGGACAACATCTCACACACTTGTTTTAGATCCATTTTCAAAAAAAACACTATTGAAATCAGACAAAAAACTTGCAAGTTCTGTTACAGGAATAGACTGTTCATGGAACCTTGCTACTACTGCCTTTAAGAATACGTTTTCTGGCATCCCGAGAAAACTTCCACCACTGTTGGCAGGAAACCCGGTTAATTATTCGAAACTAAACAAACTGACAACCGTAGAGGCGCTAGCTGCTGCTGTATACATATTGGGAGACTCTGGCATGACAACTACGCTACTTGACAAATTCAAATGGGGGCATACATTTTTTGCGCTGAATAAAAACATCCTACATGACTATTCCAAGGCAGAGTCTGAATCTGACATATCTGAAATTTGCCAAGAATACAGGCTCTTTGTGTGAGCATCAGTTTACTCATGACGTCTAGGCAGTGAAATTTCCTTTAGATCAAGCTCATAATCTACAAGTGCTACAGATTTATTCAAGTATAATCCAGCGGGACGATATGAACACTGAAGCCAACTCATCAGGACTTGTTCGAAGCCTTTCCCTTTCACAAGCAGTAATGATTGGAGTTGCATCAATGATTGGTGGAGCTATATTCGTACTAGTGGGACCAGGTATAGACGCGGCAGGTCCTGCATTGATAATTGCATTTCTGCTTAATGGAGTCATCACACTCTTTACTGCATTAACTTATGCTGAACTTGGTTCTGCACTCCCAGCAACAGGTGGAGGATACAAGTGGGTAAGAGAGGGGCTTCCACGACCAAACTCATATCTAAGTGGTTGGATGGCTTGGTTTGCACACACCATTGCAGGAAGTCTGTACGCTGTTGCATTTGGAACATTTCTTGGTCACTTGTTAAAATCTACAGAAATAATTGACGATGCATTTGGTTTTCCCATCGAAAAATTGTTTGCAGTGATTGCAATCGCAGTATTCACATTTATCAACGTAAGAGGGTCTTCGCACACGGGAAAAGTTGGCAGTGCAATTACTTTTACTCAGTTATTGATCATCGGTGTACTGATAACAGCAGCTCTTGTAGCAATGTCATTCACAAATCCTAACTGGCCGGAAAATTTTCAAGATTTTTTTCCTAATGGCACTATGGGTTTGGTGCTTGCTATGGGTCTTACATTCATCGCCTTTGAGGGTTATGAAATTATTGCACAGGCTGGGGATGAGATTAAAA
>Ga0066837_10001633_pt1 | contig 10205 bp, 10 predicted proteins | sample ETNtaG_25_FD_66730 | JGI IMG/M metagenome (GOLD analysis project Ga0066837, IMG submission 66730) | Marine microbial and viral communities from oxygen minimum zone, Eastern Pacific Ocean - ETNP201302SV86 | ecosystem: Environmental > Aquatic > Marine > Oceanic | place: Pacific Ocean: Eastern... | reverse complement strand
AAAACTACTTTAGCTATGGAATATTTGATTAATGGAGCTAAAAACGGTGAAACCTGTTGTTATATCTCTGTTACTGAACCTTCATCTAAAATGCTATCTAATTTACAAACATATGGCTTTTTTGATGATGCTTTGGTTAAAGATGGCCGATTAAATATCTTTGATTTAACTGTTATCAACGACAGATTAGGTGTTGAAAGATTAGATGGGACTTACTCTTCAAAAGACATGGAGGCTTTATTAGGCGCTTTTGAGGATATTGTAGATGAATTAGGCGTTACAAGGTTAGTTGTTGATTCTATTACTGCAATTTGTTATCAATTACCAGATAAAGGAAGTATTCGTAATTTCATATTCCGATTAAGTCAATTCTTGAGTACCTTTGGATGCACTACTATGTTGATTTCTGAGACTGTTGTTGATTCCACTACGCAAACTTATTCTATTTTTGGAGTAGAGGAAGCTGTTGCTGATGGAGTTATTCTTATGGGTAATATCGTAAGGCAAGGTGATTTGTTAAGAAGTTTACAAGTTGTCAAAATGCGTGGGACAAAACATTCTCGAGCAAGACATCTTATTGAGTTGACTCCGGTCGGATTAGCTGTTGTTCCTCTTCTCAAATGGGGACAAGACGGAGGACAGGCGTTTACATGAGCATCAAAGATACTGCTCAATCTGTTATCAAAAGTATCAATAATGGGGACACCTTAACCACCATTAGTTTAGGGGCTGATGAATTTCACGCAGATACTGTAAAACTTGTTTCTGTTTTGGTTGGTAAAAAATTAGGTGGAATTTATGTTACTACATCTAGGCCTTCATCTCACATTAGAGCTGAATTGGAAGAAACTAATGCCGATTTATCTGATTTATATTTTGTAGATTTGGTTTCAATGACTGTTGGTGGAAATACTTCTGATGCTCGAACTTTGTTTATTGAATCTCCAACTATGTTAGAATCTATTCTTTTGAATATTACTCTATTAGAAAGGCGACTAAAATCTAAAAGAAGATTTGTAATTTTTGATTCAGTAAATGGACTTAGTATTTATTCTGAACCGAAAGTATTGAGAGAATTTATTAATGTTCTTGGAAATTCTATGAGAATCAAAGAAATTTACAGTATGCTTATGACTGTAAAAGAACAAACTGATGAGGTGTTGACCTCAGCGTTAAAGTTGTTATCAGATACGATGATAGGTGATGAATAATGGCTGAAAAAATAGTTTCTACTGGAATTGAACGTTTAGATGAAGCCTTGATTAATGGTGAAGGAGTTGTTTTAGGAAGTTCTGTCTTGATTGAAGGCACTTCTGGTTCTGGAAAAGAATTATTATCAAAACAATTTGCTTCAGCTGGTGTTGGATCTGAGACTGTTGTATATTTTTCAACAGATGAAACTTCAGATGAACTTATTGATATTTTCGAACAATACCGATGGGCTACAGATTTGCGTATTGTTAATGTAGGTACTCAATATTTTGAAAAAGTACTTTCTCGTGAATTGCAAGCTTCTCGCTTTAAGCAAGAAGGGCTTTCTGTATCTGAATTAAGAAATTTAGGATCCTATGGTTCAACCTCAGATCAAATTAATTTCGTAGCTGATATGGTTTATGAAATTTCAAAATTAAAATCTCCTTTCCGAGTTGTTATCGATTCTTTAGATTTCTTTTTACAATATTACAATCCTTTAGAAGTGTTATCTGCTGTAAGAACAATTAAAGAATATGCGCAAGCAAATGGCGGTACTGTAATGTATACAATTTCTGAAGGCTCTCACGAAAAAAGAATTCACAGTCAACTCGAATCTATTTGTGATGTAGTTATTCAATTAGAAGTTGGAAGAATGGCTGCTGAATTTGAAAATCGTTTAATTATCAAAAAGATTCGAAACCATCCTGAGAAAGCTGCTGTTATGATTTATGCTGTAACAGATAGTGGATTAACTCCAGAGATGATTACTCGTGTCGCTTGATGATAATCTTATCTATGCGTAGTACTTCTGACGCTGGTTGATATGAGAAAAATTATTCCAATATGGTTGGTGTTTTTCATAATAACTACTGGTTGTACTGGGCCTGGAGGATTTTTTGGTGATGATGAACCTGAAGCAACGCCATTTGAATTTGATTTGACTCTTGATGATCTATGGAATGATATTCCTCTAAACCAAACTTCAGCTTCTGATATTATCAATATGACTTATGAATTTGATAAAAGCCCTAGAGTTACAAATTTGACTGAGGTTGGATATAGTATCAATAATCAACCTTTACTTTTAGTCGAATTTGGAGATTATGATGCCACCGTTCCTACTGTGTATTTTGTGGCCGCACAGCACGGTAATGAGCCTGCGTCAGTTGATTCTGCATATTTACTAGCTAGACATTTTGCTAGGGCATCTCCTGAAGAAATCGATCCTGTGTTAGAAAAAATAAATCTTGCTGTGCTTGTAATGGTGAATCCAGATGGAAGAGATAATGGAACAAGAGGAAATTCCAATGGAACTGATCTCAATCGAGACCATATGAAATTATTAGAACCTGAAGGTAAAACCATGCATTATGCCTTTCACAAAGTTCGACCTTCTGTCACAGTAGATATGCATGAATTTGGGGGAGTTGGTACTATCATTTTCCAAGTAGCTGCGCCACAAAACCCAGCTACACATCAAGATGTGCTCTTAGCCTCATATGTTTTAGAAACTGACGTTATTGAAGCAATTAGTGATGAATGGGGGTTTGGAAGTGTTACTAATTATCCTCCAACCACAAGTTCCCAAGACTCAAGTATTCATCGTAATCACTTTGCTGTGCATGGTTCTGTAAGTTTATTATTTGAATCTGCTGTTTCTGAAGAATATTCGGAAAGAGTTCGGCTGCAAAGTTGGGCTGCTCTTGCTGTAATCAATGAAGTTGCTGATGATCCAGATTATTATTTGGATGCAAGGCAATCTTCTGACGAAGAAGGGGAAGAAGGTAATGATATCGTGCATGCATATCTAATTGAATGTAACGATCCTGCAACAACTGAAACTCTGCGTATTCTAAAAGATCATGGCTTTGATGTTGGTTACAAATCGGATGATGAAAGTGTAACTTCTGTACATTATGAAACTTTTTTGCCTAGAAGTGCTTTTCCAAATGGAACGGTTGTTATTCCAATGGATCAAATAGGTTGGAGAGTTTTAAGTGAATTAATGGAATATACTTCCGCCAAAGATCAGCATTATACTAATTCACCTAAAGAAAGAGGACAAGATGCGTGGAGAGCATTGGAATCTGTTAACTATGAAATTAATGAAAAGGTCTGTAATGTTGATTAGATTAATTTCCAGGATACCTGTAATCGCCTAGATTAACCTTGACCATTTCATCCATTTCTTCAACTGTAATTAACGGAGTTATATTTCCATTAAAAGTACCTGAGGCCGCTATGTTGAGGGCCATTCCTGTTACAGTTGTATGGTCTGGAAAATCCATAATTGCGATAAAATCTTTAGAACCATAACACCAGTAATAAACTTCTACAGTTCCTCCTAAAGATTCTACAATTCTAATCGTTTCATCTCTTCTAGATGTGCCGCCTTCTTTCAATAGGCCTTTTACTCCTTTTTTAGTATAACTTCCTGAGTACATGAATTTTGACATGTTACTACATCATACTATCCTGTTAATAAAATCTTATTTTATTCAAAACAAATTTATAGGCGGTCTAAAATATTAACTTGTATTATATGTTTAATCGGCGTAATTTTAGATTGGTGGCATTTGTCCTTACTCTCTATTTTTTTATAACAAATATTTTGATTGGCAATTATATTCTGAATGCAGGAACTTGGGGTGGAGGGCTTAAATTTCTTACAAACTGGAATTTATTATTAAATTTTATTATTGCTGGATGTGCGCTTCTTAATGAAAGAGATTCAAAATTTAATTTCTATTATGTTGTCTTGCCTGCTTCTATGGTCTTGAATGTTCTTGTTTTCTTATTATATTGGATTATCAAAATGTTAGGCGGTTTTGGGCCTGCTCCAGGAGGTTGGGCAATTATTGGTGTATTGAAGGATTATTACATGCACTTTGGAACTTCTGTTTTTTTATTTGTCGAAGTAATATTTTACTCTAAAGCCTTCACTAATTGGAAAAAAGAACTTCCTATTTTCGGAGGGGTCTTTCTAGCATATATTATTTGGTTAGAATTCTTCTTACAACTTAGAAATAACATACCTTGTGGAACAATTTCTTGTGGATTCCCATACTTGTTCTTGAACTATCTTGATTATGTTGGAAGATTGATTTTTTACGGAATTGTTTTAATTTTAGGAATGGTTTCTTGGATTGGTTGTAGAAAATTGGTCAAGGGGCCTGGACATTCTCTGTTTTAGGTGATGTTGTCGCTAATATAATTCCACTTCCTACAATTAACAAAGTTCCAATCATATCCCACGTTGATAATATTTCGTCAAAAATAAATAGACCATAAATCCAACTTACAACAACTGTGCTGTAGGAAAAGGCACCAATGTATGCTGCTTTTGCTGCATGGTATGCTTTTGTCATTCCTATTTGGCCAATTCCTGCTGTAATTCCAACCCCGAATAAAACTTGAATCTCATAAATGGATAATGTTTGTAATTCCTTGAATGAAAAAGGAAGGCTACAAATAACGCAAAAGATTGCAAACCAAAAAACTACCGATTCTGAGGAAGCCGTTGATCTTAATTGTCTTATAGAAAGATATGCGATTGCTGATAAAACTCCAGATGTGAGTGCATATATTGCATTAATTTCAATTGCTTCAAATGATGGGGAAATTATCAAAATCGTTCCTGTAAAAGCAACACCAATACAAATAAAAAGAAAAGGAGATACTTTTTCTTTAATTAAGTATCCTGAAAAAAGAGCTACAAATAATGGAGAAGTCCATTGTAAAACAACTGCTGTTGTAAGAGGAATAAGAGGAATTGCATAAAAATAACAAGCCATTGCTGAAAGGCCAGAAATACATCTTGCAAGAAGCCATTTTGGTTCTTCAAATGAAAGAGATTTATTTTGTATTTTTGATAAAATAAAAGTCATTATAGCAATTACTACGCTACGGCCAAATATTACTGTCCAAACAATAAGAAGGCCTCCTGATAATTTTACAAACGCGCCTGTTGCTGAAAAACAAAGGCCTGCCATTATCATCCAAGCTATTGCAGCTTGAGAGGAATCGCTATTTTCTTTAACCATTTAAATTATATTCTATTATTTGAAGATAGCCTTCTGGTTTTGGTGGCCACCCTTCTGTCATATATGTGTAAAATTCATCTCTATCTTTTATCTGAATTGCTTCATTTGTTTCAAGTTCTTTGCCTATTGTTGAAAAAGTATCTTCAGAAGATATTGCGTGCGCCTCACCTACATGATTTGGACAAAGTTTTGTGTTTGAATCTAATTTTTCTAATCTTCTCAAGCAATCAAACATTAAATTTGCTCTTTCTTTAATATTATCTTTTGTAACGTTAATTCCTAAATCTATTCTTCCTACATCTCCTATGAATAAACTATCTCCCGACAAAAGATTATTATCAATTAAATAACAATTATGATCATATGTATGTCCTGGTGTAAAAAGAACTTCTATTTTTGAATTGCCTAATTCTAAAATATCGCCATCGTTTGTTCCTATTTTTTGTCCTTTATATCCCGTTTTATTACTTTTAACAATTCCTTTTGTTTTATATTTTTCAGCAAAATAAGGTGAAGAGGATCGTCTGTCTCCATGTGTATGCGTGTCTATTATATATTTAACTGTAGGAAATCCTAATTTCTTTATTTCTTCAAGAACATCTTCTTCATACCCTTCAAAAGAATCTACTATCGCACATTCTTTCTTTTCTCTACAAAATAAAATATAACTCACACATCCCGTTTCTCCCAAAATAAGTTGTGAGATATGAACCATAAAATATCATATTGGATATGATATATAATATAATAAGACACATACACCTTCATTTCCACTGGAAACTACTATCTATTCGGCGCCTTATTTTATTTTTATGGAATTCTTTCTTAGTCCTGTATTTTCTGGACTGGAAACAAAGGTCTCACTGAGATCTTAACTCGAAATATATTTATGAAAACCTTTTATATAAGAGACTAAAACTCGTTGAATAACGTATTATTTATAATACAAGAGAAAACGATGTATCAAAAAACAATGTTTGCAGTTATGGTTGCTTTGTGTTTCGTAGGATCACAAGCATCTATAGCAGTTGAAAATGGCCCTACTTTCGCTACTGGCGACAAATGGGCGTTCGGTAAAGAAATAGATTTAATGGACGAAATCCGCCCACAAATAGAAGAGCTTGAAGGAAATATTACTGAATTAATGGAAAGTGACGAAGCTGAAATGGTTAGAGACGCTAGTGGTTTGGAACTAAAAGCATTTGAATTAGCCAACGAAGCAATTCTAGGATTTTACTATACTGGTGAAGTTGTTGATAATTTCGATCAAATGATCCACATGCAGACTGAGCAATCCCTATACTCACACACAGTATTAGGTACTAAATTCACCACAATGATACCAGGTGAAGGAGAGCATAATTTACTATTGAAAGCTTGGTGTGAGGACGAAGATTGGGATGAAGAAAAGGAACAGTGTGGTGAAGATGATGACGCAGGTAAGTTTGAATTATTAGATAACAACACAGGAGAACCTTTAGTTCTTGAAGAAGTAGACACAGCACTTGGAGGAAGTATGCATTATGTCGTCAAGATGACACAAGACACTTGGTGGACACAAGACACTCATGAATTAGCAAGAACTGAAATCACAGTCGCAATAGGTGCAGCAGGTGGCATCACTATCAAAAACGTCCCTAATATTACTCGTAATGGAGTTTCAATTTTAGATGGTGGTGACGAGGGTGAAGAACCTGAATATGATTGCGCAGACGGCTCAGAAACAATCCCATTCTATTGGGTTAATGACGGGTATGAGGATTGTTATGATGGCAGTGATGAACCAGGAAACGGCTACGATTTCGAATGTGATAACGGCGACACATATCCAATGGATTACGTAAATGACGGAAGGTGGGACTGTGATAACGGAGAAGACGAAGGCGAAAGCGGAGGCGACGGAAGCGATGACCCATTTTCAGTATGTGATGAAAACGAAGAAGAGAAAACAGCCTACTGTTATGAAACAATAGAACACAAATTAGAAACTGCAGTTTTCGAAATGTCTTCAGAAGCAAGCATCCATTTAGTTTTTGATTTTGGTGATGACCCTCTGAATGTATTAGACCTTCCTTTAGGAGAAAATAAATATTGGGATGGCGACATGTCTCGCTTAACAATTAGTGGAGATGTAGGTGGAATGGTAGATATTAAGAAACCAGAATTATCATTATGCCCAGATTTAGACTGTGACCAATTACCAGAAATGCAGGAATTATATTCAGGATTGACTGATGTAATACAAGAACTTCACGACAATGAAACGTTTAGTATAACGGTCGACAGAAATAACGACGGACTTCCTGATGTAATTACAGGATGGAATGACATTTTCCCAATGTATATACCTGAAACCTGGATGGATCAAATCTTCCAGGAAATTTTAGAAGAGATATCATGCGAAGATGACGATTCAGCTCAAGAGGGCGAAGACTGTGATGAAACCGCAGAAGAGGAATTCAAAAGGTTGAATTTAAGAATAGAAAATAACAGATTTGCATTTGGTCCTTATTCAGTTCACGAAATTGAAGACTTTGGCCCTATACCTTATGCATTTGAAACTGGGGAAAAAGAAACAGCAACAGCTTCAGATGGAACGGCATACGAAGGTTATCAAGTATTCCCAACAGACCAATGTTCTGAAAATAATCCTAAGAGAGATGACGATGATTGTGATGGAGATGACGATAGAGATGATGATGACGATGGAGGAATCATTCCAGGCAGCCGTTCAAGTCATGACGAAGACTATGAAGACGATTGTGAAGGCGATCCGTTCTGTGATTCAGAAATCATCTGGTTCCACAACGCCGACACTGGACATCCGGCCTACATCAACATGGACATGCCTAATATGAAAGAAGACGGCTATAGAGTAGAAATGATGCCGCTTGAGCCATCCGTAGCAGAAGCAAAAGTCGATGCTAATGCAGACCCTGAAAATCCAGGAAAATCAACATTAACTCCAGATTCAACAAAAGATATGGATGAAGATTCAATGTTACCTGGATTTGGAATAATGGCAGCAGGCGCATCTTTGCTATTCGTAAGTCGTAGATTTAGGAAGTAAGGAAATGGAGCCTGTAACAATTCTTCGCACCACAGTAGGTGCAGCTATCTTAGCATATGTTGGGTATTGCCTACTTAATCAAAAAGTATGGGTTCGAGGAGAGATTGGTTTAAAGAGCACAGTTTTTGCATGGGGATCAAGAGAAGATAATTCAACGATATTTCTACTTCACACAATAATCGGAACGGCATTAGGAATTTTTCTTATTGCAAGTTCGTTTATATGGTAAAATTAGAAAGTAATTTAAAATTTCTTGAATCTTTAATTAGGCCAGAGTAATTTAATTTTAGAAATGTTGGTTTCAGACTCAGAAAAAACATTCGCAGCTTTTGTAGCTTTTATGTTATTACTTTCAGGAGCTTTAATTCTGATGAAAGAAGACAATTCAGATAGTTTAACAGAAATAATTGGTGGAAATGGAGCTACAGAATGGCTTGAACCTGTGTTTATGCCTAGAGACGAAGAATGTATTGATGAAACGAATGGACAAGTCTATCCAGAATATGGGATTGGTTATGAACCAAGTTTATCTTTAGATTCTAAAGGAAATATGTTTGTTACTGCCCACAAGGATCTGAGATGGGGAGGTGAAGATGCCCCGATTCCTATAATTTTAGATCCAGATGATCCTGGATTATGGTACGCTTGCCAAGATGGAGAAGGCACATCATGGGATTATTGGGCTTCTTGGTTTTGGAAAACTAATGATGGCGGACTTACTTGGGACCATGGAGATAGATTTGATCCTACACCAGGCAATATGTTAATGGCAAATTATGCAGCAGGTGGATCAGAATGTTTAGGAGACGAGGGAGATATTTCAGTTGATGCAAATGATATGATTTATTATTTAGATACAACTTTAGAAGATAATTGGTGGCATATTTTTTCAGATGGCGGTAATACTTATGAGCTAGGAGTTTGCCAAAGAATGAATTCGATGGCAGCAGATGACAGGCCCTGGTTGGCCGCTCAAGGAGATGGAATAATCCATTATCTGGGCAATTCAGGCGTACCTCCACCAGAATGCAGTGTTGATTCAGGAAGATATTGGTATTATCATTCAGAAAATGGAGGAAGTACCTTTTCACAATGTTACTCAATGCCGGGCGGATGGTCTACAATAGCATCCCAACGCAACGGCTCGTACGTATATGTAGCTCAAGAAAATGCAGATAGCGCGACAGGAACAGTCATAGTTCGAATTAGTGAAGACTATGGCCGAGGAACTGGACCAGGGCCATCAGATGGAAGTTGGCAAGAACCAATAACGGTCGGTGAGCGTAAGGGCAATCCACCAGAAGGATATCCTTTAGTTAATACAAATGAGCAAGGAACAGTAGCAGTCGTCTGGGCAGATTGTCCAGAAGGAACGCTAGGTGCTTGGGAAATGAATATGGCAATTTCATATGATTATGGAGTTAATTGGACAACGTGGGAAATAACTCCAGAATGGGAAGGAATTACAATGTATCCCTTTGTATCCATTAGTGAAAATAACCGAATAGCTGTATCATTTTATGGATTAGATTATGCAACAGGCAATAGTACAGGATATACAGAAGGCACACCTTGGTATCTTTATTCAGGATATTTGGATAATCCACAAGGAAATGATACCTTTAACTTTGAAATTGCAGATCCAACTCCGTTACATACTGTGACAGCTTATGAGGAAACAGAAGGAGATGTGCATGCACTTCATGACTTTTTTGAAACAGTAATTTCTGCAGACGGTTCTTGGATGGGAATCGCATATCAACGAAATGTTGGAGAACATCCATTTGAAGAAAACGAAGAGCAGAGATACATTATGTTTGTTAGAGGCGAATTAAGATAGAGATGTCTTTTAGAGTTGGCGATAGAGTTGAATGTAACTGGCAAAATCGCGGCATCAA
>Ga0066837_10001625_pt1 | contig 10236 bp, 12 predicted proteins | sample ETNtaG_25_FD_66730 | JGI IMG/M metagenome (GOLD analysis project Ga0066837, IMG submission 66730) | Marine microbial and viral communities from oxygen minimum zone, Eastern Pacific Ocean - ETNP201302SV86 | ecosystem: Environmental > Aquatic > Marine > Oceanic | place: Pacific Ocean: Eastern... | reverse complement strand
GCCGGTTCCAGCTCCGACATGTTGCTCCAGCTGGGTCACCAGATCTGCGGCAACGCCGTTCGCGGCAGCAGTATCGAGTTCGGCTGCGTCGAGGCTGGCCATGGGAGAAAAGTAGCCGCCCGTGGTGGCGCAACCGACAAGGATGGCGGTCATTGCCAGCACCGCAATGCAACGCGGCACGCTTTTTGAAATAGCCATGACGCTCACCCGCCCCTGCTGATGGAAATTTTTTGTTGGCTGCTCCCAACACCGGAAATCAGCACGGCCCGGTCAACCAGGTAGTCAACGATCATCATGTCGTCCTTAAGCCGGTAATTGACGATCTGGTTCTCGCCACCGGACACGACGTAAAGGACCGGGGCATCGCCGCTGCCTAGGTATGCGGGGAACTGGATGTAGGTTTTCATGCCATCGGTGTAGATGCGGGTCGGCTTCCAACGGGCATCGCCCGCCATGGAAAAGTCAAAGCTCAACTGTTCGGCCGGCACACCTGCACCTGGAATGACGCTGGCGGCGATCCGCTGGTTGACTACTTCCAGCTGCTGACGGATTTCGTCCGGGTAGCTGAAGGCGACGCGCGCCATATATTCGGTGGCGTGCGATTGCAGATTGATGTGATAGGTCCGGCGTGACGTGGTCACGACCATCGAGGTTTTGAGACCTACTTCTGCCGGCTTGACAATAATGCTGATCCTTTGCCCTTCCGATGACCCGGAGGAGGCTGGCTCGACCTGCCACCGCACGGTGTCACCGACCAGCACATCGTGCGCGGCCTCGCCAGCCTGGAGCTGGATTTCGCAAAGCTGCAACGGTGAGCAGACCACCGTGGGTTGCGTTTCGCCATAGAGATAGATGACCTGGCCATCGGGCCCACGAGTCATTACCGCGCCGTCATTCTGCCACTGGTTCGATAGATCCACCCCCTTGTTGGCATTGAACTCTGCGCTCTGCGCGAACCCAGGCATGACTGAGCCGAACAGCACTGCGATCGCGCACGCGCTTAGGCGCGGCGTCCTTCGTTTCAACATCACATTCTCCAAGGTGCTAGAGTTGGGCCGTCCAGTCGAAATCCTGGAGATAAAGGCCGATAGGGTTGAGGCGGATAATCGCCTCGTCCTGGGGTGGTGACAGGGTAACCGTCGCGATGCCTCGCCAACGGCGGGTTTGCAGTTCTTTGCCCCCGCGGTCCCGTTCGATTTCTGACCAATCGATCTGATAGCTCTGATCGGAGAGGGCGACGATATTGCTCACTTCCACCGAGACCGTCGCAGTGCGTGCCCGGTCGAACGGGGAATTATTCCGGAACCAGTCATTGACTTTTTCGGTCGCCGGGTCCTGCCGGCGGAGCAGCGCATAGGTACGGTCGATGTAACCCTTCTGAACGACGGTGTCTGGTGTGATGGACCTGAAATTTGCGATCCAGCCGCTCAAGGTTGCGCGGATCACGCGTACGTCGGCATATTGCAGTTCCGCCGGAAAACCGCCGGATACAGCATTTCCGAGTTGATCGACTTCGACCAGATAGGGCACGAGCTTGATCTGGCTGGACTGATAAAGGCCGTAAGCGAAACCTATGACCGCCATTCCCATGGCAAGAACGCCGATGCTTCTCCATGCAGTGGCCGCACGCGTGGCGCTGCCATAGCGCTCATTCCATTCGTAGCGCGCAGCAAGATAGGGGTTGTCGGGATGCCTGAGCGTCGTCACGGCGATCTCCTCTGATGCTGATCAGACCGAGCGGTCTATTTGGATGAATTATTGATCTTGGGATTATCGAGCCCCATCGACGGGGTGCGGGCACCTCTGACGCCGTGAAGTCCGACCGACTTATTGAGAGCGTCCGTTGCGGTGTTGCGTGCACTGGTCGAAAGGCCGGCCTTCATCCCGGCCATGGCTGCCCCCATCGCTCCCGACCCCGATGCGCGCGCTGCATTTGCCGCAGCGGCACCGGCGCCGATCCCACTGGTCGCGGCGCCGGCAAAGGTTGCGACCTGTGACGAGCCTCGGATCGCTTCCATACCATTGCTGGTCGAGACGCCTTGGACAACGCCCTGAATGATGCCGGGGACGTGCAGGGAGATCATGAAGACAACGACGGACAGCCCCGCGATCACGAGCGATGAAAGCCACTCCTGACCCGTGTTGACATCATTGGCCATGCCTATGAGGATTTCTGAGCCGATGCGGGCGATCATAACGAGCGCCATCAGCTTCATGCCGACACCAAAGGCATAGACGAGGTACTTAATGGCAAAGTCCTTGGTGAAGCTGGTACCGCCTAACCCCAGCAAGATCATGCCAGCAAGCAGACCAACGTACATTTCGACAAGGACGGAGACAAATATTGCGCTAACCAGCGAAAAGCAGACAACCACGATCGACACGGCAATAACCGCTGCGATTGAAGTGGCATTGTCCTCGAAAAGTCCGAAGCGGATCTGTTCGGCAAGCTGATGGGCAACGCGTATTCCCGCATTGAAGACGTCTGCCGGTGAGGCAGTCCCACCTTGCGCTCCCAGCTGGAACAAGCTGTCAACGACTGCTTTTGCAAAGTTTGGACCTTGCTGCAGCACAAATAAGAAGAAGCCGATGAAGAGAATGCGGCGTACCAGTTCCGCAAACCAGGTTTCCAGGGAAGGCGACGCTATCGCCAGCCAAACTGCGGCAATGCCGAATTCGATGCCTGCCAAAATCCAGAACAGGGACGTAGCGGCATTTAGAACAGTTTCCTCCCAACCTAAAGTTGCGGACCTCACCTGATTTTCAAGCTCGGTTAGCGTGCTTCCATCCTGCCCGAAGGCCTGTGCGCTCATAATTGCGAAGGACAAGAACATAGCGCCGATCCGAGCACGGATCGCAGGGGCGCCAAGTGTAGGTCGGTGTGCGATACTCCGTGTCATGACTACCACCGAGGCCGCATGTCTTGGCCACCCGAGGTGGGGAACTGCAGGTCGTGCTGGTCCGACGCATCCTCGCTTTCGGAACCATCCGCTGAATTAGAACGAAGCGGGACGCTGCCGCCGGCAAGTGTCACGTATAGAACGGCGCTGAACGACAGCACCGCAACCGTGGCCGTCACAATCATCGCAATGGTTTTGCTCCGGGACCCCATCACCACCGTGGCTCCATTGCTTGGCCACCAGATGTCGCTGGGGCGGTGCTCGAGAAAAAATCCTCGCGCTTTTGCTGCGCCAGATCCTTTGCCGCCTGCTCGGATTGGTACCAGGTGCCCATCATGGTGGATTGCTGAGCGACGAGCCCGCGCAGTTTCTGCAACTGACCAACTTGCTCGCTGGCAATTGAGTGGCCAACCTGTAAGGCCTGCATCTGCCCGACAGCTGTTTCGGACTGCGTCTGCAACTGGCGCATTGTCGCTTGTTCAGTCTGAAATTGGTCGTATTGCAGCCCGGCCTGGGCCAAGGTCCCGCTGATCGTGTCCCGATTGGTATCTGACCAGTTCGCGTAAAGGTCGGAGAAGGTTTCTCCATCCTCAATGCTTTGGGCAAATTCGGCAAAGCTCGGGAAGCGCTGTTTGAGGATGTCATCGAGACCGCCCATGGAAAAGGCGATGCCCTCGCCCTGCGCGACGATCTGCTGGAGGCGCTGCAAATCGCCTACGGCATCGCCCCAGATTTCATTGGGGAGCTTTTCGAGGTTTTGAAGCATGGCGCGATACTGATCGAGCTGGTTCATGATCATCTCGGCCTCGTTGAGCAGCTGCGTGCTCTGATTGGCGAGTTGCTGCGCCCCCTGCCCCGACTGCTCAAGCAGCTGCATGTTGTTCAAAAGCTGCGTCCATTCCGTTGCCGGACCCACAGCAGCGGCGCCGAGAGCTGGATTGGCTGTGCAAAGCAACGCCATGGCATAAGCGGACAGTCGGCTAAACAGCGACATGGGTGTGATCATTTTCGATCCCTCTCAGTTGAAGCCAATGGCGTGGCCAGTCCGCGCCGAAACGGGCATGCAGGTCTTCGATTTGGCGGATGTCATCCTTGCCCGAGGCGCCGACGAAAGAGAGGGTGACCGGTCCAAGCGCCATATCGAAGAGGCGCCGGCCATCCGGCGACGTCACGTAATAGTCGCGCTTTGGAACTGCGGTCGCGATGATCTCGATCTGCCGGCTGTTGAACCCGACGCGTTCGTAGAATTCGCGGGTTCCAGTTTCCCGGGCAGCGCCATTGGGCAGGCAGATCTTGGTCGGGCAGCTTTCCTTGAGGACATTCATGATCCCTGACCGATCGGCGTCAGAAATCGACTGGGTTGCAAGAACGACCGCGCAATTGGCCTTGCGCAAGACCTTGAGCCACTCGCGGATTTTCTCGCGGAAGGCGGGGTGGCCCAGCATCAGCCAGGCTTCATCAAGAATGATCAGGCTTGGTGCCCCATCGAGCCGCTTTTCGATGCGCCGGAAGAGATAGAGCAGGACCGGCACGAGATTGCGATCGCCCATATTCATCAAGGCCTCGACCTCAAAGGTCTGAAAATCTGAAAGCTGCAGATTGTCCTGTTCAGCGTCCAGCAGGTGGCCCATCGGACCATCGACGGTGTAGTGCCGCAGCGCATCCTTGATGGTCCGCAGCTGTACGCCGGAGACGAAGTCCGACAGTGAACGGCGCGGAGACTGCGCCATCAGGCCGATCTGATGCGCAATGGCGTTGCGCAGGTCCGGTGTGACCGTCTCGCCTTGCATCTCAAGCAGAGTTTCGATCCATCCACTGGCCCATGCCCGGTCGCTGTCGGTATCGAGCGCGGCGAGGGGACAGAAGGTGAGCCCCTCCCCTGCCCCGACATCATAATGCTCACCGCCGACAGCCAGGGTCAGCGGATAGATGGACCTGCCCTTGTCAAAGGCGAAGAGCTGCGCGCCCTCATAGCGCCGGAACTGTGCCGCGATCAGGGCCAGCAGCGTCGATTTACCCGAGCCGGTGGGCCCAAAGATCAAAGTGTGCCCGAGATCCCCGACATGCAGGTTGAGCCGGAATGGCGTTGAGCCGGATGCCACCTGCATCAGCGGTGGGGACTGTTCCGGATAGAACGGACATGGATTAACCGGCTCACCCGACCAGACCGAATTGAGCGGCACCAGATCAGCCAGGTTGCGGGTATGGATCAACGGTTCGCGGATATTGGCGTACCAATTGCCCGGCAAGCTCCCGAGAAATGCTTCCGTAGCATTGAGACTTTCGATGCGGGCGCCAAAGCCTTCGGCCTGAATGAGCCGACGAATCCCTTCAGCCTGTTCCTGCAACCGTTTTTCGTCTGAGCCAAATAGGACAATGACCGGCGTATAGTAGCCATACGCGACCATTTGAGAATTGGCGGCCGCGATGGCGTCTTCGCTTTCCGCAACCATGGTCATAGCGTCCTGATCGAGCGCGCCGCTATTGGTCTTGAACAGCTGGTCGGCGAAGGGTCGAACCTTTTGCAGCCATTTCTTGCGCGTGCGCTCAAGCCGTTGCCTTGCCTCAATGGGGTCGAGAAACATGAAGCGGCTCGACCAACGATAGGTCAGCGGCAGTGCATCGAGCGCATTAAGAATGCCGGGCCAGCTTTCGGCTGGAAAACCATCGATGGCCACCACCTGCAGGTAGCGGCCATCGATCATGGGCGAGAGACCATGATGGAACTCGGCCGTGGCCAGAAAATCGAGATACATGGGAATGGCCGGGAGGCGCACCGGGTGATTTTGACCCACGAGGCAAAAGCGGACGAATTGGAAAAGATCGTCATAACGGGCAATCGCGACACCGCTTGTGTCCCTGGTCTCATGTGTGACCATGCGCCGGATCGAGACGATGTTGGCCATATACTGTTCAAATTCCCGAATCTGGGTTTTGAACTGCTCAAGCACGCGGTCGGCAAAGCTGGTGGAGCGCGAGGCGTCGTCGGCATAGACGTATTTGAGGAGGCCGGACTTGCGCTTCTCAGGCTCCCGATAGGTCAGGATGATGGCGTGCTGGCTTTCAAAGTGACCGTCGGCCGCCTCGAAATGACGCCGCCGCTCCTCGTCAATCAAGGCGCTGACAGGGTCTGGATAGTGCGATCGGTCGGCTTGAGGATAGGCGGTGGCCGGGACCCGAACCGCTTCAACCTGGATCATCCAGCCGGTGCCGAGGCGTGCCAAAACGCCATTGATCTGACGCGACACTTCATTGCGCTCGAACGCGGTCGAACTCTCACTGTCAGGCCCGGCAAAGTACCAGCCGACCATGAGCGATCCGTCCTTAAGAAGGACAATGCCGTTATCGACTATCCCGGCATAGGGCAGCAGATCGGAAAACGACGCGCCAGAATGGCGGAAACGAGCCAATGCGACCATGCTCAGTACCGCCGCCACGGAGTAGAGGTTGGACGATAGACTGGGGCATAGCGGATGTGCCGAAGGTAGACGCGCCGCATCAGTGGATCGGCTTTGGCCATCATGCGCAAGAGACCCACAAGCACGATCCAAATCCCAAGGCCGAGCATCGCCGAAACCGGCGTCAGCACGACAAAAATCAGGATGATTGCCGCCAGACCCGTGAGCAGCACCAGTTCGCGATCAGCGCCAAAGAGCAGTGTCGGGCGAGACAGAGCGCGGTGAATGCGTGCGGTTTCGAGCTGGCCCTCAGGATCAGTCATGGAGCATCTCCACAATAGACCCCTGCCCCGTTGGGACGCCGATCGAAGCGCCAGCCGAGCCGAATAGGCCAACGATCTGGGTGGCGCCTAGTAGAATGCCGGCGACCAGAACGATGTACATGAGGCGCCGCGCAAAATCGTTGAGTTCGCCACCGAAGATCAGCATGCCACCGGCAATGGCGACAGCTGCCAGTGCGATGGCGCCGGCTACTGGTCCAGTGATGGACTCCTGGATTTGTTCGAGCGGGCCTTCCCACGGCAGACCGCCGCCGCTGCTGGCCAGGGCCGGCGTCGCCAGCAGCGCAGACATGATCACCAAGCACCGAATGGTCAAAAGGTTACGCGACATGGAGATTTCCCTTGGATGTATAGGCGGGCTCGCCAACAGAACTCAGGCGATAGGCGCCGTCTTTGAACCCATCCACCTTGAGGAGGTCCCGCACCCGGCGCCCGCTCGGGATGCGCTCAATCGATACGATGAGGTCCACGGCTTCCCCGATTACCTCAGGCATCGGTTGCGTGCTGACTTCGGCGACCAATTGTTCGAGACGTGTTAGGGCGCCGCGCGCGGAATTGGCGTGGATGGTGGCGATGCCGCCGGGATGCCCGGTATTCCAGGCCTTGAGAAGGGCGAGGGCAGCGCCATCGCGCACCTCGCCGACGATGATGCGATCAGGTCGCAGCCGCATGGTAGACTTAACCAGGCGCGTCATGTCGACCGTGTCGGTCGTGTGCAGAAGCACGTGATTATCAGCGGCACACTGGATTTCTGCTGTGTCTTCAAGGATGACCAGACGATGCTCGGGCGCGATGTCGACCAAGGCACCGATGATGGCATTGGTGAGCGTGGTTTTGCCCGTGCCGGTCCCGCCGGAGATGACGATGTTGAGGCGGCGCTTAATGCCGTCTTTGATGACCCTGGCCTGCGCCGCCGTCATTACGCCGGTGGTGACGTAAGTTTCGAGCGGAATGAGCTGTGACGCGCGCTTTCGAATCGTGAACATGGGTCGAGGCGCCGCGGGCGGCAGCAGACCCTCGAAGCGATGGCCACCCAGCGGCAACTCGCCGGATAGGATGGGCGTTGCCTCATGCACCTCAGTACGCAGCGCATGCGCCACCTTGCCGATGACAAGTTCGGCCGCGCCCGGCGCCAGCTCACCTTCGAAACCAGTCCCCTGCCCTATCCGCTCGATGAACATTCGGCCGTCAGGATTGACCATGATTTCAACGACGCTGGGCTCTTCGAGTGCCGCGCAGATTTTCGGTCCCAATGCGTCACGCAGTCCGGCAACCAGCCGGCGTCTGGATTCCTGCTCCATAATAACTGTCTCCGGATCAGGCCGCTGATGCGATTTGAGACAGGCGCAGGATGGTGCGGTCGGCAACCGGGCCGCTGGTGACCACCTGGTCCGTCGACACGCGTCCGGCCACGGCGATGGTGTTGCCTACCCTGGATGGTGGGCCCAGGCGCACGAAGGAAATGCCAACGCGGCGCAATAGTCGCTCGACGCGAATGTCGGTCACCGTGACTATTTCTCCGTAGCCTTCTTCAAAGGCCCATTGGATCATTCCGGTCATCAGCAGCGTTGCTGCATCCTGCTCACCCGTGTGAACCCCTGCCCGCATCGCATCTTTGTCGACGCAGAATCGGCTGCTCTCGACCATTCGGTCTCCGGTGACAATTTCTGGATGGTTGACCAACGCCGAAAACACGTCCCGGACCATGGTTGGTCCACTGCAGGGTAGAAAGCGGGCACAGCCCAAAACCTGTCCGCCGTCTAGGATGCAGAGATATATGGGATCGAGATCGTCGAACTGATCGTGTTCCTCACCATTGCGCACTGTCACGTTCCAGCCCAAACGGTCGGCAAATACTCGCGCGCGTAGCGCAAATATTTGTCTGACAATATCCTGGTGATCGCCCTGCCGAACTGAGATGAGTTGCATCTGCTCCCCCGAACTAATGATCGGGTGACCAGTAGAGAACTGTTGGCGCTTTGCGAACTTCGGGATACCGAAGCGGCCTCACTCATGTTGCCGGGTTAATGGCGGCCGGCACATTCGCTTATCACAACAACCGGGGAGAACTTCTGCATGGTGAAGCTGCGTCGGCAGATGGTGCACGAACTTAAAGAAACTATCGCGGTCGCAACCAATCAGCAGGAGATCGAAGCTGCATTGACCCGATTTGCCCATCGCCACGGCTTTGAGTGGTTCACCTACCTGTCGCTGCAGGAGGCCAATATGAAAGGCCTTTCCAACTACGCCGTCGATTGGCAGGAGCACTATCTTTCTGAGCGCTTGTTCGACATCGATCCGGTGGTGCAATATGCCCGTGGTTCAACTCAACCCTTCGTATGGGGCCGTGACCGCAGCAGTAAGGGACAAACCCGAAAGACGGCCAGGTTTATGCGTGATGCCGCTTCTCTTGGTATTCGCTGGGGCGTTTCGATTCCGATCGACCGCGGCTTCGGCATGAAGGCCGCACTCACCTTTTCGGCCTCAGATGAGCAATCGCCCTCAGCGGACAATGCATCTGATCAGTTCAGTTGGATTTCTTTGGCCGCCTATCTCGACAGCTTGTTGAGCCGCCGGGACATGGACCTATTGCGATCGGCAGATTGCCCGCTGACCATCAAGCAGCTCGAATGCCTGACTTGGCTTGGCCAGGGCAAGACGAGCGCAGACATTGCGATCATTCGTGGCGTGTCATCACGCGCTGTCGAGCAGCAACTTCAGGCTGCCCGAGAAAAGCTGGGGGTCAAGACGACGCTGCAGGCGGCGTTGATCGCCCTCGATCGCGGTTGGATCTCGGTATAGTCGAGCCCTTTGGGATATATCCGAGCTGCCGAAAGAGCGCCTGAAGCGCACTATGCTCGGCGCTGAGAAGCGCTTGCGCTTGACGAAGGTTCGATCGCGCACTCCGCAGTTTGCCCAGGCAATTGTTCGCTTCAGCCTTGGCGACGGCCTGTTGCGCCCGTTCAGCGGCCTTAAGCAGCTGCTGGTATCGCTCTTTGGTCTCGAGGGCTTCGGCTTCGAGTGCCGTCCTGTCTGCCGGCATTGGCTGGACTGTTATCATGACCTGGTCTTGCGTCTCGGTCTGGTGGTGCGCCCCCACCAATCTCCATTCCTGGTGATCGGGGAGTTAGTAAACCGCACAAGTACGGTCCCTACGGCCTTTAGCTCGAAGAGCCTGTTGCATACGCCGCAGGCTCCCCGACCATAGGTCTGGGAGTCGGATGCGTACGAGCATCCAGTCGACTTGTGTGGGGTTACTACGCCCCAGGCCCCGCGCGCTTCGTGGCCCAGAATCGTTGTATCATCGAGATCGCAACCAAACCACTGTGGGAAGACGGCGTGAGACCTTGGGTATTCCGAAGGTGCGATTTACGTCCAATTGGCTAGACTGGGCTCAAAACGTCCGAGAAAACAGATGTTTGGTCAGTTTGCATGTAAGGCGACAATTCGTGGATAAGAGTTCATTAACCAATAATTTCTTGCACATACGCAAGACTCGCGTATCGTCACGGAAAGGCTCCTGATTTCGCCGATCCTCCGTGATGAAAGCTCCATACCGTGAACACGTCTGCTAAGTCTCATTTGGTCCTCGGCCCT
>Ga0066837_10001614_pt1 | contig 10270 bp, 11 predicted proteins | sample ETNtaG_25_FD_66730 | JGI IMG/M metagenome (GOLD analysis project Ga0066837, IMG submission 66730) | Marine microbial and viral communities from oxygen minimum zone, Eastern Pacific Ocean - ETNP201302SV86 | ecosystem: Environmental > Aquatic > Marine > Oceanic | place: Pacific Ocean: Eastern... | reverse complement strand
GTAAGAGAAAAATGATAATTACACTAACTGTTATATTATTGAAAGACACTAATTGCATGTGGCAAGTGTAATCACAACAACCAGAGAAAAGTCATTTTTCCTTATTATAATAACTCCGTTATTGATTTTTGGATATGCAATGTACAGTCCACACATCACACATCCAGATCATTATTTACATATTGCAATTCATGAAGCAGGATTACTAATATCTGGATTTTTGTTAACTATGACACTATTATCATATAATAGAACTAAACTTCCTCGCATGTTTTTTTCTGCAGCAGCTTTTACCACTCTTACTATTGCGCAGGGATTTTATTTATTTTTAGAACAAGATATGTCTAACACAACAATGATAGATTATTTTTCAGTTAATGAAATATTTGACTTTTTGATAGTTGTCATGACAGTGTTGTTTGCTGCTGGTGTATTTTATAAAAATAAACCTAGTAATCATAACTAAAATTTTATTCTCTTGTTTTAGAACAGTGTCAGCTTTTTAAAGTTAAACACTTCTTTGGTATTTGTACCAGAAAAATACTGGTGTATTTTATAAAAAATCCAATGTGAATTATAATTAAACTTACATTATATTTTCTAATAACATAGAATTAGAATTTGTTTATTATTTGCACTAGTGCTAATTAGTTTAAGCTTATTTTCATGATGCCTATATACTAGAGTTTAGAAATTTTTTTGTGAAACGACTAGAATTAATATATGAAATAATTCAAAAAAACCCTGCAATCAGATTCAACGATATAATGCGTGTTTCTAAATTGAAAAATGGAACTCTAACTCATTATATTTCCAAATTAGAAGAATCAAAAAAAATACATGCCGAAAGAACTCCTAGGATTTCACGTTTCTATGACGTATCAATTCCTAAAAATGAGGCATTAATTTGTAAATATCTTACAAGACCAACGATAAAACAAATAATTGTATTATTAATACATGAAAAAACACTCACATTCTCACAAATAAGAAAAATTGTAAACAAGTCAGATGCAACTGTATCTGTTTGCCTAAGTGATTTGTTCAAGGTAGGTATAATTGAAAAAGCATATGATATACCATCAAACAAATACTCACTCAAGAACCCTACTCTCATTGAAGGCGTTTTGCGTGTATACTTTCCAAGTGTTTTTTCAAATTTACTCGATAACACAGAAGAATTGCTGGATTTTTAGAAAAACCTCTCAATCCAGTAATAATTTCATAAAATGAGTTATATTAAATGAGTTCAGGGTTTGTTCGATGAGTCTTAATCAATCAGTTTTGATTTGTGATCAAGTTAATCCAACATTAAATGAGATATTAGAAAAAAATGGTCTTCAGATTACATATGAACCAGAAATTACACCAGAACAAATTGCTGAAAAGATTGGAAGTTATGAAGTTGTTGTAGTACGTAGTAGGACAAAAATCACCAAGGATCTTATCCAAAGAGCTGACAAATGTAAAATTATTGCTAGAGTTGGAGTTGGTTTAGATAACATTGATCAGGATGCAGCCAAAGAAAAAAACATTCGAGTAATAAATGCTGTTGAAGGTGCAATGAACGCAGTTGCTGAGCTTGTCATTGGGCTAATGCTTTCACTTGCAAGAGAGATTCCAAGAGCTGACAGAGAAGTAAGAAATGGAAATTGGATTAAAAAAGAATTGATGGGTTCTGAGTTAAGGGGAAAATATTTGGGAATTGTTGGTTTAGGAAACATAGGCAAAAGATTAGGCCGTTTGGCTAAATCATTTAATATGAATATTATTGGTTATGATGTAGTTCCAATTGATGAAGAATTTTCTAAAGAAGTTGGATTGATGAAAGCAGATCTTGGAACATTGTTAGCAAGTGCAGATTATGTCTCATTACACGTTCCATTATTAGATAGCACAAAACATATGATAAACGCTGAAAAAATTGTAACTATGAAAAATACCGCACGGATAATCAATACATCACGTGGTGGTGTAATTGACGAAGATGCACTTTATGATGCACTCAAAAATGGAAATTTGGGTGGTGCGGCACTTGATGTTTTTGAGGTAGAGCCAGCCACATCAAACAACTTACGAGAACTTCCCAACTTCATATCCACGCCTCATATGGGTGCACAGACAAAAGAAGCTCAGTCATTAGCTGCAAATGTTATAGCCGAAAAGATAATACAGATACTTAGAGGTGTAATTTAATGATGCTAGCAAAAACTCTATTTTTATTCACAGTTATTGTAATAGGTTTCGCAACACCTGCTTTTGCCGATACTGATTCTATATCTCTTAAAGTAAAAGATCTTCCAGCACAGGTTAATAATGCGATTGGATTTACCGCCACAGGAATTGAAGTTGATTCATTGGAAGGTGACATCGAGGTTATTTCTCTTATTTTTGGGATCACAGTCACAGAACCATCAGGTGACTTGAGTATTACAATTCCCAGAAATATTTTTGACGCAAAAACTGGTGATGACGATGATGAATTCTTCATTTTAGCAGACGGTGAAGAGATTAAATTTGAAGAAGAAAGGACTGACGATTTCAGAGTACTTTCTTTTTCAGTTATACAGGGAACAGAAGAGATTGAGATTTTTGGAACAAAACTTCTTACTGAATCATATTTTGAAAGAGTGAAAGAAGCGACTGAGAAGGAAGAAGTACTTACACAGGAAAAATTTGAAGAAATGCAACGTGAAGCATTACTAAAGCATTTTGAAGAAGAGCAAGCACAACAAGAATATCAAGCGGAACAACAAATTCAAAGGCAAGCTGAGGCTGAAGATTCTAGAATTGCATTTTTGATGGCATCATGTGGTGAGGGAACAGTGTATGAAGAAAATGTTGGTTGTACAATACAAGAAGAGGAGTCAGTAGACTCGGGACCTTTGATTAATTCAGTATTTGCTGCTATGGGTATTGGACTTGCAGTTATGATTATTCTTTGGGGAATTGGTAAAAAAAGAGGTCATAAGAAACTGTCTGCCGACGAGTAAGATGATTCTTGACTAAAAGGTATTTTCATAAATTCTTTATCGATCAAAAATTGCATTGCATGTGCATAAGTTGTATCACTAATTTCACCAGTTGACCACCATGCAGTTGTGTATTTGAACCAGTTTGGAATATACAAAGTGTCACTATACGCCTGATTCGTGATTATTTCTTGCTCAATAAGATAAGAAATTGCAACTTCAGCATATTCCTTATCTGGTATCTGCATAGTTAGCCATAATTTTGCTAAATCGTTAATCCAGTATGGTATTCCCACACTTCCATCATCAATAATCGTAAAATACACTTTAGATACTGCACCAGAATATTCCAGTTCTAATGAGTAATCTCCTACATTCCAAATATCACTCGTAAAAGAAAATGGAGCTAGCACACGTGTTTCTTCATATAAGATTGGTTTAGTTACCAAGAGACTTCTCTTTCCAGACACATCAATAATGTATATCCAAGCATCTTCACCGGTAATTTCAGAAATAATTATTGTGTAATCTAATTTTTCACCATAATGAAATATCTCAGATGCTAGAACGATTTCCACATCCGGTGTATATTGTGCATTGGCTGAAATGGGAATTACTATAAGGGATAAAACAGTAATTAGTGCAAATACTATTTTTATAATCAATATTACGTATTTGACTAGGGATAATATAATGAATTAGTCATCATTTCATAGAATTATTAAGGGTAAATTTTTATGCAAATTTATGACCAGTACCCAAGACACAGTTTGGTATACCATGTGGAAGGAAAATTCTCCTGAACTAAGACAGCGTGCCATTCTTTGGAGAAAACAAAACGCAGTTACTCGAATCGATAAGCCTAGTAGGATATTAAGAGCAAGACGACTTGGGTATAAAGCAAAACAGGGGATCATAGTTGTTCGTATGAGAGTTGGAACCGGTGGTATGAGAAAACAAAGACCAAGAGGTGGTAGAAGACCAAAGCACCTAGGCGTTACAAGAATCAAGGCAGATGATAATATGAAGAAAGTTGCACAACGACGTGTTTTAGAGCGTTATCCAAACATGACACTTTTGGGATCATACTTTCTCTACAAAGATGGAATGCATTATTGGTATGAGGTGATTTTAGCTGATTCATCACACCCAAGAATCATAAAAGATAAAGAGCTTAGAAAACGAGTGCTACCAAGTGTAGCTTAATGAAAACAATTTTCATACTACTTTTAGGATTATTAATTATAATTCCTTCTGCGTTTGGAGTTCCTATATCTGATAAAACTGGATTGAAATTTTCATTTCCTGTAAATGTGGATGGAGAACATTTCCTTATCGAGGGAACAGCAAATTTTGATGCTAAACGTTTGGATTTTGATGTGGATAATAAAAAGATCAATTTAAAAATTCAAAGTTCACTTGAAGAGAATACCATGGAGATAGTAATTCCTAAAAATCTATTAGAAGGAGATCATTTAACCTTCATGATTACATCCATTCCAACATCTATAACACCTCAACTATCTAATACTATAACACCAGTAATTCCCAAAGTAATTCATCATGGAGATAATAACATTTATGCCATATTGGAATTTGTTGGTATTGGTACACACTATCTTAGTGTATCAGGATCTATACCCCCTGATTCCTTTGATCTTATAGATGAATTAGATTATGATGTAAATAACGCATTGGTGGATAGCATTGAAGCTATTCCCAAACAAAATTCATTAATCATAACACTTTCTGAAGTTACTGATGACGGTGAATTATTAATCACATTAAATAATGTAGTTACCCCATTTAGCGATGAAACATTTTATGTTTTAGTAAATGAAGAGGAAACTGATTATGTTTTTGAGGATGGTATAATGACAATCCAATTTGATTCACAAACAGAGACAATTGAAATTGTAGGAACTCATGTTGTTCCAGAATTTGCTGAAATTGCACCAATTATGTTAGCAACATCATTAATTGCTGTTATAGCATTGAAACGCTACAAGAAACTAAATCAGTGATTACTCATTTAGTAATTTTTGTACCATTGATTCTAGGTTAGTGGTTGAACCAAATGACACATCACGTAAAATTCCCTTTCTATCTACTAGAATAGTTGACGGGGTTCCCTGTAACGAATACATTTCAAATGTCTCGGCTGAATATTCTTTTGATTTGTAGTATTCTTTCACTCTGGCATAAATCTGATTTTTATAATCATCGGGCTGAGATTCAAAATTAGGAATCTGTTGATTGACAAACGCAGTCATTTTTTCCATAGATGGCTCTCCTCCTTCCTTTACTAGTGAGTCCATTGCAACAGGATATGGAATTTTGAATTGTAGTTTGCCGTCATTCAATTGACCATATTGCGTTAGAGCCTGCTTTGTATCACCTACGACTTCTCCTGTTGTTAATAGCATCTCCAGATTTTCTAATGTATTTTTATCATAATCTTCAAAGGCAGTAGCCACGCCCATGACTGATAGTCCATCACCTTTGTATTTGTTGTAAATGTTAATGATTTCTGGAATAGAATGCATGAAGCATCCTGGACAATTTACTTGAAACACTTCAACTAATTTTACATTGTCTCCTTCGGTGTCAAAATTGGTATCCATACCCTGAACCCATTTTCCCAATTTGAGATTCGGTGCTTTTTCACCAATTACTACCATGCATTCTGTGATTTGATATTATATTAAAAACATAACTAACATTTTCCTAAAATAGAATTAAAAAGGACTTGAAAAAATGCTAAACATGGAAGTAGTGCCACAGTCTAGAATTGATCTCTTTGCAGAGATGGAGTCACACTATGAAAAACAAGATACAGAATATTTTGTTAAATTATTAGATGATGATGATTATGTTGTTAGATGTAGGGCTACCTGTATTCTAGTAGACCTTGGTGGTGAGGACAAAGTACAGCATGTTGCTAAGGTTCTAAAGAATGATCCTAATGAACTTGTAAGACATGAAGCAGCGTTTTCTCTTGGTCAGATGTGTTATAGTAGTGGGATCGAGCCATTAGAAGATGCAACCGCAAATGATCCTAGCATGTTTGTAAGACATGAGGCAGCAATTGCATTAGGTGTGGTTGGTTCAAGAGGTCAACCTGAAGTTTTAGAAAAAGCACTTAATGATCCAGAAGAATCTGTAAGAGATTCTGCAGTTGTAGCACTGTCTAATCTAGAATTTATGAAAACTTTATGCAAAAATGAGAAATTTGCTAAACTTACTGGCGGCTAACAGGAGTAACTATAGTCTCATTCTTATTGTTCTCAAATTTGTATAAAGTTGAAATCTGTGTAGCATCCCATATCTCTTCATCATGCGTGATTATTATTAATTGAAAATTCTGATTTTGATTCATATGCTGTGTTAAATCTTGAATGATATCGACAAATTTTTCACAATGTGTTCTATCTAGTGAGGCTGTAGGCTCATCCAGGATCATTACCTTAAGTGGTGATTTAATCATCAAATCTGCCATACCTAATCTAATTGCCAACGCAACACATACTTGTTCACCACCACTCAGATTTTTTATTGGTCTTGAACCTGTAATTGTTTCACACTGTATTTTAATTGATTTTCCTTCTGGGTTTAATTTAATATGACGAACTGACGTTCTTAATTTTTCTAAGTACTGTGATGCGTTATCTGAAATGCTCTGAATTGTAAAGTTTCTTAATCCGGAAAAGGTTACACTGTTTGTTGAAAATATTTTGTCTTTTATAGTACTCAATTTTGCAATGTATGTTTTAGCAAGTTTCATTTCTTTTAAAATTGGTTCGTGTTTTACAATATGTTCTTCTGAAATTTTCAGGTTCGATCTATATTCACCAATTTTCTGATTAATTTCTTCTAATACGTTAGATTGTTCTTTTTCTAGATTTACCAATTTAGCATACATTTCTGGTCTGTATCCAGAAATTTCTTCTTGTAGAGTTTCGATTTCAGATAAACTTTCTTGAATATTTGGAATACATTCTACTAATCCTGTCATATTCCCCGAATCAGTAAATCCTTCAAGCTTGTCTGTTTGATTCATGCATGATTGAATATCATTTTCATATTCTGCTAATTGGGCTTCACTATTTATTGAAAAATTTTCAAGTGTGATCTCAGCCGCATTAATGTCACCTCTTTCATCTTCAAGTTTAGAAATACTGACTTCCAATTCTGCTATTTGATCATCTAAATTTAGTTGCTTGTTTTCTAATGTTTTCAATTCAGCATTTATGTGATCAGTTTGATAGTTTGGATCAAGTTTAATGTCTTTTGAATGGCAAATTGGACATTCACCATCTGTAAATTCAATTTTTTTTACTATGTCTTTTTTGTTCTTATATTCACCTAAGGTTTCTGTAATTTTTGATATCTCTTTCTCCAATTCTCTTTTTTGGCTTTCTTCCTTTGTTAGTAATTCATCAATGTTTGGTTTTTCTTTGATTATCTCAAAACAAGGTCCGCATTTTTCCACAATTGTGGATTTTTCGCCTTTTTCTTTGCCTAATCGGGCTATTTCATTCCTAGCTGCTTGCCATATGGAATTTTGTTTTTCAGATAATAATTTCTTTTTACTTTCACTTTCTTTTAACCTGTTTATTTTTTTCAGGGTTTCATCTCTGGCAAGTTCTGCATCTTTTTGCTTCGTTTCAAATTTTTCCAGACCCCTGTTTGAGGTTACTTTCGTCTGTTTTGCATCTTTGATTTCGTCTTCTAAACGTGAGATGTCTGAATCTGTGTAATTATATTGCTCATTGAGATGTCGACGAAAAGCAGTAATTCCTTCATCTATCTTTGTTGCAGTTTTTGAAAAATGTTCTGCACCCATAACTTTGTCAATCAAATTACGAAGTTTTGTAGTATTACTCGAATTAATTATATCTGTTAATTGACCTTGTGGAACGATTGATGCAATTTGTAGTGTATCATAATCAAGTTCAATTAATCTTTGTATTTCATCTTTAACTTCACCACTACGAATGGCAACTGGTTCTCCAGAGTGACCAAGTAATTTATGTTCGCTTGGACCTTTCTTTTGAATTTTTTTTATTGCCGTAAAGTTTTGTCCATTTATTGCAAAATTAGTTTTTGTGTAAGATTGGTTTTCACCATCTCTAAGTAGGTCTTCTTCATTTCCACGTGTCGTTTTCCCAAACAGTGAAAATGTTATTCCATCTATCACACTAGATTTACCAGAACCATTTTCTCCAATGAAAACAGTAACTCCATTATCAAAATTAATTTCACTTTTTTTATGTGAAAGAAAATTACCTAACTCGACGGAAGTTATTATTTGTGTTCAGCCTCTTTGAATTTTTTGTAATTTTCTATAATTATCTCACTAATACCATCTTTTTCATCAGTTGCGGGATAGATCTTATCAAAAGCTAGTTCAGCTAATTCACTACCGATATTTTTTGTTGCTAATTCTCTAAACTTTTCATGAATATCTTCAAAATCTGCAATTGTAATCGGGAATTGTTGCTCATTAGTTTCAGTTTTGTATGTCCAATCTAGAAAATGCTCGTTTAACAGTTCAGTTTCTGCTCTTATTTCATCCCAACCGTTAAATTCAGATATTATGAGACGAAGGAGCGGTTTTTGATTAGGCTCAATTTTTGAGATTAATTCGTTAATTTTTTCATGTAATTCTGCTGGGGTGGTTTCTATCACAAATCTAGGTCGTAGATTCAACTCAATCCAGGTTGGAATAGCTTTATCACCAGAAATATCAATAATGTAAAAACCTCTTGTCAATTCTGATATTGGATCCTTTGAGGATATCTCAATCGCACCTGGATAGGTAAGTGGACCTCCTAAGAAATCATACTTCTTTTCAAATTTTGCATGAATATCTCCTAATGCGTAGTATGTGAAATTTTTTGGTAACTCGTTTGCATTAAAATCATCTGCATATTCATGCGCTTCTGTTATTCCTTGATGTAGTATAAGGATACTATGTCCTTTGTGCTCTTTAGCCAGTGAATCAATTTTCTGAAAATTCTTTTTTAGTTCTTCAACATCAACTCCTCTTTCTTTATGATCAAACCCTACCAATAACACGTTGGAATCTTTGAATGTAATTGGTTCTCCATTTCCGATATGGTGTGCCACATTTGCTAGGTTCTCCTTGAATATTGAATGAATTGGTTGTTCTCTATTTTGTTTAGGTTGATCATGATCGCCTAAAATGAAATATGTTTCAATATCATTTTGTTTTAATAATTTAAGTTGCTGCATAAGTGTAACTATGGCTTTGTTAGGTGGTTTTGATTTATCAAAAATATCTCCTGACAAAATTACAAAGTCAACTTTCGCTTCAATTGATTTTGATACAGCTTGAATAAATGCATCATACGTATCATTTTCTCTATCTACTTTTGAGCGGTATTGTCCAAGATGAGTATCTGAAATGTGCGCAAATTTCATTTTAATCCAGTTTTGATAATCCTTCGGTGGACACTGCACCAACTTCCTCAAAGTTTTTTGCTACTGCCCATTCTCCTACAGCATTCTGGTCAGAACCAATGGTTTTTCCTTTCATCTCATCAATGTGTACAATCGCTGGAAGGTTGACCCATTGTCCAACCAACACAGCATCACCTATGTTAAGTGAAGTAAGTTGTGAAATGAATTCCCGGCTAATTGACTCTGCGGCAGATGCAATTTGTCTTTGGTCATCTTCCTGGACAATCTTCATTACAGCAAGTGAGCCCATCTGGCTAAGCACATTAGCATCAATATCTCGTGGTCTCTGAGATACAATTCCCAGCCCAAGACCGAATTTTCTTCCTTCTCGTGCAATCTTACCAGCCCAATACTTCGCCTTGGCATCCTCATTCTTTGGTATGAATACATGCGCCTCCTCAATAATGACGAAGATTGGTGTGTTGAATCTATAACTCCGCTTTAATTTTGACTTTGCACTCTTTGCATTAACTGCAGCCTTTCTGTCTGATAGCAATTCTTGCAGATAGTATGCAATAGCTACATTTGCCTGTTTATCGGTAAACTCGGATACATTCAGTATATTCAATCTACCCTCTTTGATTAGGCCAACTGGATTTGTCATATCTGGATCTAGAATTTCAGAAGATCTATTCCGTGCATCATCAATTTTGTCTTGTACTCTATCAGCAGAATGTCTATCTTCTTTTCTTTCTGGATTTGCACCAATGTATTGTACTTGAGAATCAAGTGCTTCCCAAAAGTTTGCAGATTCCTTAACTTCTGGTGTAAAGGCAAGTCGTAAAATTCTCTGTTGCACATCAGCACTCTCT
>Ga0066837_10001590_pt1 | contig 10388 bp, 7 predicted proteins | sample ETNtaG_25_FD_66730 | JGI IMG/M metagenome (GOLD analysis project Ga0066837, IMG submission 66730) | Marine microbial and viral communities from oxygen minimum zone, Eastern Pacific Ocean - ETNP201302SV86 | ecosystem: Environmental > Aquatic > Marine > Oceanic | place: Pacific Ocean: Eastern... | reverse complement strand
TTTTGCAGGGTGCACATTTACATCCACATCACTTTTTGGTATTTCTATGAAAAGTGCACCTAATGGAAAATGTCCATCATGTAGTAAGCTACCATATGCGCCCTTAATTGAATAGCAAACGTTACGCGCCTGTACAGGCCTTCCATTTATGTGTAAGTAAAGGCCAGAGGTAGTTCTTCGAGATATTGCAGGCTTTGTTAGAAAGCCTCTTATTTGAAAATCTTCACTATCTCCTTTAATTTCAATTAATTCTTTTGCAGCATCATTTCCTAAAAGTACACCTATTCGAGTTTTCAAATCAGACTTTGGAGCATCAATAATTTTTCTTTCACCATGCTCCAAATTAAAAGCAACATCAGGTCTTCTGATAGCCTCTATGGTAACAATTTTTACGATGTGCTGTAGTTCAGTTGATATCCTTTTGAGATATTTAGATCTTACAGGAGTATTGAAAAACAAATCTGCAACTTCAATTTTAGTACCTTGTGGAGTCGCAAAATCTTCAATATTGGGTTCATTTTCCCCTTCGATAGTTATTCTTGTTCCCAATTTACTGTCTTTTGCAGCTGTAGCCATTCTTAATCTTGAGATTGATGCGATAGAAGGTAGTGCTTCCCCTCTAAATCCGGAGGTATTAACATTCTGTAAATCATCAAATATTCTTATTTTAGATGTTGCATGTTTCTTGAAAGCTAATTCAGCATCTTTCCTATCCATTCCTCTTCCATCATCTCTAACGACAATGAGGGAAGTTCCACCTTCTTCAATCCTAATCCATATATTTTCAGCGCCAGCATCTAGTGAATTTTCAACAAGTTCTTTAACAACTGACGCAGGTCTTTCAATAACTTCTCCTGCAGCAATTTGGTTAATTGTGTGTTCATCTAAGATTTGAATTTCTGGCATTAATGGTAACTACCATTTGTCCCCCCTCTAAAACACTTTTTTTCATATTTTTTGCGTAGAGTTTAATTTTTTAAGACATATGTTTATAGTAGTCTATGAGCGATGAAGAGACAGTAATCGAAGAAGAAGAAAAATCTCCTGAAATTTTTGAACCAAAAGGCAAAGGATTTGTTTCTTTACTAACAGAATCATTTAAGTTTTTTTTACTTCATTTACCGGCAATAGCAACGATTGTAGTTCCCGTTTATCTTGTTGTTGAATTTTTAGTACCGCTTTTGTCAAATTTAATTCCAGATTTGGCAGATGATTTGACAGGTGTTGGGTTTTTAGACGATCTTCTAAGTGAAATTATAAGGCATATAATTTTAGCACTAATTGGGGCCATAATAGGAGGAATAGCTTGGATTGCAACAATTCGAGTAATTGCTTCCTCAATACGTGGTGAAAAGATTCCTCCAATTCAAGCTATGAAGGATGGAACAGCTATGCTTCCAATGTTTGTAGTTACTGCAATTTTGTACTATTTAGTTGTGGCTGTAGGGTTTATTTTCTTGTTCGTACCAGGCGTTATTTTGGCAGTTTATTTTGCATTTTGGCAATTTAGTTATGTTTTACGAGGACATGGTGCATTTTCAGCTCTTATGCATAGTAAAAATTTAGTTGATGGCGATTTTATTAGAGTGTTTCTTAATATAATCGGAATTTGGATTGTGATGTATATTTTGAATACTTTTGTTATAGGCTTGATAGCAAGTAATGTAGCAGCTTTGGCAGGCGAAGAAGATAGTATTCCTTATCTTATTGTTAATGCTATTTTTACAGCATTAGGTAAGGTCTTTGAAGGGGTTCGTATAATTTTCATGTTATCACTTTTCAAGGATCTGGAAAAAGGTTAAATTTCATATTAACCAATTTAAAAAGCCCCCTTCTTTAGAGGCCCATGAAGCACGTAGTTTCTATCTCAGATTTAAGCAAAAAACAAATTTCATCTATTCTTAAACGTGCCAAAGAGTTGGTTCCTGTTGCAAAAGGTAAGAAAAAGTCTAAAAGTCTTGATGGCAAGATTTTGGCAACATGCTTCTTTGAACCTTCAACCCGAACTCGGTTATCTTTTGAAACTGCAATGCAAAGATTAGGTGGAACTTGCATCGGTTTTGCGGATCCTTCAGCTACATCCCATTTGAAGGGAGAAACCTTGGTAGATGGAATTAAAATGGTTGCAGGTTATGCAGATGCCGTTGTTTTGAGACATCCACAAGAAGGTTCAGCACATCTAGCTTCTGAAAATTCCGAAGTTCCTATTATCAATGGAGGTGATGGAGCTGGTCAGCACCCTACACAGACTTTGTTGGATTTATTTACAATAAAGGAGGAAATGAAAAAATTAGAAGGATTAAATGTGGGAATGCTTGGAGATTTGCGATATGGCAGAACCGTTCACTCTCTTTCACACGCTTTAGCAAAATTTAACAATAAATTGAGTTTTATTTCACCAGATAGTCTTTCTATGCCTAGTCATGTTACAGATGATCTCAGCTGTAAATGGTCTTCACATAATTCAATTGATGAAGTATTAAACAAATTAGATGTATTGTATGTTACAAGAATTCAAAAAGAACGATTCCCAGATATGGAAGAATATAAGAAAGTAGCAAAAGCTTACATCATAAGTTCAGATTTATTAAAAAATGCGAAATCAAGTATGCGAATTCTGCATCCCCTTCCACGCGTTACAGAAATATCAACTGATGTAGACAATACAAAACATGCAGCTTATTTCAGACAAGCTTTCAATGGAGTTCCTGTAAGAATGGCTTTACTCGAGCAACTTCTTGGCGGTAAGAAATGACAGATAATTTAATGCGTGTCCAACCTATTCGTAATGGTACAGTTATCGACCATATCAAAGCAGGAAGAGGTCAAAAAATATTAGATACCTTGAATTTAGTTGATAAGGGTACAACAATTACACTTCTGATGCATGTTCCTAGTAAAAAGAATTCAAGTAAAGATGTGATTAAGATTGAAGATAGAGAATTGAGTGATTCAGAATCCCAAAAATTGGCTCTTTTGTCTCCTAAAGCGCATGTAAATATAATTAGAAACTTTGTAGTTGCAGAGAAGAATGTAGTACCACTTCCCGAATCTATATCAGATATGGCTATTTGCCCTAATGATAATTGTATTAGTAATAATGAACGTGGAGCTAAAAGTAAGTTCAGTATAATTAATGGAGATTCATTGAATATACAATGTGTTTATTGCGGCCGTAAAATTGCTGAAGACAATATTAAATTTATTTAAAATCGTTCGTCTAAACTTCCAGATTTAATAGAAGCTTGAATTTCTTTTGGATCTTTACCTTCACAGCTTAATCCCATAGATTTTGCAACACCCAGTATTTCTGAAGTCATAGCTTTTATGTCTCCACCAGTTAATCCAGGCCCTTTCTGTTTTGCTACAGTAATTGCTTGTTCTATAGTTATATCTGCAGCGACAACGCTTCCAGCTTCTCCAGAACCTTTCTTAATTCCTAATACTTGTTTTATCAATGATGAAGCTGGCGGAGTTCCTATGTCTATAGTGAACCCTTTATTGTCATCTATTTTGATTTTTACAGGCACTTGCATCCCTGCCATTTCTTTTGTTTTTGAATTAATTTCACTAATTACATCTTTGACATTAACACCAGTTGGTCCTAGTGATGGACCTAGTGGAGGTCCTGCCGATGCTTTACCTGCGTCTACTAATGCTTCTATTGTTTCACCCATTAATTTACCTCTTTCTCAAGAACTCTTACGTGATCTCCTCTAACTGTAATTGGAATAGGAACCATAGCTTCGAATAATTCGACTGTAACTTCTTCCTTCGCTTGATCAATACGCTGGACTCGGGCTTTTTCGCCTTTGAATGGTCCAGCAACAACTTCGACTATATTTCCTTCCTCGATGCCAGTTACAGCAGGAGGTGGAGTTAGATGAGGCGTTAGCTCTTCGAGCGTTACAGTTCCAAATGTGTCAGGTTGTTTAGAACGACCATATCCTACTCCCTTATTCATTACCATACCACGGGCATGAGTTAAGCCCTTCAAGTTGTCTCTTAAAGCTTCAGGACTATCAGTTTCAACGAAAATAAATCCACGAAGTTTTGGAGGTGCCAAAATAGCATAAATCGGAGCACTATTTCTTCTTGCTCTATCAGCTAATCTTTCACTTGCAGTTCTTTCGTGTCCAATTTGTGATTTCATTGTATAAATTTGAGTGTCCGATGAAGGCTCATCCATAACCTCCTTTTCTGTTTCTTCTTCCTCGATAAATCTTGCCATTTTTAAATTCCTAATAAATCTGCGACAATAGGCGGTGCTTTAAGCCATACGTAATAGACGACAAATCCAATAGCTCCAACTATTCCTATTCCTATCCCAACTACCCAAGAACTTTTTACAAATTCGTCAGCTGTAGGTTTTCTGGCTAAACGTAAAACCCGCCCATATTGGCCTCTGCCAATTCTCTTGAAACGTTCTTCAAGTTTCTGTTGCGTTTTCCATACTTTGTTGATAAAGCTCATTTTGCTAATGTACGAAATCTATTCCGTATTTACTTTGCGTTCCGTCATCTACTCCCGACGGAGGTCCCAATATCTGAGAAGACTTGACACCCGTTACTACAAGCATCACACGAATTTGATGCTCGAGAGTAGAATCTATTGAAGCTCCCCAAATGATTCGAGCATCTTTATTAATCTTACTATGAACTTCTCTCACAACTTCATGAGCTTCTTGAAGTGTCATATCGTCTCCTCCAGTCACATTTACGAGCGCGCCTTTTGAATCTTCAATTTCCAATTCTAATAATGGAGAGGTTAGTGCAGCTGTAACTGCATCAGATGCTCGTGAAGCACCTTGCCCTTCACCCAGGCCGATCATTGCTACACCTCCGCTAGACATGATGGACCTCATATCAGCGAAATCAATGTTTACAAGTCCACTATTTGATGTAATTTCAGTCATACATTTGATAGCATTTCCAAGTATTTCGTCAGCTTGTCTAAATGCTAGATTTAAAGGTAATTGAGCTATTTCATCACTTAATAATTTGTCATTTGGAATTACAATTACAGTATCAGCACTTTTTCTTAGTTTTTCAAGTCCAATTCTAGCATTTCTAGATCTACGGGCACCTTCATTACTAAATGGCAAAGTGACGATTGCAATTGTTAAAGCTCCGCTTTCTTTAGCTAATTTAGCAATAACGGGCAACGAGCCTGTCCCAGTTCCTCCTCCTAATCCTCCAGTGAGAAAAACAATATCAGCATCACGACATGCTTCCAAAATTTCATGTCTAGCTTCCTCCGCAGCACCTTCTCCTACATTAGGTTCAGAACCTGCACCTAGACCTTTTGTCAAAACTTTACCAATTAGCATTCTGTGTGGGACAGTCGTGTTTAACAAGTGTTGAGCATCAGTATTTACAGCTAATAATTCTAATGAAGTCATCCCTTCTTTGTATAATCGGAGTAGTGTATTATTCCCAGCCCCTCCACTACCTATGATTAGAATATTTGTTTTTAATCTAGATACTAAAGCTTGCAATTCACTTTCATCAGTTTCACCTGAGAAAGCACTTTCATCTGAGAGCGCTTCTTGCAAGGGGTCTTCATTCATTATTTAATCGAGTTTAGTTCACTATATAAAATCAATCTATCTTTTTTAGCCTAATACCTTATTTATAGTGTTGGATTCTAAAGATTGTAATGAGTAAATCACTCTTCAGTATATTTCACCGAAAACGAGTGGTCACTTTTTTAGTTTTTTCTATACTTGTTCTTCAAGTAGTTTTAGTTCCTACAGCAACAGGTCCAGCAGTTATTCAAGCAAATTATGGCACAGCTAAAGAGTTAGATCTTTTTTTTGAGAGCGTTAACCAAAGAAATGATGTAATTAATGAAACGGTAGTGGAACAATTAAATTATCTTCGTTCACTTCATGAGGGTTATGAGCTTGATTTTTCCCTTTTAGATAACAGAGAAATTCTTCTAAATTCTAAGAACGAGAATGACAATGTTAATGCAAGTATAGATTATGAAACGATAGGCTATAATTATTCAGATAGAGGATTAGCTCCTCATGAAGTATCTGATCCTAATCCAATTCGGGCAGATATCATTGAAACGATGTTAGACGAATCAGACCTTTATCAAGAATCTTTTTTAGATTCAGCAGCTTCTATATTCACAGAAACTTATTTGATTTATTGGTCTTATGATGCCAATGGGAATGGTATAATTGATGTTGGTGGATGTGGCGATAATCCATTACCAGGGGAGCCTTGTGAAGAAGGCGTGGAAAATGCAGATTTAGTTTCAACAATTTGGGCAGCATCAACAGCAATTATGACAGAATGGCTTGGTAGTCTTCTAGGAGACGACCCGGGTCTTTTAGGCCTAATTTTGACTTTCATAAATATTCTTGATGAGTCAGATACGGCTTGGATGCCGATAGATATTGATGGTGATGGACAAAACGAGATTAGGGTTCGATTAGTGCCCGTTGTTAATGATTTGTTAAATGATGATACACAAGTAGGTCTTGATGCAGTTGGCGTAGAAGCTAACCTTGGTTTAAGTTTTGAATTTGAAGAATTGGAAGATTTAAATCAAACTTTAGATGTAGCAATAGTTAGAGGTCTTACTTACCAGGATGAGAATAATGATGACCAAACATATATTTGGGGAGTTAATACAAAGTTTCCTCCAAATGAAGTTCCAGATCAGTATGAACTTAGTATAGTAATAGAGGAATTTGTATTCCAAATAACTACGGGAGGAATTAATGCCGGAGATGTAGATTATGTTAATGCACCTTACGAGATTGCAGTAAATATGAATAATAATACTGGAGATTCATTTAACAATGGTATTGATTCTTTGGATATTACAATAGGCTATGTAAAATACAATTGGAGTAAAGGGACATTTGTGAATCCAGGTGATGCTTTAGAGGAGGTTACTTTTATTAAAGTAGGTTTAGACAATCCACGTGGTAAGGTTCCAGATGAATTAAAAATTCGATTAGTTTCCGAAACAGAAGATAACGTCGAAAGAGATTCAATTGAAGTGTATGCACCACCTGCCGAAACAAGAGATATTGATGAAACAGATAAGAGATTTGATTTAGATTTTGAATATTATGAGTATAATGTTGCCCCTCCCGAGGGAACGGATTCATTTTTATCACATATCGTTGCAGATTTGAAAGGCGTACCCGTTTGTGAGATAGATTTGAGCGGAGATGAAGTTTGCCTTGATGATTTAAACATGCCCGAGGCTTCTTTGTGGCTTGAGGTAAGAAATGAATCAACTTCAGAACGAAATTGGACAGTTATTGAATTTCATTCTACTCAATCTATTGATTCACTAGTTTATGGAGATTACGAGTATTATACTGAGGATGGAAGAGAACCTTCGTGGGCAGATCATGACTATAAATTATTTACGGGATTAGAAATCACAAATTTACCTGAAAATCTGGTATTGCAAGGGAATTTGAAGCTTGATGATTCTAATGATAATTCTTTTGTTGACACCGATCCAACAGCAGTTGATGATTCAGCAGTAGGAGGTTTAATCAGTGATTTATTATTAGGTCTAGCAGGCAGGATAGTATATGTTGGAGATTTGTTGAGATCAATTCCTCAAGCCGTTTTGCAATCGACGATAGGTGAAGGTGATGGTGAGGTAGAAATTATTATGCGGAATAGAAAAAATGAATTAGCTTATTTGGAGAATTTATTTGTATTCTTAACAAGTGATAGCTATCTTGATTTAGGAGATGAAAGTGGAGATGATTTTTTTGCAATATACAATGAATCAGCTTTCTTAAAGGTTAATGCACCAAGTAATAGATCATCTGTTTCACAGAAAAATTTAGATTACAGTTTTAGTGCAAGAGTTACGGAAATCGGAGACATTAGTTTTTACTCAAAAGATGGTTTTACTAATATTTCATTGGCCATGAAACCTTCACGGGAGAAACCATTTAGAGTTTATTTTGAGGGGATAAATAGTGAAGCGGAGACAACTCATTGGGCCAATATTACATTGAGTAATGTACCTTCCAACATTACTTTGAATGTAGATAATGGAAATTTACAATATGCGGGCGGGAATGAAGGTAATGAACTAATTAATCATATAACTTTCACTAGTTTTGCAAGTGGGATTTATTCACGTATCAGGCTTGAACATCTTCCAGGTTCTGCAGAGATAGTAAGTTCTGAAGGGGACTTGAGATTAGTCACAGATAGTTGGTTTAATTTTACATTTTTGATAACGAATGTTACAGAAAATGGAAGAGCTACTGGCTGGATATGGGATACTTCAAATTACAATGGAAGCTCTGTAATGCTTTATCAAAACAATATGGGTCAGAATGATGAAGTTGCAAGTCTGGCAGGTAATTTAAGTTGGATAAAATCATTGAGACTTGATGGAGATGGCAGTGGCGAATTAGCTGATTTTAAAATAAATCATAGACAACCTGTGCAGTTCAAAGTAGGAGCTATAGATGATACAATTTATGATGAAGACCACAAGGGATTAGATGCTTATGTTTTCGTTGATAGTCTTCCTGCAGAAATAGTAGTTGCAGTGCCTTTGTTGAATTCTACATCAATTCTTGGCGGTGATGTTTCTGAAGTTAATGATTTGGAAGATGTTGCTCAATTTATCGAAGCATTATCCGAGCTCGGAAAGGCATTGGTAGATTCGGTAGCAGGTTTGTCCATTAATTTAGTTACTAATGTAGAATCCTTTGAAACAGTTGCTCGATTCTTTTACGATGTGGATGAAACAGTGTCCGTAACTGCATGGGTTGACAAAGGAAATGTTTCTTTATTAGATGAAGAACCTCGCTGGGTGGAGGGTCTTTGGTCTAGTCAAAAAGATATTGGAGACGATACTGTTCTGGGCGCACGTTTGCTTCTAAGAGATTTACCTCAAACTGTAGATGTAAATTATACTTCACGAGGAGACAAAATTGATTTAGAGTTGAAATTAGAAGATTTTAATTATGCAGCTAAATCAGATTACATTATATTCCGGGAAGAAGGAATAATAGGTCCTCAAGTTACTGCCTTTATTGAAGGAATTCCGGCAGGGCTAGACTTAGAATTAAATGCAGATTTGCTTCTTAATGCAACCGTTGATAATTTAACTTTAACAGGAGATATTCAGCTCAGTACAGATCAGCCAGTTGGCCCCATTTATTTGGTCGTTGAACAAAAGGAAGATGATAATCCCTATCATTTAGAAGTTTTAATTCCTAAATTGCCAAGTAATATGAATTTATCATTAGATATTCGAGAAACTAATTTTGGTATTGAAATAGATGCAAACCAGCCTATTGATTTCTTAGCTTTAGACTTACAATTAGGAGAATCCGAAGGCCTTGAAACAAATTGGGTTGAAGGCATTTCACTTAATATGTCAGATGATGGAGCAATGGAAGCTAAGGCATACATTACTGGAATTTCACCACGCGTTTCAGTTAATTTGCTTGAGATTGAAGGTGTAGGTACAACTGTAGACTTGATACTTGAAGAATTTAACAATGATTCACCAGCAATGAATAACATTTTAGTTGATGTGACTAATTTCGCAAATAGAAGTGTTTTATTGAGAATAGATGATTTGCCAGAGGAAGTAGATGTCAATGCAACAATTTTCTTATCCGATCTTGCAAATTCAGATGACCCAATAGTAGGAAATATTTCATTAAAAACAAATAAACCTCTAGGCTCATTATTCGCATCAATTGATGATGAGAACTCAGAAACTAATTTGGAATTAGCAATTCCTGATGTTCCTGAGGAAATAAATTTAGATCTTCGTTTAGATCAAGATATTTCCGCAAATTTCACCTCATCTCGTGCACCTTCAAGGATAATTTTGAGCATTGAATCAGGTAATACTTCAGGAATGGAAAAAGCTTGGACTCATGGAATTGTTCTTAGACAAGATGATCAAGGAGACCTTCTTAGAATGTATTTAGAGGGCACTGTCACATCAGCTAAGTTATCAACTGAATTTGGAGAGCCAGATAAGATAAATTTAGATTTAGGAGATTGGTCTCCTGAAACTCCTTGGATATATTTGGATATAAATCGAGGAAAGAATGAAACAGCAATAGAATTATTCTTAGATGAAGTTAAACAAAATAATAATGTTCAAGCATATTTCCAAACAGGCAAAAGTGAAGATAGAGATTTAGATGCAACATTTGATATTCACCAAACTTCCGGTATTGGCCGTGCATATCTTCGAACACATAATGAGACGAGACCTTCATTTAATGAGGTTTATTTTTCAGAAGTTCCTAAAGATTTACGAGCTGATGTTATTGTTGGCAAAGAGATAGATATTATTTACGATGCAGATAAAGGAATGGATTATGTTTGGGTTAAAACAGCTAATAAGGATTTCGG
>Ga0066837_10001589_pt1 | contig 10413 bp, 7 predicted proteins | sample ETNtaG_25_FD_66730 | JGI IMG/M metagenome (GOLD analysis project Ga0066837, IMG submission 66730) | Marine microbial and viral communities from oxygen minimum zone, Eastern Pacific Ocean - ETNP201302SV86 | ecosystem: Environmental > Aquatic > Marine > Oceanic | place: Pacific Ocean: Eastern... | reverse complement strand
TCTACAAGGTTTTGGGAATACTCCTACGTATCAATTATCTGGAGGTATGCAGCAAAGAGTCGCTCTCGCAAGATGTTTAATCAATGATCCAGATTTAATATTAATGGATGAACCTTTAGGGGCTCTTGATGCTTTAACTCGAGAAAAAATGCAGTCTTTAGTTTTAAGAATTTGGAAAGAAACTGGAAAAACAATTATTTTAATCACTCACTCTGTCGAAGAAGCCTTGTTATTAGGTGAAAGATCTTATGTTATGGCTCCTAGACCTGGAAGAATACATAAGGAATACAAACTACCATTTGCCTCAATGGGCTTAAAAGAAGATTTAAGAGAAATAAAAAACAATAAAGAATTTGTATCTAAAAGAGAAGAAATATTATCCATGATTTGGGATATGGAAGAAGAAATAATGGGTAAAGAAATTTAGAATGATTACAGGAACTATTACATTTTTAATAATTTTTGCAGTAATAGGTTCTATCATTTATGGACAAAGACTAGTCAAAACTGAAAAAAGTGATGCAGTTTTTGGAAATCCTGAAAGAGCTAAAGGTGGACTACATTGGGTTGTAGTTGGAACTTGCTTTCTATTATTTACTTGGCTTTATTATTCATGGGATATCGCAAAGGCATTTTACCCTAAGTCTGCAAATGAACTTTGCCAGGTTGCAAAAGTTAATGAGTCGTTGCTATCTTTAAAGTATCTTTTCCCAATAGAAGAAAGAAGCCATAAAAGTACTGCTCTTATTAAGCGAGAAAACATTAATATAAGTGACAAAATAATTGAAATACAAAATTCGTCTGATTTAAAAAACCAGGATAAAGTAATTTTCGTAAATTTACTTAATAAGACTCGTCAAACAATTCCATTATTAACTAATGAAAATTATCTAGAAACAGAAACTAAAAATACAATAAATGAGCTAACAAATAGAATAAATGAATTAACAGACAATTTTTCAAAAGATAGTTTCCCTCCGCGTTTATCAGATGAAGAAGAAAACAAAAGAATTGAAGCAGTAAAAAAACAATTAGGTTGGGGTGCAACTGGCATGGAGGTTCCTCCTCTACCCGAAAGTAAGGTAGGTTTAAAATTTCATACTGCCGCTCAAGAATTAAATTTAATTAGTGATGAATTTTTTGCAATGAGAAATCATCACTCTGAATATTTACGATTGCTAAAAGAAATAAGAGATCAAATTAAAGAATACAAAAATGCATTGAACGATGATCAAGATCTGGAGATGACATATATAAAGGAAATTAAAAAACTTGGTCAAAGAATCGAATATGAAAGCATTTTTCCTCCTAATGCTTTAGATGAAATGGAAAATGCAATTAGAGCTTTTGATAGAGCTCAAAAAGAAGAACAAGGCTCTATTAGGATTAAAGATATGTTGTTGTTTCCAGCTGGAACAATTGTCGCTAGTGGTCCAACTTGTGCAGAAGATGGTCCTGGTAGATGGTTGCCTAAACCATCAGATACCTTTCGAATCTTTGGCGACCTATTAAGACCAAGCGTAGGATTCAAAATGATCCCACTGTTTTGGTATGAAATGATGGGTGTTAATAGAATAGTTGGTTTTATTCTTCCCGATTGGATAGCAGATATATTGCCCGGAAAATATCCTGTTCATACTTCTGATGGAAATGTAGAGCCAAATTTCAAAAGCAAAGTTTTAGATGTTGTAACTGGTGAATTCGTAGCTTTCAAAATACCTGTTCCCATGGGGCATATTTGGGATTCATTCTTACGAGTATTTTTGGGTTTAATGCTTGGAGTTATTTGTGGCGTACCTTTAGGCATCTTTATGGGTTTAAATAGATTTGCAAAAGGATTTTTTGATCCATTGGTTGAACTATATAGGCCAGTACCACCTCTTGCGTGGGCCCCATTAGTAATTACTGTCTTTGGAATAGATAACCTTGGAAAAGTATTTTTATTATTTATGGTCTCTTTTTCAATTATGATTATTTCTGCAAGAGCTGGAGCTTCAGGAACGCAACTATCAAAAATTCATGCGGCTCACTCACTTGGAGCATCAAGATGGCAAATATTACGACATGTCATATTCCCAAATTCATTGCCTGAAATATTAACGGGGCTAAGAGTTGCGGTTGGTATGTGTTGGGGAACGTTGGTTGCAGCAGAATTTTTGGCAGGAACTACTGGTATTGGATTTGTTGAAAACGTTGCTAGAAAATATATGCAATATGAAGTTATTTGGATTACCATTTTTGTAATGGGGATGCTGGGACTTTTATTTGATATTACTCTTAGAAAAATAATAGATAAAACTACTCCGTGGCACGGGAAGGGTTAATTACCAAGCTATAAAATAAATCCTACTAGGCTTGCAATTCAAATAATTGAGTTGATTGGTGTTAGTAAGGGCAAAATATGGATTTGCAAAACCCAACTGAGAGTGAGAAGTCCATAAATCGCCGTGAGTTTATAAGGGCAGCCTCCGTTACTACCTGCGCAGCAGCTATATTTCCGTGGATTGTTCGCCCAGAAGTTTTGGCAGCATCAGGAACCGTCAATGTGTTGATGTGGTCAGATTACCTTACACCAGGATTTCTGAAATCATTCAAGGACAAGACTGGGATTAACGTTAATCACACCCCAATCAGCTCGAATGAAGAAATATTATATAAAATGAAATCCTCTGGTGGCCGGGGTGTTGATATCTGTAGCCCTACCAATATGCGCTCGCTACAGTGGGAATCTCTTGGTTTGTTACAACCGTTTGATCGCAGTCGGATTAAGAACCTCAACAATGTAAACCCGGCAATGCTGGTGGTAGGAGATCAAGAATGGGACTTTGGTGGTAAGGGTCTCCACTGGCTTCCGCATATCTGGGGTACAGAAGGAGTGGCCTGGCGGACTGACAAATGGACACCGCCTCGGGATGGTGAGATACCAAGTTATGGTGATATCTGGCAACCTGATATGGAAGGTAAAACCATGATGAGTCCACATTCAGGTATGCTCGGAGCAGGGTTGCATCTTGAAACAACTGGAGCACTGGAGGCGGGTGCCATGCGTAAGGCATATACCGATGAAGCGGCAATGCGTAAGACCTGGGCAGTTGTGACCGATTTCTGCATTAAGAACAAAAGTCAGGTCAAGCTATTTTGGAATAATGCTGATACCCAGAGAAACGGTTTAATTAACCAAGGTGTGGTTGTTGGCCAGACCTGGGAAGGTCCATCGATCACCTTGATGCAAAATGGTGCCCCGGTTCAGTACCGAGCTCCGATAGAAGGGTCGCTGGCATGGATTGATGGTATGTCACTCTCGTCCGCAGCAGAAGACCTTGATTCGATTTACGCTTTTATCGACTATTGTTTTACACCAGAGCTGGCAGGCAAATCGATTGATGGTGGTGGTGACAGTGATTGGGGGAGTCATGGTTACAACTCTGCTGTGCTTGGTGCTGATCGTTTTAGTAGCCATAACCACAATAAGATATTTTCATCAGTCTATCCGGGGAATTCTCTATTTAATTTGTGGCCGTGGCCAAATGAGCCGCAATGGTATGCTGATGTACGAACAGAATACCGTAATAAATTTGTTAACGCCTGGCTTGCGCAGTAAAGGATAGCGGTTGCTATGGTCAAGACCACCTGTATTGGTGCTTATCCAAAGCCGGATTACGTAGACCTTCCGGACTGGTTCAACCACCCCGACGGCCCGGATGCCGCGGACCCGACCGAGCGCTGGCCAGACGCCATGAATGCGCTCGGTAATGATGCCCAGAGCATTATCAGTAGAGGTGTGCAGGAAGTCATCGCAGACCAGATTGAAGCGGGGATTGATATTCCGACCGACGGTGAGGTCCCACGCGAGAATTACATCCATTACCACTGCCGTCACATCGAGGGTATTGATTTTGGAGTTCTGACTGAGGTCTCGCTGAGGAACGACGCTTACAGTGCCCGGTTGCCAACTGTCAATGGACCGGTCAGTGCAGGGAATATATTTCTGGTGCAGGACTGGAAGCGCGCCCAGGCTTGTACTGACAGGCCGGTCAAAATCACGATTCCCGGTCCAATGACCATCACCGATACTACTGCTGATGCGTACTACGGTGACGCCGAGCGGCTTGGTGCCGAGCTAGCAGATGCGTTGAATCACGAAGTGATCGCTCTTGCAGAAGCAGGGTGCACGAATATCCAGGTTGACGAGCCGCTATTTGCGCGAAAACCGGCAGCTGCACTGGATTACGGATTCGAAAACCTGGAGCGTACCTTTCATCGATGTCCCAAGAATGTCACACCTACAGTGCATATGTGCTGCGGTTATCCAGATCGGTTAGACAATCCGGACTATCCTAAGGCAGATCCGGACAGCTACAACAAGTTGGCAGATGCTATCGAATACTCGTCTATCATGGCAGTGTCCATTGAGGATGCCCATCGCCACAATGACTTATCCCTGCTGGATCGGTTCAACCAGACCTGTGTGATCCTGGGTGTAATTGCAGTTGCCAAAAGTAAAGTGGAATCAGTTGGCGAAATCAGAGATCGACTAACATCTGCGTTGGAGCACATTGATGCGGATCGCCTGTTGGCTGCACCGGATTGCGGGCTAGGGCTTTTGAGCCGGGAGCTGGCTCGCTCAAAGTTGGCGAATATGTGTGAAGCGGCACGTACCATTGGCTGATAAGGCGATCTGGAGCTCAGTTCGATTTGCTGCCCGGAGCTGAAGGGCGTATGAACCAACCGTCGTTGACGTTGACAGTATCGTTGTAACCAAAAACACCTTCAAGCTTGAATGTAATGCGGTAGGTCAAATCATGACCATCGGCGGCAGGAAAGTGTACAGCCGGTTCGATCTCCCAGAACAGCCAATCCCGGCCAGTTGTTCTGCGGTATCTTGCCTTGAGAACAACATCGTCCAGTTCTCCCGGTTTATTTCGGTAGAAGAACTCCGCGTCATACGCTATGGCGTGTGTGGTTTGCTGTCTTAGCCTCTCATAGAGTGTGAAGTACTGATCGATGCAGATACCGTCATTGCATTTATCGGTGTTGTTCTGGTACCAGCGAATCTGGGTTGTGGGTCGGAAAAAAAATCGGGTCGACAAAGGCCAGTCAAATGTAATTTGCCCCCGGTATTCAGTTTTAGCTTTAGTGAAATAGTGTAAAGAGTTCGTGATGCTGAGAACCCAGCGGCTGGCCCTGTCAAAAGTCAGGCGATGTCGCGCGCGTCCGAACAACTGGTAACTGCCGACTCGTTTTCGAATACCAGCATCGAAGCGCATTTGCCGTACCGAATCCGTACCGGCTGGTCTGATCCGAAGGCTGATGTTCTGATCTTCGGTATTGACTGGAGTCGTCGAATCATCGTCCTGACCGAAAATGATCTGTAGCCGCTGTTCGGTCCTGGGCAGCGAAAGTTTACCGCGGATACCTGTTCCCAGGCTTTGCCCGTCATTTTCATCGGTTCGCATTTTGATGTAAATGCGAAGGCGTGTTTCCTGGTTTTCGTCGTCAACGTTTTGGTTAGAGAAGAATCGGTCAATCCGATCTGCTGTATCAAGAGTCAATCTAGACCACTTATTGTGTCCGGTTTCAGTTGTGCTGGAAGACACGCCGCTCTGGTCAGCATGCGCACGATTGCCTGTCGACGACAGGACGATTCCCATGATCAGGGCCAAACAGGCAGCAAACATCGGCGCGGCCCGGTTAGGGCAGTTCAGCACAAAACTGAGAACCATTTTTGCGCTAGTGGAGACTGATCAACGCGCATTCTGATCTCCCATCGGCCGATAAATTCGCCCATGCCCAAAGCTGGATTAAAGGCGCTCAAGAGAGTAGCACCCCTAGGCGGATGTAGTTTCAGCCACACGGTGATGCGAATACTGCCTGCTCTATGGAAGCTATAGGTGGTCTGCTCCCGCCGTTTTCCGGAGGGGTCGATCCAGTCAACATTGAGGGTATGTTCACCATTGCGCAATCCTTGGATGTCAATCACGGAGAAAATCTTGTCGGCGCAGTTGAATTCATTACTCAATGACGAGACGGGAACGCCATTCTCAATTGAACTGGTGACAAAGGCATCCAGTGATGTTGCCGCCATGACTGGAGAAACGAGACAACATAGTACCAGTACAATCCAACGGCCGGGTATGACATGGCAACCGGTCATCTGTTGTTGAGACCCATTAGGCGGCTTTTCGTAACAGTCCCTCGGTTTCAGTGACAGCCGCTGCAAGTTTGTCGAACAGTTCATCGACTTGCGTGTTTTCAATAATGAGCGGTGGGCATATGCCGATCACGTCTCCTGGGAGGGCACGGACGACCAGGCCCCTGGCCAGGGCACTGGCTGCGATAGCAGGTGCAGCCTTTGCGTCAGGTGAGAACTGTGCTCGACTTGACTTGTCAGACACCAGCTCTAAAGCTGCAATCAATCCAACACCTCGGGCTTCACCAACGATGGAACTGTCCGAGAGCTCACTGAGTCGTTCCAGAAAATGGGGGGCTACGGACTGAACATGACCGATCATGTCTCGCTCTTCGTAGATTTTGAGTGTCTCCAGTGCTACGGCACAGGAAACCGGGTGACCACCATAGGTGTAGCCCATGCCGAATGCACCATGCTTACGGCTTTGCTCCTTGAAAACATCGTAGATCTTCTCAGAGATCATCACAGCTGATATTGGAAGATATCCAGACGACAGTTGCTTGGCGCAAGTGACCATGTCAGGGCGGATATCGTAGGTGTTACATCCCCACATATTGCCGGTTCGGCCAAATCCACAGATCACCTCGTCAGCCACCAGCAGTATGTCGTACTTGTCCAGCACCACCTGGATTTTTTGAAAATAGGTAGCCGGTGGCAGGATCACGCCGCCAGCCCCCATGACTGGCTCGGCAACAAATGCAGCTACGGTTTCAGGCCCTTCCTGCAGTATGAGCTGTTCCAGACTGTTGGCGAGTCGAGTGGAGAAGGCCTCCTCGCTTTCGTCTGCTTCGCCAAAGCGGTAGAAATTGGGCGTGTCGGTCTGCTTCATTCGATCAAGCGGAAGGTCAAAATCATTCTGCATCAAGGGGATCGCAGTCAGGCTGCCACCAGCGACCGTAACGCCATGGTATCCGCGAAGTCTCGAGATAATTTTCTTTTTATCCCTAAGGCCACGACCGTTGTTGTAGTACCAGGCAAACTTGATCGCAGTATCGATGGCTTCTGAGCCTGAATTGAGAAAAAACGCCTTGGTCATGCCGCTGGGAGCGATGGATATCAGACGCTCGGAGAGTTCAATTACCGGCTCTGTGGATCTGTGAGCAAAAGTGTGGGAATAGGGTAGATCGGCGAACTGTCGGGCTGCTGCATCAGCCAGCCGGGTCTCGGAGAATCCCAGTGACACACACCACAGACCGGCCAACCCTTCCAGATACTGGTTGCCTTTGTCATCCCAGACGTAGATACCGTCACCCTGGGTGATGACCAGTGGGCCCTGTTCCTCATGTGCTGCAAGGTTGGTGTAGGGATGCAGTGCGTAGGCGATGTCAGATTTTCGGTTACTGTTGGGATTGGAAACCATGGGTGCGACTCCTTAAGCGGCGACCTGATCTATTCTTAATGGGTGCCGTGATGTTAGCATGATCAGAATTGTGCACTGTGGTGGGTAGGCGAACAAGGAATACTTGTCCTCGAGCGACCGAAAGACCACAATTCAGCGAGTAGGAATTAAGACCAGATGGACTGCCACTGACCACTATCTTTGGTGGTGGTTATCGGAGGGAAGAGATAAACATGGACGCTAAAGTCAAGATTACACTGAATCATTTCGTCGGGGGTAAGCAGATAGCGGGTACCAGTGGACGTTTTGGAGATGTGTATAACCCTGCCCTGGGTGAAGTAGTCAAACAGGTGCCCCTGGCCTCAGCCGAGGAAATCCAGTCAGCTGTTGAAAATGCTGCAAATGCATTTCCAGCGTGGGCTGAAACGCCACCGGGTCGTCGTGCACAAGTGCTCTACGCTTACCGGGAACTGCTCTACCGACACATGGACGAATTGGCCGAGATTGTGTCTGAGGAACATGGCAAGACGCTGGATGATGCGAAGGGTTCGATAACCCGTGGGCTGGAGGTGGTTGAGTTTGCCTGTGGCATACCGCAATTACTCAAAGGAGAGTATTCCGAGGGCGTTGCCGCCGGTGTAGACAGCTGGAGCATGCGTCAGCCGGTAGGGGTGTGTGCAGGGATTACGCCGTTCAATTTTCCTGCGATGGTGCCTATGTGGATGTTTCCCGTTGCGATTGCCTGTGGCAACACATTTGTGCTCAAGCCCTCTGAGCGTGATCCGTCCTGTTCTTTGCGCATGGCCGAACTGCTGAGTGAAGCCGGTCTGCCAGATGGTGTTCTGAATGTGGTTAACGGCGACAAAATCGCGGTAGATGCGTTGTTGACCAGTCCGACCGTGCAGGCGGTGAGTTTCGTCGGTTCGACAGCAGTCGGGGAGTACATCTATCAGACCGGATGTGAAAATGGTAAACGGGTCCAAGCGCTGTGCGGCGCAAAAAACCATATGGTGGTGATGCCGGATGCAGACTTGGGGCAGGTAGTCGATGCTGTGATGGGTGCCGCCTACGGTTCTGCTGGTGAGCGGTGCATGGCGGTATCTGTGGTGGTAACCGTAGGTGATGACACGGCGGATCGGTTGATGGCGCTGCTCAAGCCACGAATTGAGGCCCTGAAAGTCGGTGCCTATGATCAGTCCGACGTCGAGATGGGCCCGGTGATCACACCCGATGCCCGCGACCGCATAAAGGGCTATATCGACCGGGGTGTCGAAGAAGGTGCCGATCTCGTCGTCGATGGCCGGGATATTTCAGTTGGAGGATACGAGAACGGCTGTTTTGTCGGTGCCACGGTTTTCGACAAGGTTACACCGGTGATGAAAATATATACCGATGAAATTTTTGGCCCGGTGCTGTCTGTTGTCAGAGCAGGGAGTTATGAAGAGGCCCTGGATTTGGTCAACAAGCATGAATACGGAAATGGCACCGCGATATTTACCCGTGACGGGGACGCTGCCCGTGATTTCACGCATCGCTCACAAATCGGCATGGTGGGCGTGAATGTGCCCATACCGGTACCGTTGGCGTTCCACAGTTTCGGTGGCTGGAAACGGTCTTTGTTTGGAGATCACTACATTCACGGACCCGAGGGCGTTCGTTTCTACACCCGGATGAAAACGGTGACGTCGCGGTGGCCGTCAGGTATACGCGAAGGCGCTGTCTACAACTTCAAGGCCGGCGGTGAGCACTGAATTAGTGCTGTCGATTGAAGCAGGCGTCAGGCGGTAGCTGCGTTATTACCGGCAATCCTGCCGAACACCGCGCCGTTGAGTAGGCCGGTGCCACCGGGGTAGTTGTGGTAGAAAATTCCACCCACCAGTTCGCCGGCGGCGAATAAACCGGGGATAGGGATCAGGTCTTCGTCGACAACCTGCGCCTGCGGTGTGATCCTCAGTCCACCGAATGTGAAAGTTATGCCACAGGTCACGCCAAAGGCCTCATAAGGCGGTGTATCCAGCGTTGTCGCCCAGTTCATCTTGTTTATCAACAGTCCATCGGTTCGGCGCCCGTCTTTAACTGTCGGATCAAAAGGGATGTCGAGTTTAACGGCTGTATTGAATTCAGCGATGGTCCTAAGGAATGCTTCTCGATTCATACTATGTTCTTCGCTGAGTCTGTCTGCCAATTCCTCAAGGCTGTCAGCCGCCACACGTGTAATCTGGCGGATACGGTACTCATCACGCATCAAGTGGGTGACTTTGGCATCGAAAACCTGCCAGGCCGTTTGCCCGGGTTGTTCCAGGATACGGCCACCATACTTGGCGTAGGTATAGTTCCTGAAATCCGCACCCTCATCCAGAAAACGTTCGCCCTCATTGTTCACAACCAGCGAGAAGGGATAAGAGTGTTTCTGGAACATGTCGCCTACAGCCAGGTCGCCGAATTCAGGCGCATTAAGGTCCCAGGCGACCGCGTGACAACCGGACCAATTACCTCGGGGCGCAGCGCCGATGTCTAAGGCCATTCGTATGCCTGCCCCAGTGTTGAAGCGACTGCCGCGCACTTTTGCCAGTTCCCATCGGGGTCCAAGATAACGTGTGCGCATCTCGGGGTTGGCCTGGAAGCCGCCAGTTGCGAGGACGACGGCACGACAGTTGACCGTACTGTTGATGCCGTTCTGCCTCACGACCAGACCATTGACGGTGCCATTGTCATGTTGAAGAGCCATCACACGGGCGCCATACCGAATTTCTACGCCCGTGGATTTAGCAATAGCAGTTTCCATATCCACCAGTCCCGGCCCACCCCCACGAGCCTCGACGGTCAGGCCACCCCAGAATCTGAATTTACCGTCGACCTTGAATGCTTGACGGCCATACATCGG
>Ga0066837_10001586_pt1 | contig 10423 bp, 8 predicted proteins | sample ETNtaG_25_FD_66730 | JGI IMG/M metagenome (GOLD analysis project Ga0066837, IMG submission 66730) | Marine microbial and viral communities from oxygen minimum zone, Eastern Pacific Ocean - ETNP201302SV86 | ecosystem: Environmental > Aquatic > Marine > Oceanic | place: Pacific Ocean: Eastern... | reverse complement strand
GATTATGCCCCAGAGCCATGATGTCGGCCCCGACCTTTTCTGCCAGAGCATTGAGGCCCTGACGACGGAAGACACCGCAGAACGAGCAAGGCATGAGCCCCTTCGCCTCTTCGTCGTTTTCCCCCATTAATGGCATCAGTTGGACTACCTCGTCCATCCTGCCGTATCCCATCTCCTCGTAACTCAGCGTCTCAAACCTGACGTCAATTGACTCCGCGTGTTCCCTCGCGAACTCCATAGATGGTGCCCGGTATCCATCAATCCCCTCGTCTATACACCCTGCAACCAATTCTACGTCCCTTCGTCGACCGATGATCTCATCCATCATAGAGAGGAGGACAGCCGAGTCTTTGCCACCGGAGACAGCTACGAGGACGACGAAGCGGGAGTCGTCTTCTCTAGTGGCGTTTTTCGGCAAATCCAGTTGAAGCCTAAGTTCACGTGACGTTCTCTTGCGTATGGAAGAATAGAGATGCCCGCCACAGAGATGCTGGCCACTGTATGCTTGGAAGACTATAGCATCGGAGCGGCACCTGCTACATGGCTGCACCTCGATGTCACCGCTCATGGTGAGTCGTCGCATGGCATATGCTTGAACCCATCCTCCGGTGAATTGATTCGTTCTCTCTTGACCGGAATGCCATGGAAGAGGCAGGGGCCTTGCCGGGTAGGAGTGAGATAGGGAGTAAGAGTTTCTCACCGTTCATTGACAGGGTTTCACTGATTGCACTCTCTATATTTGGGATTTTTCTTGCTCCAGAAATCGCATCTGTAATTGAGCCAGTAATGGGAGAGAAATCGTTTCCGGTAGTTGCCTGTGGCCTCATTATTGCCATTCCACTTATCGCGAGTACGATAGGGAAAATGTATGTCCGAATCAGGGCCTAATCGGAGCGAATTCTGGCAATTCCGGATTCAACGTACCCAGAAACTGTTTGCCATGGAATGATAAAACGCAATCCGGCAACTGCGATAATGAATAATCCGGCAGAGATTACTTTCCCATATGTCATCTGCAACTCTAGGGACTCCTTCACCTGTCCTGTCCACTGCGTTCCCTCTAAGATGCCAACAATAGTGATCATGAGATCGTCGAAGGCCAGTGCCAGTGCAGTAGTGATGCCAACTAGAGAGATGACGACGAGTAGTTGGATGATATGAGAATTCACCACGTTGTTGAACTGCCTAATGTACTCTGAATCGCGCTTGGATTCCTCGGGCAGAGAAGCAGCGTACTCCATATGCCCAATTGCAGCTGTTCCCGATTCCATGAATAACAGCATTAGAATGGCGATTCCCAGGAGTGAATTGGCCAGTGGAGATACCAAGCCACCGAACAGTGAGCCTTCTCCGATTTGTGTTGGGAGTGCCTGTAAGCCTACGTCCACTTCGGAAACAATCGGTTCGAATGTCAGAACCGCATGGAATGCGATTACAATGATGTAGTATCCTACAACCCATGTGATGGACCTCTTAGATAGCCCCCAGATTCCAATTAGCCCAATTAGGACTGGTGCAAAAACTACCCCTAGGAAAACCAGCTCCATGACTAGGCCTAATGGGTGGAAGAGGTCCCCAATGTGGTTCATCGAATCATTGCTATTCCAAGGGAAGTGGAGACCATGCTTGAAAGTAGCAATAATCCATGAGAGTAAGAATGGGATGACAACCCAAGCTCCTAGCAATGCTGCAGCTCCTTGCTTGATTCTATTCTGTAGTTCCTGCGAAGAAGCCCAGAACCTCTCAATCGCGAATGTCGAGATGGCGCACAAGAACAGAGGCCCTAGCATGGACATAGTACCAGTCTGTCCGATTCCCAGAATGACATCTGGAATCATTAGCCCATTCAAGTTGTCAAGCCACATTAGCCCTCTAGTGTGCTCATAGGAAGGGCACCATGTTTCATCGTTGTTGTCAATAATGAACTGTTCACTGCATGGGCCGTAGATTTCGCTCATCCTCTTCAGAAGGAGTAGAAGTGAGGCGGTAGATGCGATCTGGAGAACCAAGATTTGCCATTTTCTCCTCAAAACGGGAATGTGCAGTGTCTCGGTAATCTCAGATTTCTTCTCCCCGATTTCCATTTTTTCACATCCTGGATTGTATTAGTGCCTGCGACAACTCAACATCTGGCATCCAGTCGACCACCTTCGCTCCATAGCCCGAAACTGCGGTGAGTCTATTCTGCCTCTCCAACTTCAGTACCTCGTAAGCCATCCTAGGAATCCTGCTAACCAACCTCTCTAGGTCTACGCTGCTAGGGGAGAGGATGATGATTTCGTGACCTTTTCCAGATAAGTTGCGGATGGCTGGTAGGGTTGTTCCGTCTCCCTCTAGGCTGCTGATGATGAATATTGGAGAGCCTCGGCTAATCCTAGGTGAAAGTGCGTTGGTAACTGCTTGGAGGGGCATGGACCCTGATGGAGAAACCGAGGCTAGGCGGCTCAGGACCTTGTACTGCTGCTTGTCCCCAGTGTCAGGTGGTAGGAAGTCCATTTTGCTACCATAAGTCACCATGGCAACCGAGTCCTTTCTCTTCAGGAAGTGGCTAGCCAGTGATGCGGCTGCCGACGCCCCCATCTCGAGGGGATTCTTCAGGACGGTACCAATTCTACTTACTTCCCTAGTGTCCAGAATCACGAAAACATCGGTTACTGCGTCTCTAGTCTTCTGATTGACCATCATCTCACCGGTCCTAGCAAATGCCTTCCAGTTGATTGCCCGGATGGAGTCGGTGGGAAGGTACTCTCTCAGCGAGTAGAACTCCATCCCAGGACCTGGGGTCCTGAGAGTTGTGGCTCCAGTGTACATCTTTGGCACATCGGCTCTTAGCATTGCGTCCTCTACATCTCTGACTTGCGGGAATACTGTGATGTCACAGATGTCTTGAATTACAGATTCATTGACAAACAAACCGAAAGAGTTCCGATACCTTACGGAGATTGGACCTACCGAATAGTGACCACGCAGTGGGCACCGGAGCATGTATTCTAGCTTTGTCGACTGCCCCGGACCGAGATTTAGTCGAATCTGGTTTATCCCCCTCCTGATCTTCATCTCATGAGGAACGTTGTCGAATACCTCGAGCAATTGAGTCCTCCTGTATGATTTGTTGGTGACGGTTAGTGATATCTCGATTAGATCACCTTTGTACACGTTTGAGTGGGGTACGAACCTAGAAATCTCTAGATTTGACTGTCCGACTATCCAACCGTTAATCGAGATGAAGGCAATGAATGTTAATCCGATTATCATCATCTGGAAATTGGAAATCATCATCCCGACCAGAATCAGGCTAATTCCTCCTGCCAGCATTATTGCAGCCTTCCTAGTCCACAACTCTAGTCACCCCCCCTGCTTCGCCCCATTGCTTAATCCTCCTAACAATTCCAACTAATTCGTCTGGTCGATAGTTCCGCTCCTCGAAGAGGAAACGAACCAGAACTGGGTCACGAATCATTTCCTGGAGTTCCGATGCTGGCATTGCATCGAATTCTTCCCTAGTCAGCGCGTTTAGGTTCCTAACCCTAGTCAGTAGTACCTGTCGGATTTTCTCTGGCCTCTGATAGTACTTGTATCTCTCAGCATCTCCAAAACCATAGTAGACGACTCTGAAGACATGCCGCCAGTCTTCTGGGTCCTCTTTCCTGATGAGAACTGCCTCAAGCAAGATGAATAGGAAAAGGAATAGAATTAGCATCGCCATCCAGTCATTGGTGAAGTAGATTAGAAGATAGTAGACGAGATTGTATGTATCTCCGAATATGGTGGGTTGCTGATGTCGGCTTTCGTCGAAGATTACCAAGGCATGTTCGCCCGGGGATGTCCCATTGTTGTTCAAAATCAGAGCCTCGGCAACTACATCCATTATCCACTTCCTATTGTCGTTCTCTGGTACCATGCCAAGATATTTCGAGTCGAAATCTGGGTCATAAATCGAATTAATCAGAACCGATCCGTCAGAGATAAAGTGGACTCTTCCAGTCTCCGAACCTCTACAGAGAATCACTTCGCAGTACCTAACATATACTGGGAAAGGACCCTGCTCGTCTCCAGCCAGACCGAATGCAGAGAAAGTCCCAACTGAGTAGTTGCCGTCGTCATTAATGTCTATCCAAGAGTCTTGGGTCGTCTTGGCAATGACATATCTGCGTTCAGCGGGGTTGTAGGAAGTTGCCTTCTCGAATGCTGATGGAGTATTGGTGAGGAGGCTATAATCCTCGGACCAGTCCCACTTGGGTTGATTCGTTGATGGATCTGTGCCCTGAAACCTATGAGCGCAGAGCCCGGAATCATGAATTGTTACGAATTGGGCACCTATCTCTGGATTGCTAGGATCCTCGTCCAGAATGTCCACTACACCGTCCTTGTCTACATCCCTAATGCATGGATTTACGCTAGTCTGTACTCCCTGTGAAGATGTGAAATTGAAGGCTGATGTGGTGTTCACCCAAACAAAGTCTGAGCCGAGGTCGTTGTCGTAGCTATAGTCAGTGTAGAGACGGTGATTTGTGAAATCAAGGCCGAACTCTGCTGCAAGATTGCTTGAATAACCAAAGTCATCCATGAGAATCAGTGTTCCTCCTCTGGAGACAAATTCTCTAATTGCTACAATCTCCGATGAAGTGTAACCATCTCCCTCGGAAAACTGCACTAGGTCATCCTCGCCCGTGAACCTAGGCAGGGAGATGGTATCTCTCTCCACACCGGAAATGACGAAAATTGTCTGCTCCGGGTAGTCAATGTCACTAAGCAGGAGTGGACTGGAGACTAGTGCCGTTGTCTCTACTCCTTTCATATTCAGCTCCTCTCTAAATTCTCCCAGATCGTTCCATTCTTCACCGTATGCCGACTGTTGTGTTTGTCCAGGGACTACGTAAGTCACCGCGATGGTCAGAATGAGTAAGAGGAGAACTGCCCAGAATGAGGCTTGCAAGACAACCTTCCTATTCCTTCTCTTATTGAGGAATCTTGTGAGTTTGTTCCAATCTAACATCGCATGACCCCCATCAACTACGAGCATTGAGCCCGAAGTTCGTTTTATGACCGTTATGTGACCCTGAACGGCCATGCATCGACTTATTTTGAGAGTTCGACTACCGTTCCCACACTTGCGACTTCCTCGACAGGAACAGCGAGAAGGCCGTCAGTAGTAGGCCATGGAAGTTCATTGGGATCGATCCCCTGCTCTGTGACGACTAATATTGCAACAATATTCCCCGTGTCTATATCGACAGTAAAATCTGCGAGATGGCCGAGCAGATCGCCGGCCGCATCAACGACCTGTCTAGTCATTATCTCCTGGGTGAATGTAGTCTTCATGAAATTCCTCAGATTAATTCTATTCCAGCGATTGAGCCCGATGACCTTTTGACTGACTCAAGGCCACTGGTAAGGGTCTCCTCCAACTTGTAGTAGTACTGCATCATCTCTTCATTTACAGTTGGCCTAACCCTCTCAACGGCGGTTTCGAAATGCTTCTTTGTCACCGTCTTTTTCCCGCCCCTCATGGCAATCAAAGCGGCTTCCCTGCAGACTGCCTCGATATCTGCGCCAGTGTAATTTTCCATTTTTCCTGCCAGATCTTCAATCTTGAACTTTCCAAGTGGCATTTCCTTGGTGTGAATCTTCAGGATTTCCGATCTAGAATCTCTATCCGGGGGCGGGATATGAAGAACCCTCTCGAATCTCCCACTACGCAGTAGAGCTGGGTCAATCATCTCGGGACGATTTGTGGCTGCAACTACAATCACTCCCTCCATTCCCTCCACGCCATCGAGGCTGCTTAGCAACTGGTTAACCACTCTATTCATCACGTCTGAACCCTCTCCGGAGTGGCTTCTTCTCATTCCTGCTATGCTCTCAAACTCATCTAGGAATACTATCGAAGGGCTGGATTGCTTGGCCTTCTTGAAGACCTCTCTAACTGCTTTCTCTGATTCCCCCACCCATTTGGAAATTAGTTCTGGACCTTTGATTGAAATGAAGTTGGCCTTGGCCTCATTTGCGATTGCCTTTGCAATCAGCGTCTTACCTGTCCCCGGTGCTCCGAACAGCATAATCCCTCTAGGAGGACTAATTCCAAAGTGGACGAACTGTTCAGGCATATTCAACGGCCATTCAACACTCTCCTTGAGTCTCTCCTTGACATCCTCTAGACCGCCAACCTCTTCCCACGTCACTTCTGGAACCTCAACGTAAATCTCCCTCAGGGCGCTGGGCTCAATCTCCTTGACCGCCTCCTGGAAGTCCGACATTCTAACCTCCATCTTTTCTATCACTTCAGGGGAAATCTCTTCTTCTTCTAGGTCAATCTCTGGTAGATACCTGCGCAGAGCCTTCATTGCTGCTTCTCTTACCAGAGCTGAGATGTCGGCTCCCACAAAACCGTGAGTGTTGTCAAGAAGCCAGTCTAGATTGTAATCGTCACTAATGGGCATGTCTCTAGTGTGAATCTCGAGAATCTCGCCCCTCCCCATCTTGTCTGGAACACCAATCTCTAATTCTCTATCGAATCTTCCGGGTCTCCTAAGGGCTTGATCTATGGCGTCCCTCCTATTTGTTGCGCCAATCACTACGACGTTGTCTCTCCCCCCCATTCCATCGAGTAGAGTGAGTAGTTGAGCGACAACTCTCCTCTCGACCTCTCCGGTGACGTCTTCTCTCTTCGGTGCAATGCTATCGAGCTCATCAATGAAAATGATAGCAGGGGCATTGGCTGCGGCCTCGTCGAAAATCTCACGAAGTTGTTTCTCACTCTCCCCATAGTACTTCGAAATTATCTCTGGTCCATTGATTGATGTGAAGTGTGCTTTGGTCTCGGATGCTACAGCCTTTGCAATCAATGTCTTTCCGGTTCCCGGAGGCCCGTGGAGAAGAACTCCTCGTGGAGGGTCTATCCCGAGGCGGCGGAAAAGAATCGGGTGCTTAAGAGGAAGTTCGATCATCTCTCTGACCTTCTGAAGCTGGTTTGCTATACCTCCAATATCTTCGTATGATATGGTCTGGACCAAATGCTCTTCTTCGTGGTCAACAGCATCTTCCTTGATTATAATCTCAGTATCAGGCAAGACCTGAACAATTCCTTTGGGACTTGTCTGAACTATTGCAAAGGGTAGCGCCTCGGCGAATAGAGTCATTCCAGGAATGAAGATTCTATCTCCGGCAACTACTGGCCTCTTGTTTAGCCCCCTTCTGGCAAATCCCTCTATTCCCGGACCGAATCTCACCTTCTGTTGCTTTGCCATCACGGGACTCAGGACCAATTTTGTGCAAGGCTGTACCTCGACTTTGCGAATCTCGGCTCTGTCACCAAGGCTTACTCCGGAATTTTTTCGGATGATTCCGTCAATCCTAATTACTCCGAGGTTTGCATCTTCGGGCCTGCACCTCCAAACTATGGCTGCAGTCTTTCTATCTCCCTCAATCTCCACAATGTCCCCGGGCTTCAAGTTTAGATCATTGTCGAATGGGACTCTTGCGCGGCCATGGCCTACATCACTGGGTATTGCTTTCGCAACCCGCAAGGTAAGTGATTCAGAAGTGTCTGTTGCCATTTTTCGCTCCCTTCCACCTCTTCTCGTGCATCGGGGGTTGTTAAACCCTGCAATCTTGGATTCTCCTTAAGGTAAAATGGTTATCGGAACAAAGAGGTGCGATGCGCATAATTCATTTCAGAAGTGGCAGTCGCCAGCGGCATGACACACGTACTAGAGACTGGATTCGAGATTTTGCACACAGACAATCCCAACGGAAGCCCCTCGGTGAGAGGATACAATATCATCAACGGAGAATTGCGTTCAGCAAGTGATGGGGAGGCCTTCGAGAGCAGGAATCCAGCATGGCTAGAGGATTGCCTCGGGGTTTTTCCCCAGTCGACTAAGGAAGACGTACACGATGCGTTGAGTTCTGCAAGAGAGGCATTTGCTGAATGGTCAATGACACCAGCCCCTTCAAGGGGTCAGATAATCGGCAACATGGGTAGGCTGCTGATGGAATACAAAGACGATATTGTCAGAGTAGAGACAAGGGAGATTGGTAAGACCCTTAAAGAGAGTGCGGGATCAGTGCAAGAGGCCATCGACACGTGCCTATTCTTCCAGTCAGAGGGGAGGAGGCTTTACGGTCAGACGGTGAATTCCGAATTACCCGACAAAGAGCTTTTCACGTATAGGAGACCATTGGGAGTATGTGGCATTATCAATGCATGCAACTTCCCTGCAGCCGTTCCATTCTGGAAGATGATTCCAGCAATAATGTGCGGAAACACATGCGTTTGGAAGAGTCCCCAGGACTCTCCCCTGTTGTCATTCATGCTCACTAGAATAATGCACGAGGCAGGTCTCCCGAATGGAGTAATCAACTTGGTCCATGGGAGGGGAAGTGGGGCCGGACAGTTTCTTGTAGATTCTGCAGAAGAAGGATTATTGAACAAAATTAGTTTCACTGGTTCAACTCCTGTAGGGAAGATGATTGGAGAGGTTTGTGGCAGAAACCTTGTCTCATGCTCTCTCGAGTTAGGCGGGAAGAACCCCCTAGTTGTGATGCCCTCTGCGAATATCGACAATGCTGTCGAGGGGGCTTACTGGGCTGCTTTTGGAACTGCAGGACAACGTTGCACGAGCCTAGGGAATCTGATAGTTCACAAAGATGTCTATGAAGAGTTCATGGCGAAGTTCATGGCGAAGGTCGAAGAAACGAAAATTGGTGACTCACTGAGACACGATGATGTCCTTTACGGGCCAATGCTTTCCGAGAAGTATGCAAACGACTTCCTTAAGGATCTAGGGATGTGCAAATCTGATGGGGCAACTAAACTCTGGGGAGAGGGTATGATCACAAATGACAACAAGCCGACAAACTTCCTCGGAGACGCTTCTGAGGGAGTTTACATGTGGCCGCACGTATTTGCTGATGTTACAGAGAATATGCAATGCTTCCAAGAGGAAATCTTTGGCCCTGTGGTTACTATAGTGAAGGCAAACGACTTCGAAAACGCTCTCCATCTGGCCAATGCCTCTCCCTTCGGACTATCGAGTGCATGCTACACCAATGACAGGCTTGAGGCATATCGCTTCAAGATAGGGATAAAGGCAGGGATGACTGGAATCAACAACTCGACAACTGGAGCCGAGGCGCACCTCCCGTTTGGAGGAGTCAAGAACAGTGGAAACGGCTCCAGAGAGTCGGGGATATGGGTTCTCGAGTCTTACTCTTACTGGCATGCTGTTAATGACGAGTTGTCCGGAAAACTTCAGCTTGCTCAGATGGACGTGGAGGAGATTCACATCGAAGAAGCGGATGTGGACTACTCCTCACTTGCCTAGAGTAGTGTCTCTCCGCATTTGGGACATGGCAGTCCTGGAAGCCACACTCCGGGCATGTAACTGCAATTCGGACAGATGGATGTCTCTATATCCTCTCCGACCATACATAACTGGTAACCTGCCAAAATAGAAATGTTTCGACTGATTCCAGAATGCAATTACTTATTGCGCGTCTCCATGCCCATTGACATAGGGGCTGGCGGAGATAGAGGGAAGTGTGAAGCTCCCAATGAAAAGGGGATTTGGGAAGACTGACCGAAAGGACGATTGGTGGAAGGGACCAACTGCGATGGCAGCTTATCTAGGGTTCATGATCATCTATGCAACCTGGCGAGGTTTCATGGAATCTGACTTCTTGTTTTTCGCTGATTTTGGGGCATCATCCTGTGAGAATTGGGATTCCGCGAAATCATTCAACGACGTCTCAGAATGCCAGACAATGGCTATCGAACAAGGCAGCCATGTTCTCTCTCCACTTTACAGTCCTCTGATATATCCTCAATCCTCGTGGATTCCCAAAGAATTGTGGTGGATGAGTCCTGCAATGTTCATCCTAGTTTTTCCTGCTGGATTCCGGGCAACCTGCTACTACTATCGAAAGGCATACTACCGTGCATTCTTCCAGCAGCCTACTGGATGTGCTGTTTCAAAACCATGGAACGAATATAGTGGCGAGAGGGGTATTCTTGTAGTCCAAAATCTACATAGAATTTTCATGTATATCGCAGTAATCTACTTGCCAATCCTAAGTTACGACTTCTGGCTCTCGATTAATTTCCATGATGCGACAGGGGATGGTTTTGGCGTCTCGGTTGGTTCCCTGATTCTCCTATTGAATGTCATTCTACTGTCCGGATACACATTTGGGTGTCACGCTTTCAGACATGTAGTTGGCGGGGGTTCAAACGATTGGACTGGATCTACGATTAACCGCTTCAAGTACAGGATGTGGAAGTTTTCTACTAAACTCAACGAACATCACAAAGACTGGGCTCTATTCAGCCTATTTTGGGTTGTGTTCGCAGACTTCTACATTTGGATCTGTCAAGATTTCGGACTGACTGACTATGTTATCCTAGGTGGCTTATGATGGAAGA
>Ga0066837_10001583_pt1 | contig 10431 bp, 13 predicted proteins | sample ETNtaG_25_FD_66730 | JGI IMG/M metagenome (GOLD analysis project Ga0066837, IMG submission 66730) | Marine microbial and viral communities from oxygen minimum zone, Eastern Pacific Ocean - ETNP201302SV86 | ecosystem: Environmental > Aquatic > Marine > Oceanic | place: Pacific Ocean: Eastern... | reverse complement strand
TGGACAGACGTATCTGGTACTGGTATCAAATTGTTGATGGATTACAATACATTCGACCACATGCCAAGTAATAACACAGGAAATGGAACTGCCCCTAAGGCTCCACTCTTAACTGTTACTTTTGAAAAATCAGTAGGTGCTTTAGGTGATGAAGGTGGATTATTCGGTTTACCTGGATTTGAACTTATGATAGCTATTCCTGCAATAGCATTCGTAGCCAGAAGATACCGAACTAACTAAATGAAAGCATTTTTTCAATAGGCTTAATAGCTTTAGAAATTATTTCATCAGATAAATTTACTTCCCATTGCGATAAATCTGAACCTGCATCTATGGCTTCTAAAATTGGTTTTATCTTATCTAAAGATATTTTTGCCATATGATTACATCTGACTGAACAAGCTGTTCCAAATTCAACTGTTGGAAACTCTTCCATCAAATTAGAAGTTAATTCGCATTCTGAAGCTACGAAAGCTTTCTCAAGAGTTCCTGCTTCTACTCTAGCTGCAATATGGTTCCTAATCTGAGTTGTACTTCCATAATAATCTGCTTCCTGGAGAACCTCTGGTTTACATTCCCAATGGACATAAAGCATTCTGTTAAGATGATCTTTTGTCAATCCAAAAGATTCTCTCATAGCTAAAATATCCTGCAATGAAAATTTCTCGTGAACCTCACAAACTGCTCCTTTCGTATCATTGCCCTTACCGGGATAGATAATTTTCTTTTTACCTTGCAATACATTTTCAAGATTTTGTGCAAAGAATAGATCTGGAACAAAAATTAACTCATCTCCTGGCATTTCCATTGCTATTTTTTCAGCATTTGCTGAAGTACAACAAACATCACATTCAGCCTTCGCTTCAGCATAACTATTGATGTAAATCATCACTGGAACTCCAGGATTCTGAGCCTTTAGTTCTCTAACTTGTTCAGCACCAAAATCATCTGCTAATGAGCAACCTGAAGTCTTGTCTGCAATCAAAATAGTTTTATCTGGATTCAAGATTTTAGCAGTCTCAGCCATAAATCGAACACCATTGAATATAATATAATTAGAATCTGTCTGAACTGCCTTCATACTCAAGGACAATGAATCGCCCTGCTCATTCGCAGTAGATAAACCAAAAACCAAAGGTTCCATATAATTATGGCCAAGCATGAACACATTATGCTTTTTCTTTAGCTCTAATATTCTGTGAACAGTAGATGCATGCATTTCGATATCAATTGGAGTTAAGGTAGGATTATTTCGTGAATAAATTTGAGATTTAACTTCTTCTAAAGTAAGGGTATCTGAAACTTTAGGAGCACTCAACATTCTTATCTATTTACAACCTACATATCAGAATATAAATCTAATGTTCTAATTAAGATAAACAAGGTGACTTTTATATAGGACTAATTTGGTCCAATTTCTCTGAGGTCATTCGTACTAAAATGAGAATAAACAAACTGACGGATTACTCCATCGTAATTATGACTAATATGGTCATAAAAAATGAAAAAACTATGTACACAGCGAAGGACCTTGCGGAAGTTACAAACATTCCATTACCTACAGTTACTAGGATTTTAAAAATGCTCTCAAATGGAAAATTATTAAAATCACAAAGAGGACCACAAGGCGGTTATTCATTAACTAGAAATGCTAAGGACATATCTGTTGCAGAAGTAATCGAAGCAATGGAGGGACCAATCTCATTGGCTGAATGCGCTAGTGATGATTCAAACTGCTCTTATGAAGCAAATTGTGCAGTGGGAAAACCTTGGAAGAAAATAAATAAGGCTATCAGAGAAGTTTTACAGAATATAAATTTAGCTGAAATGGGAATAAAAGATGAAAGCCAACAATTATTGAAATTAACAAATCTAACGGAGATGAGCTTTTGAAACAAGATTCTGAAACCGAAATGCTGAAAGAATTTTCAGAAAAAGAATACAAATACGGTTTTGTAAGTGATATTGAATCTGAAACATTACCTCCTGGTCTTAATGAAGACACTATCAAATTTATTTCTAAAAAGAAAGGAGAACCTCAATGGTTAACTGATTGGAGACTCAAAGCTTTTGAAATGTGGAAAAAAATGGAAGAACCACATTGGGCAAATATTGAATATCCAAAGATTGATTACCAGTCAATTAGCTATTTTTCAGCTCCAAAAAATCTAGATGATGCTCCAAAAAGCTTAGATGAAGTTGATCCGGAACTAATTGAAACATACAAGAAATTAGGAATCCCCCTCGAAGAACAGGAAATCCTTGCAGGAGTTGCTGTTGATGCTGTTTTTGATTCAATGTCTGTAGCTACTACCTTCAAAGATAGATTAGCTGAAAAGGGAGTTATATTCTGCTCTATTTCTGAGGCTGTAAAAGAACATCCTGAATTAATTAAGAAATACCTAGGGTCCGTAGTCCCAAGAACTGATAATTTCTTTGCAGCACTTAACTCAGCTGTATTTACTGATGGATCTTTCTGTTACATTCCCCCAAATACTAGATGTCCAATGGAATTATCTACATATTTTAGAATAAATGAACAAAATACAGGACAATTTGAGCGAACACTAATCGTAGCAGACAAAGGATCACATGTTTCATATCTGGAAGGATGTACAGCCCCAAAAAGAGATGAAAATCAATTACATGCTGCAGTTGTTGAATTAGTTGCATTAGATGATGCTGAAATAAAATATTCAACTGTACAAAATTGGTATCCTGGAGATAAAGATGGAAAAGGTGGAATCTATAATTTTGTTACTAAAAGAGGAGCATGTAGAGGCGATAATTCAAAAATAACATGGACTCAAGTAGAAACAGGTTCAGCAATAACCTGGAAATATCCTTCATGTGTTTTGCATGGTAATAATTCAGTAGGTGAATTTTATTCCGTAGCATTATCTGCTCTAAAACAACAAGCCGATACTGGAACCAAGATGATTCATATTGGTAAAAATACTAAAAGTACAATTATATCAAAAGGAATTTCAGCACAACTTGGCCAAAATACATACAGAGGTCAAGTTAAGATTAACAAATCTGCGTCTGGTGCACGTAATTATTCTCAGTGTGATTCATTGCTTATTGGAGAAAAATGTGGCGCCCATACATTCCCATATTTAGATGTTAAAAATACAAAATCTCACATAGAACATGAAGCTTCAACTTCTAAAATAGGTGAAGATCAAATTTATTATTGTAAACAACGTGGAATCTCTGAAGAAGATGCCATTAATTTAATTGTAAATGGATTCTGTAAAGAAGTCTTCAAGGAATTACCAATGGAATTTGCTGTAGAAGCTCAGAAGCTTCTCGAAGTATCACTAGAAGGAAGTGTAGGTTAAAAATGTTGAAAATAGAAAATTTGCATGCGAGCGTAGAAGAAACTTCTATCCTTAAAGGAATTAATTTAGAAGTAAATGCAGGGGAAACTCATGCCATCATGGGGCCTAATGGTTCAGGTAAATCAACCTTAGCTCAAGTACTTGCAGGTCATGAGGACTATGAAGTTGACGAAGGAAGTGTAGAATACTTAGGCAAGGATTTACTAGAATTAGATGTTGATGAAAGGGCATGTGAAGGTATTTTCTTAGCCTTCCAATATCCTGTTGAATTACCTGGTGTCAATAATACTTATTTCTTGAAATCAGCATTGAATGCTCAAAGAAAACATAGAGGAGAAAGTGAGATCGATGCTATGGATTTTATGGATATTATTAGTGATAAAATAAAGCTTCTAAATCTAAAAGATTCCTTGCTAAAAAGACCAGTTAATGAAGGATTCTCAGGTGGAGAAAAGAAGAGAAATGAAATCTTTCAAATGGCAGTTCTAGAACCTAAATTGGCTTTACTAGATGAAACTGATTCTGGACTAGATATAGATGCTCTGAAGATTGTAGCAAATGGAGTAAATTCTATGAAAAATGAGAAAAAAGCTACAATTGTTGTAACACATTATCAAAGATTATTGAATTACATCGTTCCTGATTTTGTACATGTAATTGTGGATGGAAAAATAGTTAAATCTGGAGATAAGACACTTGCACTTGAACTTGAAGAAAAAGGCTATGAAGAAGTAATAAAGGAATCTAAAAATTAAATGAAAGTTTTGAACAGGATTACTGCTGATTTTGATAATACAATCAATGATAATAATGAAATTGTTAAGAATATCCGTATTGACAACTTTAATGAATTTAAAAAAACCGGAATCCCAACATCAAAAGAAGAATTTTGGAAATATACCGATCCTTCTATTGTAAATAAATCAGAATTTAGTTTAGGAATTCCAAATAATATAGAAGATAATGCCTTTGATATTATTATTGTAAACGGTAAATTAATTCAGAAAAGTGATAAAGTTCAAATTGCTGATGTACAAATTGGATTAGAAGAAAACATTCTAGAAATTAGTGATTTTAACAAAACAAATAATCCATTTATTAACCTAAATAATGCATTTTTAGCAGAGGGATGTGTTATTAATTTTGAACCGAATTCGGAAAAAGAAATCAAAGTCCTTAATATTGTAGATAATGAAAAATCTGAACAGATTATTCACCCTAGAATTATAGTAAAAGCTGGAAAAAATAGTAATATTTCTATGCTAGAAGAAATAAGGTTCTTAGGTAAAAAAAAGAATTTAGTAAATTCAGTTACGAATTTCTATTTGGAAGAAGGGGCTAATGTTGAGCATATCATAATTGATGATTTCTCTGAGGAGACTTACCAAATATCCAATGTACTTGTCAGACAAAAAAAAGATAGTGCGTTTTCTTCTTATAATTATTCAAATGCAAAAAATTTAACTAGAAAAGATTTCATTGTTGAACTAAAAGATCGAGGTTCACATTGCGATCTAAGGGGAATATATCTCGCAGACAATGATAATCATATTGATCACCATACTATTATTGAACATGAAAAAGAACACTGTACTAGCAATGAATTGTACAAAGGTATTCTCTCAGGAAAATCAACTGGAGTTTTTAATGGAAGAATACATGTTCATAATGAGGGGCAAAAAACCGATGCAATTCAAAGTAATCAAAATATTTTACTAAGCGATAATGCAATAATCCATACAAAACCTGAATTAGAAATTTATGCAGATGATGTGAAATGTACTCACGGAGCTACTGTTGGACAATTAGATGAAAAGGGGATTTTTTATCTAAGAACAAGAGGAATTAAGAAAAAAGAAGCTCAAAAAATGATGATGAGGGCATATGTGGGTGAAGTACTAAGTGGAATCAAAAATGATGAAACTAGAAATGACCTTTTGGAAAAAATTATCCGAAATATCCCTGATGGTGAATAATGATTAAAAATGATTTTCCAATTCTATCACAAGAAATTAACAACAAACCATTAATTTATTTAGATAACGCCTCAACAACACAAAAACCAACTTCAGTTATAAATAAAATAGCAGATTATTACAAAAATATAAATTCAAATATTCACAGAGGAGTTCATTATCTAAGTCAGAAATCAACTGAAGAATATGAGAATTCCAGAATAAAAGTACACAAATTTATTGGATCTAAATCTACTAAAGAAATTGTATTTGTTAGGGGAACTACTGAAGCTATCAATTTAGTTGCTAATAGTTATGTAAAACCATTGCTTTCGAAGGGAGATAATATCATTATTTCACAAATGGAACATCATGCAAATATTGTTCCTTGGCAAATGATTACTAAAGAAAAGGAAAGTGAAATTAAAATTATCCCTATGAATGAGAATGGAGAATTAATTATTGAAAAGTTAGAAGAATTAATAGATAAAAATACAAAATTTGTATCTGTAAATCATGTTTCAAACACATTAGGTACTATAAATCCAATTGAAAAATTAATAGACATAGCGCATGAAAATAATATTAAAATAATGATTGATGGCGCTCAGGCTGTGCAACACATGAAAGTAAATGTTAAAGAAATAAATGCAGATTTTTATTGTTTCTCTGGTCACAAAATGTATGGGCCTACTGGAATTGGAGTTTTGTATGCAAAAGAAGAAATTTTAGAAGATATGGAACCCTACCAGGGTGGAGGTGATATGATCAAATCAGTTACATTTGAGAAAACCGTCTACAATGATATTCCTAATAGATTTGAGGCAGGTACGCCAAATGTTGCCGGAGCAATTGGTCTTGGGGAAGCTATAGACTTCATTGAAAATATAACTATTGAAAAAATTGAAAAAAATGAAATGGAGTTACTAAATTATGCAACAGAAAAAATTAGTTGTATTGATAATGTAAAAATAATTGGAAATTCAAGTAAAAAGGCTAGTGTAATCTCATTTATAATAGATGGAATTCATCCACATGATATTGGAACTATACTAGACAAACTAGGAATTGCAATAAGGGCTGGACATCATTGTACACAGCCAATTATGGATTTTTATGAAATACCTGCAACTGCAAGAGCCTCCTTTGCAATTTATAACACAAAAGAGGACATTGATAAATTAGTTGATGCTATAGAAAAAACAAAGGATGTATTTTCATGAATGATTTCGATGACTTGTATATGGAGGTAATATTAGATCATAATAAGAATCCTAGAAACAAAGGAAATATTGATAAACATACAAATCATGCTAATGGACATAATCCACTTTGCGGCGATAAAATCGCTTTAGATTTAATTATTGAAGATAATATAGTTAAAGACATAAAATTTACAGGTTCAGGTTGTGCTATTTCTACGGCATCATCAAGTATTCTGACAGAAGCTATTATTGGTAAAAAAACTTCTGAAATACGTCATTTATTTGAAGAATTTCATGAATTAGTTACTACTGATAATAAAGAAAAAAATAATTTAGGGAAATTGACCGTTTTTAAGGGGGTAAAAAAATATCCCGCAAGGGTTAAATGCGCAACACTCGCATGGCATACCTTAATTGCCGCAATAGATGGTGATAAAGAGGTTAGTACTGAATGAACCTAAAAGAAAAAATTATTGAATCTATCAAAAAAGTATATGATCCTGAAATTCCTGTAAATATATATGAACTAGGATTAATTTATGATATAAAAATAAACAAAGGTGATGTCGAAGTTATAATGACGCTGACGTCACCATTCTGTCCTGTAGCTGGAAGCCTGCCAAAAGAAGTAGCTGCAAGAGTATCTGAGGTAAAAGGTGTAGAAAATGCTAATGTTGAATTAGTGTTTGAACCTGCGTGGAATATGGATTTAATGTCTGATGAAGCTAAATTAGAACTCAATATGACTGATAACTTTACTGTATAATATTATGAGAAAAATAAATGTTGAAGGATTGCAATGTACACAAGCCGTAATGGCAGTTCTCAGAGAAATGATATCTATGAAAGAAGGAGAAGAGATACACATTAACTATGAAGAACCGAATGCAAGAAGAGACATAATGGCCATGGTTAAAAGACGCGATTACAATTTAATTAGTGAAGAAGAAAAAGTAATTGTCCTAGCGAAATAAATATGATTAAAATCAATGAGTGTTTAGTAGATGCCAGATTGCCGACTAAATTCGGCACATTTCAACTTCTTGCATTTCCTGGAGAAGAAGAAAATAAAGAGGACTTAGCACTAATCATGGGTAAGATTGAAGGAAGAATGCTTGTCCGTGTGCATTCTGAATGCTTTACCGGCGATGTTCTGCATTCAATGAGATGTGATTGTGGAGAACAATTAGATTTAGCAATGGAAAGGATAGCTAAAGAAGGAAAAGGAATTATTGTTTACTCAAGACAAGAAGGTAGAGGAATTGGACTTGTAAACAAATTAAAAGCATATAATCTTCAAGATGAAGGATTGGACACTGTAGAAGCAAATGTTGCTTTAGGATTTAATGCTGAATTAAGGAATTATAAAAATGCTGCTAAAATCTTGAAAGATTTAGGAGTAAAAAAGATAAAATTAATGACTAATAATCCCTCAAAAGTAAAAGACTTAGTCAAGGAAGGTTTTGATGTTAAACAAACAAAACACTCACCTGAACCAAATGAAGAAAATAAAGAATATTTAAAAACTAAAGCTGAAAAAATGCAACACGATATTTCTTTTGATTAACGTATAAAATTTTTCTTAATACTTTTATTTTCTGGTTTACCTGCAACCGTCATAACCCAGAATACAAAAATGCCCATAATTAGTGCATATTGACCAGTGTGCCACCAAAAATAATGAAATTTATCCCACGTACTAAAGTCATATAAATTAATTAAATAATAACCTGATATTATTCTAATTAAATTTTCAACAAAAATAAATATTATCGCATAAATTGCCCATTTAGCCCTAACTATCGGCTTAACTCCTCTAAAACAAAGTATCAGTAAACTTAGGAATACCGTTTCATGTAAACCAGTACATTCAGCTACAATTTCCATATCAATTATCTCGGCATATGATAAAATAGTTGAATTCTCGCCTCTGATATAAACCTCTATACCAAAAGCACTCTCAATTATGTATATTACCCAAGTTAAAAATTGTTGATAAAGTAAAAGCGAATTTTCTCCACGTGTCAAATGTTGAAATAAAAGATCAATAGGTAAAACGAAAAGCATAACTAATAAAAAATTGAAAGCAACACCAACTAAAACTTTCTCTGATTTCTTTTTAGCATCAAAAGACTCACAGAGATAAGCTTCGGCGTTATCAAGGTAAAAACCGAAATTATCAGCATATCTTTCAAATAAATAATTAGGTTCAACCGAAATTGGACCTTTGACAAATAATAATGTCAAGAATAATATAGATATTAGTAATGCAAAAATACCGGTTATTTTATCATCTGAACTTAATGAGAAAAAAACTAAAAGAACTGAAGTTAAAAGGATAAAGCCTCTGAGAATGTCATCACGTGACAATGGTTCCAACTTGACTTTTTCACTATTATCCACATGCATCTAAAGCTAAATGTAGATAAAACCTTTACATTACTTTTCTAAATAAGTTTTAGCTTTGGCTAATACCTCTTTAGCATTATTATAAGTTAATCTGTCATGAGCTAAATCGAAATTTAACCAGATATAATTTTGATGTTCAGAACTTAATTTAACTGACTTAGTAGAGGATTCTGCTAAGAAAAAGATTACTTCCTTTGGTATTACTTTATTATTCCTATTAACACTATATGTTATTTTATGCCTAAAATTATCAATCAGTCTAAAATCATCAATGCCCGTTTCTTCCTGCAATTCTCGAATTGCAGTTTCTAATTCAGTCTCATTATTTTCAATATGGCCTTTAGGAAAATCCCAATGTCCTTTAATTTTATTTGATGCTGTTGAATGTTGAATTAATAAAAAATCTTCTGAATAAAATAGAACTATTCCACATGATTTCTCCATACTTTACAGTCAAGACTAGACTATAACTAGATTATCTACCAAAGAACCGAGAAGTTTAATCTCTTCTTGCTCTAGATAATGCAGTTGCAACCATTCCTAATGCAAAAATTGTGAAAATTGGATCGAAACCAGGAAGGAAAACACCACGAATCCATAGTGTTGCTGTAACAGAACGTGCTTCAGTTTCACCTTGCAAAGTAGTTGCAACTTGTAGAATAACTGTATGGTATTCATTACTCCAGCCAACAACTGTACCTCTTGGAGTTGCTATAGTTAACTGTACTGGCTGTTCACCTTGCGCATCAATTGAATATTGTACCGCCGCCAAGGCTACTGTAAAACCTGCATCCTCCAAATCCTCGGCATTCAGTACTTCAACTGCAATAGTATCAATATAATTACCATTATTAACGGCAATAAAATTCAAAACAAATTCCTTACCTGGCCCTACTTTTTGGAAAGGTTGTGATGCTTGAATTGATAGTCTAGCATATTGCTGAACAATAACTGCAAAACCTGCATTTTTGTTAACCTGATTTAATTGTGTGTTGGTTTCTCTTCCAGAAGCGAGTGCCGTTACTTGAACTGTCTTATAGGAAGAACGAGTCAAAGCCAAAGCACAAACTGGAATTGTAATACTCCCACCCGGCGCCAAAGTCACTGAAACTGCACCTGGCGATATTGTAACGCCTCCACCTGAAAGTGCAATATCTACGTCAATAGTTGCTTGACCTTCGTTAGAGACAACCATTTCAGTACAACCTATACCACTTGCTCCAGGTCTAACGTCCAACTGGACCTGACCTTGAGTGAAACTTATAGAATATGCAACTGCAGCTTGACCCTCTGCTGAGGGTGCAAACATTAACAAAGATGTTCCTAGCATAAGGGTTGCGAGTAGTAGAGCTTTTGAAATTTTAGTCGTCATTATTTTTTCCTCCGATGGGGTGTATTGACTAGCATACACAATTTCTCACTTTAACTCACCCATAAAAAGGCTTTCTTAACAAAATAAATCCTAAAATAAGGATTAAAATACAAAAAATTAACCTAATTTAGAAAGAAGTTCTTCTC
>Ga0066837_10001572_pt1 | contig 10459 bp, 9 predicted proteins | sample ETNtaG_25_FD_66730 | JGI IMG/M metagenome (GOLD analysis project Ga0066837, IMG submission 66730) | Marine microbial and viral communities from oxygen minimum zone, Eastern Pacific Ocean - ETNP201302SV86 | ecosystem: Environmental > Aquatic > Marine > Oceanic | place: Pacific Ocean: Eastern... | reverse complement strand
GAATTGGCAGGTAAATTGCTAGGCAGGCCTTTTACTTATTCAGGAAAGGTAGTTTATGGCAATCAGTTAGGTGTGCAACTAGGTATTCCTACAGCCAATTTATGGCTTCCCAAGAATAAATTGCCCATTTCAGGAGTCTACATAGTTAAGGCATTACTAGATGGTAGAGAGCTGAAAGGAATAGCTAATATGGGCCTCAGGCCCACAGTAGGTGGAGAGTCACCAGTTTTAGAAGTTCATCTATTAAATTTTTCAGAAAATATTTATGGCAAACGATTAACAGTAGAATTTTTAAAGAAAGTAAGGGATGAAAAGAAATTTGAAAATTTAGATGCCTTAAAAAAGCAGATTTTTAAAGATATTTCTACAGCTGAGAGTTATTTCGTATAAAGTGCAAAAAATCTATCATGAAAGACTACAAAGACACTCTTAATTTGCCCAAAACAGAGTTGGCAATGAAAGCCAATCTCCCTAACAAGGAGCCGGAATTATTGAAGTATTGGGAGGAGATAGGTCTATACGAAAAGTTAAAGGCAAAGGGGCAAGGCAAGAAAAAATTTATTCTTCATGACGGCCCCCCATATGCCAATGGGGCCATTCATATTGGCCATGCAGTCAACAAAACCCTTAAAGACATAGTGGTTAAATCACAAACCCTTAGCGGCAAATACTCTCCGTATACGCCTGGATGGGACTGCCATGGTCTTCCTATAGAGTTAAATGTAGAAAAGAAGCTAGGAAAAGTTGGCGATAAAGTAAGCGCTAAAGAATTCCGGGAGGCCTGCAGAAAATATGCCAAAAACCAGATAGAAATTCAAAAAGATGAATTTAAGAGATTAGGCGTTTTGGGTGATTGGGAAAATCCTTATTTAACCATGGCAAGTAAATTTGAAGCTGATATTGTTCGTTCGTTAGGAAAAATCGTCTCCAAAGGGTATGTCAATCGAGGCGATAAACCGGTCCATTGGTGTGTAGATTGCGGATCAGCTTTAGCTGAAGCGGAAGTTGAATATGAAGATAAGATTTCTCCTTCAATAGACTTTGGTTTTCCAATCGATAATAAAACAGTCAGCACAATATTTGGTCAAGAATTTGACTTACCCGTTTACGTTGCCAGCTGGACCACAACACCTTGGACTGTGCCTGGTAATGTCGCTCTCACGGTAAATGCTGAATTTGATTATTGTTTAGTTCAGGTAACAAAGGACTCAAAAGATTTCTGTCTTATTATTGGTAAGGATTTAGTAGAGGCAACTCTTGAACGAATCGAAGTAAAAGATTCCAAAATAATAGGTTCCTGCAAAGGAAAAAAGTTAGAAAGTGTTGACGCCAAGCATCCTTACTTAGACAGACCTTCAAAATTTGTATTAGGTGATCATGTAACAACAGAAGTAGGCACGGGAATCGTACACACTTCGCCTGGTCATGGACTAGAGGATTACTTGGTAGCTATGGAATATGATTTAGAAATACTAAGTCCAGTAAAAAATAACGGAACTTTTAATTCTGATGAAAAACATGTTGGAGGATTATTTGCTTTTAAAGCCAATGAAAAAATAATTGAAGTTCTAAAAGAAGAGGGCACGCTATTGGCTAGCGCTGATTATGAGCACAGTTACCCTCATTGTTGGAGACACAAATCTCCTCTGATGTTTAGAGCTACTCCACAGTGGTTTATAGGTATGGATAGGGGTTCTTTGTTACTAAATGCCAATGAGGCTATTAAAAAAGTAAATTGGGAGCCAACTTGGGGCGAAACTAGGATGGCCAGTATGCTGGATAGACCTGATTGGTGCATATCAAGACAAAGAGCTTGGGGTGTTCCCATTACACTTTTAGTTCATAAAGAAACAAGAGAGCTGCACCCAGATACCAATACATTAATAGAAGAGATAGCTAAAAGGATTGAAAAGTTAGGAATTGAGGCTTGGCATGACATAAAAATAGAAGATCTGATACAAGATTCATCTAATTACGAAAAAATTACAGATATTTTAGACGTGTGGTTTGATTCTGGAGTGACTCATGCATGTGTTTTGCATGATGACGAACTAGAGTTCCCAGCAGATCTTTACCTTGAAGGCTCTGACCAACACAGAGGTTGGTTTCAATCATCCTTGTTAACAAGTATGGCTATTAATGACACTCCACCTTACAAGGGAGTATTGACTCATGGTTTTGTTGTTGATGCTGATGGAAAAAAGATGTCAAAGTCACTGGGGAACACTATTTCACCACAAGAAATATGGAACTCTAGAGGTGCAGACATATTAAGAGCATGGATAGCTTCAACTGACTACAGGAATGAAATGGTTATATCCGAAACCCGGTTACAAGGCGTTTCAGACACCTACAGAAGAATCAGAAATACTCTAAGGTTTTTACACGGAAATCTGCACGATTTTGATTTGGATAAACGTGTAGAGGAAAAAGAACTAACCGAAATAGATCGTTATATGGAAATAAAAACTCAAAATCTTCAAAAGGAATTAATAGAGGATTATCAAAACTATCAATTTCATGCAGCTTTCAACAAAATTCATAATTTTTGTGCGAATGATTTAGGCGGTTTTTATTTAGATATCCTTAAAGATCGGCTATACACCTGTAAGAAAGATTCTTTAGCAAGGAGATCTTCCCAGACAATTTTGTTTCAGATTCTTGAGGCGTTAGTTCGATGGGTCTCTCCTATTTTGAGTTTTACTGCTGAAGAAACTTGGCGCTTGTATCACAAAGATCTTGAATCCGTTCATTTATCAGAATGGTATGAAGACTGGGTTTGTTCTTCTGAAGGGACCATTACTGAAAGTGATTGGCTTGAGGTACTCAATGTTAGATCGGAGGTAAATAAGGTTATTGAATCTTCAAGAAATAATAGTGTAATCGGTTCAGCACTAGAAGCTGAAATTGAGCTGTTGTGCACCAGTGACTTAGAAAAAGTCCTTAGTAAGTTTTCTGAGGAATTAAGATTTGTGTTTATTACTTCTGAAGCAAAGGTTTTACCTGAAAATGGTGAAGGTGAGGAAACAAAAATTGAAGGGTTAAAAATTAAGATTTCTAAGACTCAAGAACAGAAATGTGAAAGATGCTGGCACAGCAGACCCGAGGTTGGTTCAATAAAAGACCATCCCACTTTATGTAATCGATGCCTTGACAATATTGATGGAGAAGGGGAGGACAGGCTCTTTGCTTAATTATGAAAACAACCACAACAAGCCTTTTAATCATTTTCTTGGTTGTTCTGGATCAAATTTCTAAGATACTAATTTCTTCCTTCTTGTCTTTAGGTGAATCATTAAACTTACTGCCTTTTCTTAACTTTACTCTGATTCATAATACAGGCATCGCCTTCAGTATTTTTGGTGGGGGTGGACTTATTTCGCGTTGGCTCTTGGTAATTGTTGTCTCAGCTATTTTGGCTTACTTGTTGTTTCAGATGTATAAGAAAACACCAAAACATCAGCTAGAGTTAATATCTCTTATTTTTATTATTTCAGGCGGATTAGGGAACTTAGTTGACAGGGTCTTCTTAGGTTATGTTGTGGATTTTGTTCATGTTTTCTATCAAGATTACTCTTTTTATGTGTTTAACATGGCAGACAGTTACATTACTGTGGGAATAATTCTTTATCTTAGTTATTTCTTCTTTATAGAAAGGGTTAAAGAAACATGAAAATAATTTTAGCCAATCCAAGGGGGTTCTGTGCGGGAGTAGGCAGAGCCATTGAAATAGTAAATAAAGTATTAGAACAAAAAGGCCCTCCTGTGTATGTCAAACATGAAGTCGTACATAACCAAACTGTGGTTGATGAGCTAAGAGAACTGGGTGCTATCTTTGTAGAAGAGATTTCGGAAATTCCTTCTGGCGCTACAGTAATTTACAGTGCGCATGGAGTTTCAAAAGAAGTGCAAGAACAATCCGATGCAAACAACTTAGGTATTTTTGATGCTACTTGCCCTCTGGTAAGTAAAGTCCACTCAGAAGTTGAACAGCATTCTAGAGCTGGCCGAGATTGTATTTTGATAGGACATAAAGATCACCCTGAAGTTGAGGGCACAATGGGTCAATACAACACTTCTAACAGCGGTAAAATCTATCTAGTTCAGTCTATTCAAGAAGCAAAAGAAATAGAGGTTCAAGACCCTAACAATATATCTTTTGTAACACAAACTACTCTGTCAGTGGATGACACTCAGGAAATTATCAAAGTTCTACAAAAAAGATTTCCTTCAATCTCAGGACCACGTAAAGATGATATTTGTTATGCAACGCAAAATAGACAAGATGCTGTCAAACAACTCGCATTAGAATGTGATCTGATTTTAGTTATAGGTTCAAAAAATAGTTCAAATTCTAATAGGTTAAGGGAAATAGCGGAAAGATCTGGAGTAGAGGCTTATCTTATAGATACATCAACAGATCTGAAACTAGACTGGTTTCATGAAAAGAAAGTCTTGGGAATATCTTCTGGGGCATCAGCTCCTGAGCATTTAGTAGAAGAATTATTAGATACATTATCCCAAAACTTCGACATTGACTTAAAAAAGGGCGAAGATAGACAAGATGAAGGAATTTTCTTTAAATTACCAAAAGAATTAAGAAATTGATAATTTTGAACCGATAAGTTTATTATTTGTCTTAAGAATAAAATTGAGGAAAAAGAATGAAAAAAATTAATTATTTAGTTGCGGTAGGAGTCCTTTCTTCTTTGTCTTTAAGCATTCAAGCTGAACCAGGCAAGAAAAATAAAAACTCAATGTTTATGGATAAGGATAGAAATGGAGTTATAAGTTTCTCAGAATTCAGCTCTCGTACTGAAAAAATGTTCTCTTTTTTAGATCAAAACTCTGATGGGAATATTACTAGACAAGAAATGGATGGAGATGAAAACCTAAAAAAACAGAAAATGCTTTCGAGGAAAGCTGACAAACTAGACAGAAATGATGATCAAAAAATAGATAAAAACGAGTTTATTGCTGGTTCCAAGGGACGCCCACCTGAACCAAGACAACGACCTCAAAGAAGGGGACCGCCTAAAGGACCACCACCTGAAGGAAAGAAAGAAGTGAGCGAGGCTATTTTTAATGCTCTAGATAAAAATGAAGATGGGTATTTAAACTCTGAAGAACTTTCCAAGGGCAGAGAGGTTGGTCCAAAAGTAGCTAAAGATCTAAAATTTCAAAAACTGGATTTAAACTCTAATAACAAGGTTTCAAAGGAAGAATTTATTTCCCCTGTACAAAAGAGATTTTCTGCATTGGACAAGAATTCAGACGAAGTTTTGGACAGAAGAGAGCTTATGGACTCCTCTAGAAAGAAAAAAGACGACAAGCGTGAGTATAAAAATAACATGTGGAAGGGGAAGCCTCCCACTATGCATAGAGAGAGGAAAGGACATTAGGAGTATCATTGTTTACCATAACCAATCATCGCATAGATCAAGCTGAGTTTATACCTTCTCCAAATTTCTCTGATAGACTAGAAGAAGTAGAGCCTACTCTCCTAGTAATTCACAATATAAGCCTTCCCCCAGGTGAATTTGGGGGTTCATATATTGCTGACTTTTTTCAGAATAAATTGGATACTTCCAAGCACCCTTTTTTTGAAGAAATATCTGACCTTCAAGTTTCTAGCCACTTGTTTGTAGATCGAGAGGGTCAATTAATACAATTTGTAGACCTTAACAAGAAAGCCTGGCATGCAGGGATTTCTGAGTTTGAAGGGAAAAAAGAATGCAATGACTTTTCAATCGGTATAGAGCTTGAAGGAACCGATACAGAACCTTATTCAGATAAACAGTATCTTTCTCTAATTAGTCTAACTAACTGTTTAATGGAGAGCTATTCTGGTATATCGACAGAAAGAATAGTAGGGCATAGCGATATAGCTCCTAGTAGAAAAACAGATCCAGGAGAGTCTTTTGATTGGAATAGATATAAAAATTCTTTAGATTAATCACTCTTGCTTCCATAGCAATTCTTCATTTCCTGAATCTAAATTAACTTTTCTTGCCAAAACAAAAAAGAAATCTGAGAGTCTATTTATGTAGATTAGACAACTTTGTTCTATTTTTTCTGATCCATTAGCTTCTATGAGTGATCTTTCTGCTCGTCGACATACCGTTCTAGTGATATGGATGAATGACGACTCTTTACTGCCTCCTGGGAGAATAAAGTTATCTAAATCAGGCAGTTTTTGGTTCAAATTATCTGTCTCTTTTTCCAGTATCAGAAGGTATTGTTTTTTTAATGGGACTTTGGATTTTGTAGTTAGGATTCCTCCAATATCAAAAAGACGATTTTGTATACTTTGCAAATAATCCTTATGTTCATTGAGTTCATCTAGAGAGCTCAATAACCCCACCCATGAATTTAGTTCATCTAACTCCCCAATAGCTTTTACCACCAGATTTGATTTCTGAACCCTTGTACCATCGGCCATTCCAGTGCTGCCATCGTCACCGCGCTTGGTGGTTACTTTTGTAATACGTTTAGCCATAATTACTCTCGAATTTCATAAGTGGCATTTAACCACAATGACCTCCCTTGGTTTTGATAATATCCGTTATATCCTGAAGCAGTAAAATATTCTTTATCAAAAATATTTTCTAGTCTTATCGTAATATCCATCTGGTCAGATATTTGACTTATAAAGGAAAGATTAAATAAATGATATTTTGGTAAAGGTAAATTACCAAAATCTCTTTTTTTCCCAAAAGCAGAGAGATTTAGATTTAAGGTTCCTAAACTTAAGTCCCTATAGATATTGGCGCTTAAAGATTTCTTTGATCTCCGCAAAAGTTGTAATCCTAAATTATCTTTTGGGTTTTGATACCTTAATAAGAATCTGCCATTGATGGTTTTATTTTTCCATATGTACCTAACTTCAAGACCTCGGTTAGTGCTTTGCGAAATGTTTTTCAAAATATTTTCATCAAAATCAAAATTAATAAGATCTTTAATCTTATTGTTAAAAGCAACTAGACTAATAATTGAATCGTCAGCTATTTTTTCTAAAGCAACTTCTTGACCTAGTGAAATTTCTGGTTTGAGATTTAAATTTGAGCCATAGCCATATAACTCAGAACTATTAGGAGACCTAAAAGCTGAACCGCTGTTGAATCTAAAAACCCATTTTTGGTTAAAAGCTCTTTTATAGCCTATATTCCAAGATTTATTTATGCCATATGAGTCATGATCTGAGAACCTAACATTAATTCCTACTGAGCTCTTATTTAATTGAATTGTATTTTCAATAAAAAATGAAGTTGTTTTTATGTTCTTCCTAAAACGAGTCCCAAAACTAGAATAATTTACTTTCTGCTTTTCTTGCTCATAACCAACGATGTAGGAAAAATCTTTGCCTAATGGGCTATAAGCCATAAATTGAACATTTTGGTTGTCAGTCTCAGTAGTGTCCTTTTGATTTATATAATTAAACTGATTCTGATTAATTAAGTCTTTTGAAGTAGATAAGTTTAAGTAAAGTAAATAGGGTTCTTTATGCTTAAACTTAAAATTTAAAGAGTGAATAGAATTTTCATAATCCTGAGAAGAAGGATTAGATTGAAAGTCTAAATACTCTGCTCTCCCTTTTGAAATCCAGGTAGATACATCAGTCTCAGTTTTACTTTTTTTTGAAGTATATGACCCTCCAAGACTTTTGTTATCGAAACCACTATCTATTGAAGAAGCGATTAGACTTGGGAATCCTTCTGATTTGGTTTTCAGCAGAAAGACATTGTATGAGTCGCTTTTGTTAAGCCAATTTTTTTGGATAATTTCTTTCCTATAATTATTAGCTCCTCCACTAACAGATAATTGCAGAGAGGAATCTTTTTCTTGAGGAAGGGTAGAGATATTTATGACTCCACCAATAGCTTCAGATCCATGAATAGAAGAATGAGGACCAGACCCAACTTCTATACGAGAGATTAGGCTTGGATCTATATTACTTATTGAAGCTCCACCTGCTGTGGAAGGATTAATTTTTACACCATTAACTTTGACTAGAGTGTGATTACTATTGGAACCCCTAAGAAATAGAGAAGTATTTTGACCCAATCCTCCATTGCTGCTTGCATCTATACCCAGGTAACCACTAAGGATACTAGTAAGGTTGGTTGAGGCTAATTTCTTTAAATCTTCCTTTTCAATTACATCAATTGTCGTATTTATTTCTGCCATTTTTTGAGGAACAGATGAAACAACACTAACAATCTCTTCGACTTCTTCCTTTTCAGCATACAAGGGAAGAGCTACAAGGCAGCTTAAGATGAATAGATATAGGTGTTTCATAAACTTTCCGTAGCAACAGAAAACTATCTTTTTAATATAATTTCTGGATCAATAGAGACTTATTATCGATTAAGGAGCATTAAATGCCATCTTTTGACGTTAAATCAGAATTAAATGCCCATGAAGTAACCAATGGGGTAGATCAAGCAAATAGGGTTATTGAAAATAGGTTTGATTTTAAGGGAACTGGAGCAAGATTTGAACTAACAGAAGGTAAGATCACTTTGACCTCTCAAGAAGAATTTCAGATACACCAAATGCTTCCTATATTAAAAGAGTCTTTGGCTAAACGAGGAGTAGACTTAAAAAGCTTAGAGCCAGGCAGCATAGAAGTAACAACAGGTAATGCAAAACAAGAGATAATTTTAAAAGAAGGTATAGATCAAGAGCTATCTAAGAAAATCACACAAATGATTAAATCATCAAAAATTAAAGTGCAAGCTTCAGTGCAGGGAGAAAGTATTAGAGTCAACGGAAAAAAAAGAGATGATTTACAACAAATAATAAAAATCTTGAAAGAGGCAAACTTTGATCTGCCTTTACAATTTGAGAACTTTAGAGATTGAAATGAACGAATGGGTTGTCTCTCTCAAGGCTTATTTAAAGCCTAACCTTCTTCAAATTACCTTGTTGGGTCTATTGGCAGGGATACCTTTAGGGATGATAGCTGACCCATTAAATTACTGGTTATCAAAATCGGGCATTGATAGAGCTTCAATCGGACTATTATCTGGAGTCTTTCTAACTTATTCATTCAAAGCACTTTGGGCTCCTTTGGTGGATAGAATACAAATCTTTAAACTTAAAGATATTGGTCAAAGAAAGAGTTGGCTTTTAGTAGCCCAAACATTTTCATTTATTTTTCTTATTTTAATTGGATTAAATGATCCAAAAGAGAATTTTTCATTATTGGTTTTTTGCGTTTTTGCACTGGCTTTTTTTTCTGCCACTCAGGACATCTGTATAGATGCTTTAAGAATTGAATTAGTTGAAACTAAAGAGCTGGGTAATTCAGCAGCTGTCTATCAATTAGGTTATAGGATTGGAGCTGTTTATATATCTCAGGTTTTGGGATTACTGATAGGGGGCTTAGTGGGTTATAGCCTTGCTTATTTAACAGTAGCTTTACTGTTTATCGCCTTGTCTATTTTAATTTATTTCAAGATGCCAGAACCAGAAAGGGAAATCAGGCCTTATATCTCGGTTTTTTCTGAACCCAAAAACTGGTTTAAAGATTCTTTCATAGAGCCAGTTAAAGACTTATACCAAAGGTATCAATCCGAGGTGGTGTTATTGCTTTTATTGATTTTCTTTTATCGTTTAAGTGATGTGTTCTTGGGGCCTATGGCTATGCCTTTTTATAGAGAAATAGGCTTCTCTGAAACTGAAGTAGCACTGGTAACTAATGCTTTTGGTGCCTTGGTGACAATTGTCGGTGTCTTTGCTGGAGGTCTTCTAGTACACAAGTGGGGGCTAGAGATAAATATTTTGTATGGAGCTATCTTAACGGCTTTAACTAACCTACCTTTTGTTTACCTGAATTTATTAGCCAGTGATTTAGATCCTACAAACGAATTTCGTTTTTTATGGGTTGTCATAGGCATGGATAATTTTACTCAAGGCTATATTGGTACGATTGCCATCACCTTTATATCTAGGGTTGTATCTCAAAGCTACACCGCGACACAATATGCTTTCTTAGCATTACTGGGCATATTGCCATCAAGGTTAGTAGGGATGTTTTCCGGTTATGTAGTTAACGACTTTGGCTACCATGATTTTTTTCTTATTGCTTCAGCTTTGGGCATACCGGCGATTTTGCTTTCTTACATCGTATGGAAGAAAAAACTAATTTTTTCTTCGGGCTAGATGGCTTGTTTATTTAGCATTAATCCCCACATTTACATAAGACATAAATGAAATATTTTTTACCGAGTTTTATCGTTTTACCTATCTTGGAAATGTATATTCTTATTGAGGTAGGTGGCTTTATAGGTGCTTTCAATACAATTGGGTTGGTTCTGTTAACAGCTTTATTGGGTTTAATACTTCTACGTCAACAAGGCTTTCGGACACTACTAAATGCCAGAAATAAACTTATCCAAGCTGAATTACCAACTGAAGAGATAGTTACTGGTATTTTCTTGGCCATTGGAGGAGC
>Ga0066837_10001561_pt1 | contig 10493 bp, 9 predicted proteins | sample ETNtaG_25_FD_66730 | JGI IMG/M metagenome (GOLD analysis project Ga0066837, IMG submission 66730) | Marine microbial and viral communities from oxygen minimum zone, Eastern Pacific Ocean - ETNP201302SV86 | ecosystem: Environmental > Aquatic > Marine > Oceanic | place: Pacific Ocean: Eastern... | reverse complement strand
AGGTTATTTGATCAGTGCAACAGATTAAAAGAGCATTTTCAATTCCCAATTATTGTAGTGGAAGGAAATGTTGATGAAATTGAATCCATATCTGAGAATCCATTAGTATTTTATGGTGCACTGTCTACAGTAGCAGTTGATTTTAAAATTCCAATAATACCAACTCCAAGTGCATCACACACTGCAAAATTATTAGTTTCACTTGCATCAAGAAAAGATGCTAGCAAAGGACCACTTCTCAAGAAAATCAAAAAATCAAATGATATACAAAAACAACAGTTATTGGTATTATCTAGTTTACCTGGGGTTGGTGAAAAAACAGCTATTAGAATGCTTGAGAAATTTGGTACACCGCTCAAAGTTTTATCAACCTCTACAATAGATTTGGCAAAAATTCCAGGTCTGGGAGAATCTCGTGCAAAAAAAATTAAAAAAATGTTAGAAAGAAAAAGTAAGCATTCTAAACTATCAAAACAAAAAACACTACATGATTCCTAATTTTTTGCTATCAATTTCCTTCTTAATTTATTTCCACAGTTTTGACAAATTGATTTAGACGAACTTATTCCACATGAAGGACAATAGTGAATCCATTTTCCAACAGTCTTGATTCCTTTAGTCATTAAGGGAATAATTTCTATCCCAAGTTGCTTTGCAACATTTGATACTGCAAAATCATCTGAGATTAATGCAGTATTGAATTCTAACGATAGTGATATTGATGATATATCTTCATTAGATAAACTCTGCAAATCACCAGTTTCTTTTGCAGTGTATCTAACTTTTTCTTCAGACGCGATATCTGGATCATGAATTACAAGTCTCTTAGAATCAAGTAAAACTTCAAGTGCATTGTGATTTTTTTTGATGTGTTTTATCTCATCATAGACCATCGTAGTTACATAGTAACTATCTTGCGAACTAAATGGAATTCCTGCATAGAATGCAGTTGCATCAAGTACCCTAAAAACCAAGTTTGTTCATCTGTCTTAGACCTTTTTTCTTTAGTCTAACAAAAACTGCTTGTTTTTTGAATTTCTTTATTGTTATTTTTTCCCCAACTTCTGCAGATTTAATCAATTGTGCATCCATCACTATGTTACAATCATGCGAACAATTAATCTCAATTTTTTCATCGGGAACTACTATTGATGGTAATCTGTGAACTGGTGCTACAGGAGTAATTATCAGAACATCAAGACTTTCATGGAGCAATGGCCCACCAATTGAAAATGAATGCCCTGTAGATCCACTAGGAGTTGAAATTATAACACCATCCATTTTTTGCCTAACTGTATCACTCTGAAATTTTATCTCAAATTCTGCAGTTTTCGTGAGATTTTTCCTGTTTACAAAAATTTCATTTAACGCAGGTGCAAATTCTTCACCATCACATGATGCAACTACCCTAGTTCTCTTATCTAACCAAATCTTATTTTTAACAATTGCATTTATTGCATTATCTATGTTATCTAATGTAATTTCTGATAGAATCCCCCTATTCCCTCCAACATTAATTGTAAGTATTGGTGTCTCACTACGTAAATTTCTAAAGGCTCTTAGTGTTGTACCATCACCGCCAAGTGTTATTGCCAAATCAAGTTTAACTTTAGATAGCTGATCTAACGATTCAATCTGTTTTGCACCATCTACTTCAACAGGTGCAATTGTATACACATTAATTTTTTTTGAGAGAAGTTTTTTTGCAACCATCCTTGCGGCATCTTCAGAAATCTTCGATCCAAATTTACTTACTATTACCACTTTGTTTAGTTTCAAGCAGTTCTCTTCAAAACATTTCACATTTAAAAATCATGTACCTGTTGTTGCGTCACGACTGATAAGATATTTAAGTCAATTATGCACAGATATGCTAGAGACTGAAGAAATGTCATTACTATTAAAAGATCGAGTATATACAATGGAGGCGCCTACCGCTAAAAGAGGGGTTTATCCTCTACATGGCTATAAACTTGGTCTTTACAGATTACCAGTCAAATTAGACGAAGAACTTGAAATACAATCAGTTCATGATGGACTGAAAAATACATTTGATATGGACATGTATGCAGATAGAATTTTTGCGACATATTCATGGACAGAAGAAAACATGTCTGATAAATTTGCCAAGGAATATGAAAAAATTGATCTTAGTGTAACAGTAGAAATTGTAACAGGAGAAGTTGTTGATATTATATACCAGATATTTCCAATTGAGAAATTTGGTGATGCGCCATGGATTAAAGATTATAGAAAGAAAGCAGATCATTTTGCAAAGATGATTACAGACACAATTCTTAGGAATACAATTCTTTCCGATAAAATGGCTGAATCACTTATGAAAACAGAAAAGATTACAGAAGACGAAGCATTTGTAAGACTAGAAGAATTAACTCCACTAGCACAGATTGTGCCAGATGCAAAACCAGTTCCAGTTAAAAAAGAACCAGTTGCTTTGGATGTTGCTGGAGGACCAGCACAAGAATGGCAAGGAGGAGAGGTCAAACCAGGACCAATTGATGTTGAGTATAAATCAAAGATGAAATCATCTGCAGGATTCAAAGCACCGTCAGGTCATCAAGTTAAGACATGGGGCCGTATTGGATCTGATAATGGAATAATGGGCGTTTGGGGAGAGTATGTTTCAGTTGATTATGATATTTGTGTTGCAGACGGTGCCTGTATAGATGCATGTCCTGTAGGAGTTTACGCATTTGCAGATTTCCCTGGAAACCCAGCATCTGACAAAAAACCATTAATGGGAGGAGAACCGGATTGTATATTCTGTCTTGCATGTGAGGGTGTTTGCCCTCCTGAGGCAATAAAGATCTTCCCACAAGATTAAAACCCTCATTTCAAATATAAGTGCCGACAAGAGATTTTAGATGTTTAATAATGGATGGTAATCCCTTTACCCAATTTGTATTTCAGGTATTCATTTTTTGTGCAATTCTAATTATCGGCTATACTTGTAATTTTTACTATCTGGCATTTTTATCAAGTAGAAGGAAAGAGGTTTATCCTGTTTCAGAAATTGGCGAACCAACAATCACTATACAACTTCCAATATACAATGAAAAATATGTTGCAACAAGATTAGTTGACGCAGTATGTTCCCAAGATTATCCGAAAGAAAAAATGAAAATCATGGTTCTGGATGATTCCGATGATAACACAGTAAATTTGATGCATCAAACCGTTCTAAAATATCAAAACCTAGGATTTGATATATCACATGTCAGACGAGGAACACGCGCAGGCTACAAAGCTGGTGCATTAAAACATGCAATGAAATTCACAAAAAGCGATTTTGTTGCAATTTTTGACGCTGATTTCATACCACCAAACTGGTACTTGAAAAAGGCAATACCACATTTTACAAATTCAAAAATTGGACTTGTTCAGTGTAGATGGGGTCATGTCAATGAGAATTATTCTGCACTTACTCAAGCACAGGCTTTGAATCTTGATTTTCACTTTTTAGTTGAACAAAAGGCAAAAAGTAATTCACATTTATTTATGAATTTTAATGGGACTGCTGGAATTTGGAGAAAAGAGTGTATTGATGATGCTGGGGGCTGGCATACTGCAACTCTTGTTGAAGATTTGGATCTAAGTTATAGAGCACAGATGAAAGGTTGGAAGTGCCTATTCTTGCCAGATATAGTTGTTGATGCAGAATTGCCTGTGCAAATGAATGGTGCAAAAAGGCAGCAATTCAGATGGGCAAAGGGTTCAATACAATGTGCAATAAAACTTCTAGGAGATATACTTGTTAAAAGAAAGATTGCATTTGATGCCAAACTTCAAGCATTTATTCAACTTACGAGACATATAGTTTTTCCATTAATGCTGATACAATTCATAACTCTTCCAATATTACTTGCATCAGAGGTAAACCTATACATTGTAAGTTTTCTTCCTGCTCTTACTTTAGCAACATATCTTGCTATGGGTCCAGGAGCATACATCCTTGTAATTCATAAAATGTACAAAACAGGTTGGAAAGCAAAAGCAAAAACATTACCATATTTGCTAGTTTATTCAATCGGAATGTCTGTGAATAACACTGTTGCAGTTTTTGACGCAATGGTAGGTAAGAAAAATGAGTTTCTAAGGACTCCAAAATATGGAATCATTAAAAATGATGATGATTGGAGAGACAAAGCATATAATCTTCCATTCTCAAGGACCACACTTCTTGAGATGTTCTTTGCCATATACGGCATATTAGGCATATTCATCGCAATATTTTCCAAAAATCCAATCTTTGTGCCTATAATAGGTCTACAGGCAATTGGATTTTTTTACATAGCATGGCTTAGCTTGTCACATACAAGATATAAAAGACCAAAAAGTGGTGATCATAAAATAACAAAGGAAGAAAAAATGGCAAACTACTTTTACAAATTAGCAATAGGCGGAATATTTGCAATAATTATAATTGGTGCATATATGGCATTTGCGGGTTACAGTAACGATGTCTATCCACTTGACATGTCAGTTGGTTTTTTGGATAGAATTATGGCATCATCCGATCCCCAATCAATCTTGGTAGATCTTAACGCAATCAAAGTACTTCTTCCAACAGAAGGAAATCCAGTTTGGATATTTCCAACTGACACTACAAATTTTGTAAGAATTCAAACTGATCTGGACACAATGATAATTAGTGCTGAAAAAATTGCAGCTGTACCAACAGATAGTGCTGCATATCACACTGGTATGACTGACATACGTGAAAGAGGTTCTGTAATACAAGAGAATCTTGCTGATGCAATTCCATACATGTACGTTAGTTTCTCGAATATAATATTCACATCAATTTGGATTGCTGCAATCTTAGCAATATTTGCTGTTCTTAACAAGAAGAAGCAGGAACTAAAAGAATATGATGTCTCAAATGATGTCTAGGAAATATTTAATTCATTTCTTATTTCATCAACAGCTCTAATTCCAAAAATATCACGTACTTGCTGAGTTCTAATTGCTTCTTTTAGTAGTTCCTTTCCAAGATTGTTTAGCAGCACCTGGAATACTTCAGAAAATCGCAACTCCCATTTGTCTGCACAATCAAAGATTTTTCCAACAGCCCATTGTCTAACCTCATACGGTAGTGGTATTTTTTCATTTGATTCTATAGATAGTTTATCAAATAGATTGATAATTTCTGTTGTATCATTAGTCATTTTTTCAATATCTTTTATTTCACCATATTTGGATTCAGATCTCATCCGTATACCTGACTGATATTCAGATAATTTCAATAATGCTAGAACTTCTTTTGAGCCATCACTGGATGCCTTATTTGTGACATTTTTTATTCCTTCTATCTGCTGAACAACTTTGTCAGTTTTTTTATGTAATTCGGAGGCTAATGAGTCAGAGCGGTTAATCAGATTTGATAATCCCGAGATTTTTTCTTCAATTTCTGACTTGAATGTCTTTAGTCCATCACCTAACATTGATGAAATATTTGTATCCTTCACCATTCCCCCAATCTCATTTTTTATATTTGACATATCTTTGCCTATATCACCTGTTCTGTTTGAGATTGATTTGATGGTGCTTCGTAATTCATTAATTTGTTCTGTTATTCCTGATGTAGAGCTTGTTTCTTTTGCTACATTTTTAATTTCTTCTTTTAGATCATCAACTCTATCAGCAACTCTCATTATCATTTTAGAATTATTTCTAATCGAATTAAGACCCTCTGAAACAGTCTGAACTAATTCATCAGTTTTAGTTGTTGATTTTTGACTCTGTTCTATATTCCTAATTTTTTCTTCAAGTTTTACGGTTTGTTCATTTAACTTAGTAATGATCTTTGTATTACCTTTCATTTGATTTAGTCCGGAGAAAAGGCGTTCTGTATCTTCTTCGATTATGTTAATCTGTTTTGATTGTTTCTGAATTTGAATCATGGATGAGCTTAATGTATCAATCATACCATTCATTGATACTAGAATTCTTTGATTCTCTTTGAAGATCTTTGCCATGTTTTTGATCTCTTTTGATATAGTTTTTGTTGATTCTGATACAGATGACACTTTAGTGAATAATTGAGATTGACTTGGCTCTTTCGATTTTATTTTTTTAGAATTTGACTTTCTTGTGACCTTTTTTTTCACAATTTTCTTTTTTACCATCTAATTTCATGGATTTTTACTAAGTTAAAAAGTGCGGGCTAAAATAAAATAAGATTTGTCGAATTTAGTTATTGACTGTTTTTGGTTCATGAAGCAATTCATGAAATGTTTTTTCAGCTAAACCATTCATACTTTCGACGAAACCACGTTTACAATATGTACATTCTATCATGTATTACCGTATGGTACCGTACCATATATAGCGATGGTTCTTTTGAAATTACCAACTGGTCAGATACCCCAGAGCTTATTTCCTCATAAATCAGTCACTCTGATCATCATCCCAGGTTATATTTACAAAATATTTTGAAAATAAAGACATTGTCTTGATAATTGTTATAACGAATTCATTATATGACTAATAGATGCAAAATTTTTTTCTGCAGATTCAATCAAATGATGATGGGCAATCTTCAGTAACTGGAGGCCTTTGGGATATAATAGATAAGATCAATCCTTTACAATTACCACAAGATGCGTTTGTAACAGATCTTGCAATAATCATGATTCTAGCAGGCATTGTCACACTAGCATTTTTCAAAATTAAGCAGCCATTAATTATTGGATATCTTTTTGCTGGAATGTTAATTGGACCACTTTCTCCATTATGGGCACCATTTCTCTCAGATACTGGAACTGGTGAAAGCATTGGAGAAGCTGGCATTCTATCAGATATAGGAGCACTTAATGTATTTGCTGAAATTGGTGTAATTCTATTACTTTTTGTCATTGGAATTGAATTTCCGTTTGCTAAGATTCGTTCCATCGGAAAGGTAGCTATGGGAGTTGGAACTTTGGGTTTGTTTCTTACACTAATTCTTGTATTTTATGTATGTAGTATGATTGGATTAGAATTCATGGACTCGTTATTTCTAGCAGCTGCATTATCAATTAGTAGTACTGCAGTTATAGTTAAGGTTCTAGAAGAATCTGGAAAGATAAAAAAAGAATCATCAATACTAGTTTTGGGAATTCTAATTGTAGAAGATGTAATTGCAGTAATTCTAATTGCATCTTTAGAATCAATTGCTTTAGTAGGTAATGTTGCAGTTGAGGGTGTGATTGCTGTAGTTGTTGTTGCAGGAATTCTTATTGTTGGAACTTTTACAGTTGGAATTAAAATAGTTCCAAAACTAGTAGACAAAGTTGCAACTGCACAAAACAGGGAGATTCTTTTGTTAAGTGTTTTGGGTGTGTGTTTTGGTTATGCACTTTTAGCAAACGTTGTTGGACTTTCAGTTGCAATTGGAGCATTTTTGGCAGGTGTATTAATTGCGGAATCCAAATCAGCGGAAGTTTCTAAAATTTTATCCAGTCCAATAAAGGATATGTTTGTAGCAATATTCTTTGTTTCAGTAGGTGCATTGATGGACGTTAGTCAGCTCGAAAATTATATCTTCATAGCGATAGCACTAATTGCAGTATCAATAGGCATGAAATTTGGTGGAAACATGCTGGGTAACTTCATTTTCAGGCAATCAAGAAGTAAGTCATTAAGATCAGCATTCACATTGGCTGCTCCACGTGGAGAATTTTCTATTGTGATAATTAAGGTTGGAGTTGATGCAGGTGTTGTAAGCGCTTTCTTATTCCCACTAATTGGTATGATAGTAATTATTACTGCATTCATTTCACCGTTTTTGGTAAAAGCTAGTGATCGGATAATACCAAGATTATCAAAGAAGTAAATTGGTCAGCAAAGAATTAGATAATTTTTTAGCACGTTCACATAAGGAATTATCAATTCAAGATTTTGAAGGAAAGAGTGTTCCATGTATAGAATTCGACGGAAAAAAATTTGATGGTATTTTATCAAAGGTTGCTGGAAAACCACTTGCAGTAGATACTAATCTCAACATACTTCAGGATGGTATTGGACATGTTTTTGTTGAAGTATTACTAACATTTTCGCATGGAGGAATAAAAGAAAGCGTTCTTGTTAATGCAAATGAAAATGTGATATTTTTTGAGGCATTGGCTCAGAATACAATGCTAGCAATTGCATCAAAGGAATCTCCAGATAAACTCTTCATGATTCAACTTCCAAAACCTGAAAGAGCGATAGAAGCATTTGATATTATAAAGTCTGGACTGGCAAAAAGGCGAGATAGATTAAATACGCGATAACTCAAATTTGAATTATGACATCAACAGTAGTAATTGGAGGTTTTTTTGGAGATGAGGGTAAAGGAAAAATTATATCATATTTAGCTTTACATGACAAGCCGTCAATAGTTGTACGAGGTGGTGCTGGCCCAAATGCTGGTCACACAATTAAGGATGGTGATAAGGTATACAAAGTTAGAATGCTTCCAAGTGGTTTTTTAAATAAAAATGCTAGGGTTATGGTTGGACCTGGAGTTGTGGTAAATCCAGATGTATTACTAAAGGAAATAGATGATTTTAATGTAAATGGCAGAGCATATGTCGATAACAACTGTGGTATTATTGAGCAATCTCATAGAGACGCAGATTCAAAAGGACAATTAAAAGAAAAAATTGGCAGTACTGGATCTGGAACAGGTCCTGCCAATGCAGAACGTGCTATGCGTACTCTCAAATTGGCAAAAGAAATTGATGTACTTGAAAAACTTCTAATTGATGTCCCATTAGAAGTAAATTCTGCATTAGATAGAAATGAAAATGTACTAATTGAGGGCACACAAGGTACTCACCTATCTTTATGGCATGGCACATATCCATTTGTCACAACAAAAGATGTTACGGCATCAGGAATTTGTGCTGATATAGGTATAGGTCCCAAGAGAGTTGACGAAGTAATAGTCGTATTCAAATCATATCTTACTCGTGTAGGAACAGGTCCTATGCCTGGAGAGCTAGATGCAGATGAAGCATCCAAAAAAGGATGGGAAGAATTTGGAACTGTAACTGGACGACTTAGGCGTGCAGCTGAATTTAATTTTGATTTAGCTAAGCGTGCAGTCATGCTAAGTAGTGCAACACAGATTTCCATTACAAAACTAGATGTACGATTTCCAAATTGTGCAGGCGTAACATCATACAACGATTTAGACGATGATGCAAAATCATTCATCAAAAACATACAAGACAAATTAGGCGTGACAGTAACACTGATTGGAACTGGACCACGAGTAAATGATGTAATAGATCTACGCACATGATTTTTTTGGGTTAACCTTTAATGTGGATTTTTTTTCATATCTATTATGTATAAACTTCCAAACTATGTTCAAGTTGAATCACCTTTAGAATTTACAAGGTTAGTATGTGCACTAGAACGAATGCCACGAGTGTCATTTTTGCACGAACATAATGGAAAAAAGGTTCTTTCTGTGCAGATGGATTTACTGAAAGAAAAACCTGTGATTTACTACACACCAGTAGAAAAAATTGGTCATTACTTATGTTATGGATTTAATGCAGGGAAGGAACAGTTGGAATTAGTTAATACAACTATTGATAATTCAAAATTATATTCTCCAATTATCAAGATAAAGTCTCTTCCAACTTCATTAAAACCAGATAATTTGTCTCCAGAAAAATATCAACCGATTGAATTAGAAGATCTTTCTAGTCTTGCCAAGATAAGTTATGGTTTTGAAGAAGCGCCTTTCCCATTATTTGCATTTCCATATAAAGAGAATTGGTTTGTAGGAGTTTTTATGAATTTCAATGAGGACGGACCATCATATTTTTGTCATGTTAGTTTAGAAAGTGAACCAATAAAACCATTTTTGAAATATACCACCACAAAAGATTCAGAACCAGAGTTTATTGATCATACAGGTGAGCATGGTTATTCTTATATCAAAATAATAAAGTTAAAAGACGCACATCCTTTGGTCGATTATGACCAAATTCAGTAATAGAATTAATAATTCATCGAAGAATACTACTATCATTCTTGCTAATGATTATAGTAATAAAACACCAAAACTAGAAACAAAAACTATTCAAAATATAGAGTCATTACACGAGTATATTTGTGGCCTAAAAATTAATTTTCATCTTTTATTAAAATTAGGTGAAAAGGAGATTAAGAAAATCAACAAAACTGCACATAATTATGGTTTACAAACCATTGCTGATATTAAATTAAATGATATCGGAAATACTAATTTAGTAACGGCAGAAAATTTATGGGAACTTGGTTTTGATGCATTAATTGTAAATCCAATAATGGGAAATCAAAGTCTAAAAAATCTAATTCAAAATTCACACAAAATGGGTAAAGGTGTGATCTCGTTATGTCATATGAGTGCGCCTGAAGCAAGAATTTCGTATGAATTAAATGTCATAAAACAGAAAAATTCGAAAAAAATTCCACTATACCAAATATTTCTCGACTGGTCAATAAAGAAT
>Ga0066837_10001554_pt1 | contig 10519 bp, 17 predicted proteins | sample ETNtaG_25_FD_66730 | JGI IMG/M metagenome (GOLD analysis project Ga0066837, IMG submission 66730) | Marine microbial and viral communities from oxygen minimum zone, Eastern Pacific Ocean - ETNP201302SV86 | ecosystem: Environmental > Aquatic > Marine > Oceanic | place: Pacific Ocean: Eastern... | reverse complement strand
AGTGAGTGGTCAATTTGATGCGGTTGTTATCATTAAAATTAATGAGTTAAGTGAGATTAAAGATATTACCACTGAAATACAAAAAATATCTGGTGTAGAGAGAACCGAAACTATGGTGGAAGTTAATTCTTAACGTTTTTATCATGATGTAATAATTAGAGATTATGAATATTAAACGGGTCAGCAATGTGATTCTTGCAGTAAAAGATCTTGAAAAATCACTCACTTTTTATCATGAGATTCTTGGAATGCCAATTAAAAATCAACGAGATAATTGGGTAGATTTAGGACAAAGTGGTGGTTCATTACTTAGTCTTCATCCAGCTGAAGATGACGAACCTCATTCTGGAACATCAATCCATAATGGTGTACTGGTTGGTCTTATTGTTGGTGATATAGGCTCTGCAATTGAAGAATTAAAATCAAAAAATGTAAAAATCTATCGTGATGTTCAGAAAAAAGATGCAGGAAAAAATGCAATTTTTGTAGATCCTGATGATTATTTAATATCACTTTTTGAACCAGATTTTTCAAATGAAAAAGATCAACAAACAGCTGGTTATGTTGGATTTACTCCCGCATAGAAATTTTTTTAATTAATGATTCTGTAGGAATGACATTTTTTGGAAATGTAATATAGTATGTAATTTTATTATTTTGTATAATTATTGAATTCACTTTTTGATGGTTTAAAAAAATGTAATTTAAACTCCCAATAGAATGATTTGTTTTATTACGTAATTTCATAAAAGTAGACATTGCATAAAATTCATTACGTACTTGATTTCTAGAAAATAGTGGTTTTATACCGATTTTAAAGTACCAGTTAATGTTTTTCCATATTCGTTAATTACACCAACATATCTAATTGACTTTGAAAGAGACTTGATCTCCTTACAATTACTTTTAAATATTTCAAGTGATTTTTCCCATTTTTGAATGGATGCTATTACCATATATTGCTAGTAAGTATTGAATTAATATATTTTAGATCATACATAGACATATGGTTGAACGAAATACCATAAGAAGTTTAGAAGAGATATTAGATTCTGATGCAAAAAACTACCTAGAAAGTTATGAGAGGCTATTATTAATGAACATTTTAGAGAAATCAAAAATATTGAATTATCTGAACGTGGATAGATTCATTAATTAAAATTAATAAAAAATATAAAAAATTTTTAAACTAGGCTTTATTTTTTTTAGATTCCAATTGTTTTTTTAATTCAAGGTTTTCTTTAGTAAGTTTATCATTTGTTTCTTTTAAAATCGTAATTGATCTTTCACGGTTAAACAATGGGTGTCCAGGTGGAAATACAGCCTCGTTCATATTTAGAACACTATCTGCATATTGTCTAAACATTTGATTAAAATCTTGTAATTTTGGCAGCATTGCTGCACCTTGATTTAGAAAATCATTCTTTAATATTTTTGGATTAACCAATCCTTTAGGTGGATTACTATTTGGTGGGTATTTCATAAAGTGATTTGTATCATTATTCAATTTATCCATATTATTATGAAAAATTAACTGTATTTGAGGATTAGCATCTAAATCTAGACTCAATTTTGTTAATGACAATCTATTTTTTATCAAAATAGTCTGATCGGAGATCCTTATAGCGATCATATATTTTTGTTAAGAAATGTTTAGACAGGAAAAAAAAATATGTTTGAAATGTAATAAAACAATACGTGAAAACGAATTACATAAAATTGTCATGTATGTTATAGAAGAGCAGTTTACAAAACATCATTATGAGCATGTAGAATGTCCTGAAAGATTTACTGTTTAACCATCTAACGAATAAACAGTGTACGGCTTACCAGTTTTTCTATCATTATACTTCCATTCAGTTTGACTCCAAACTTCTTTTTTGAATTGTTCTTGCACAGTCGGATGAATTTTTTCATATACATATCCACCAATTAAGATTTGTTGTGGTTTTGCCATACTTTGTATTTTTGCCGCAATGTTCATTGTAGGGCCTAAAATATCAACATGTGATTTTTCTTTATCTGAACCATATCGCACAACCATATTATCACCATAATCAAGACCGATGTGCACTAAAAGATCTGGATAATCATAGTTATTTAGAATTGGGTTTATACCCTCATCCATTATTCTAATCATTAATTTAGCACAACTTACTGCATTATCAGCAGCTAATAACACGCTAGTATGCATAAAGTATCCAATAACTGCATCACCAACAAATTTTAGTACATAACCATTGTGTTGTTTAATTGCTAGTGCCATTTCTTGTGCAAATGAACTAATAATTATGGCAATTTTTTCTGTGGGCAATCTAAGCGTTATATTAGTAGATCCAACCAAATCAACATACAGTACTACCATATGGAGTTTTTCATTTACATGTTCACGTAAAAATGCATCAGATCTATCAACAGTTGCATCATACTCAATTCCATGTTTCAATGATTTCCAGATTCGTTTCTGTGTTTCTTGAATCATTGCTTCTGAATTAATTGTTTTTTCTTTTTGTTTACCTAACATCATATCAATTACATTAGATGCAGAAGTTTCATCAGTTGATTTTTTTGATTCACTTTCATCAACTGAATCATTATTTAATTCATCAGATTTAGTATCAATTCCTCTAGCAGCATCTAGTAATTTCTCATAATCTTTATCAATTTCATCTGTTATTTCATTATCATTCATTTTATCACATTCATTCTAATGGAAAATCTATATTACAACTTTTGCATTTTCCTCTTTTTCCATTATAAACAGAACTGAAGTATTCTAAAATTTTATTCCCACAATGCTGGCATATTATGAGATCAGATTGCATCTATTTTCTTTAAAATCCATATGGATTTATGTGTATTTTGTAAACAAATATGGTGTATCAAAAGACTGTTCCATTGTCCAATATGTAGGTAAAATGACAGTTTCAGTCTCCGTTAAATGAAATTTTTTTACTGTTGTTTCCCACCCGTAGTTTAATTTATTTTTCAAAAACTTTTCTTTTGTTAAGGTTCCAGTTAATACAAAACATGATATTTTTTGTAATTCTGAAATCGCCAAAATATTTTCTATTATTGATTCTGCTAGCACTTCACCATTTTGAGGAACACCACCAATAAAAAAAACAGGTCGTTTTAATTTCATATTAGTAAATTTAACCTGTGTTGCATCTTTGTTAATTATTTTATAATTAATTTTAGTTTTCTGAATTATATCATTTTGTAGATTACATAGTTGTTCATCTATTTCTATTGATACAGATTCAATACCAACTGTAGCACCGCAGAAGGCTATTCTTCCATCACCCGAACCAATATCAATTAAATTTGTGAATCCTAATTGTTTGGCCATCAATGATAATGTGTATGCAGATAATAACCATGTAGGATAAAACGGCGCATAACTCGTATCATGTTTTATACTGTCAATCCAATATTGATTCAAGTCTCCTTCATGTATGTTACATGTCGTTCCACAAAGATCCATTTGAAATGTATTATCATATATCGGGTTATTTTCTATAAAATCATGCAAAGATGCTAAATGCTTGTTATTAATTGGCAAAAAATCAGTTTTAGTCACAGGAAGTGGTTCTTGTGCATGCCTGTTACCTTTGTATAATTTAACAAAATCTTTTTTCAACGCACAGATGTTTTCTGAGATTATATTCATACTTACATAAAATTTAAGGAGGTATATGAAAGAAAGTTTATGCGCATAGGCTCAAAATCAAAAAACAAGTTTTTTCTTAATTTGAATATAAAAAACCAAAATATTCAAAATGAATTTTTACAAAAAATTACAGATGCAACCAAAACAATTAACACTAAAGTTATGTTAGGTGATAGCACTGTAAAGGAATTAAGCACATTTGATCCCAAAAACATTGAGACCTTTTTTAATAATATTATAACCTCATTAATTGATTGGACTTCACAGGGAATATCTTATTCATATAATGATGATGTTAGAAGGATTTTTGTAAAATTTGAAATCATAGAGGGAGATTTTGTTATATCATTTCATATTTCTGTACAATTTCATGTTTTATTGTATTATAGACCAGATCAAAAAGTTCTTTCTCTACAAAAAGAATTATCGGATATAATTGATAAAACAAGCGAATCAGACTCACATTATTCTGTAGAAGGTAATGAAATAATTCTTCAAAAACTTCAAGAACTGGGATATAATAAAATTAATGAACAAAATCTTTTTGAACTGTTTTACAACGATGAGAAACTTTCCAAAATTTTATCTGAAAAAATAGAAAATAGTCAAGATGACGAGATTCTTCAGCTTAATAATAGAAAAAAAGAACTTTTACAACAACTAGATGACTTACTACTTGAAACCTTTCAGACTAGCGGTGTTCTAATCGATGAGCAAAAACTAGTAAACGGTGAAGAAGGATGTCTTTGTAATATTGACTTGGAGCAATTAGAGGGTGATTCAAAACACGGGTTATTTGATCTGGATTTGATTAATAGTGAATATCAGCACAAAATTGAGAGTCGTATAAATCAAATCTTGAGAGTAATAGAAGATTAGCACTGTCTTTTCATATACATTTAATTTTGATTGGAAATTTGACCAATCTTATGACTGTAGTGTATAATGATATTGAGAATGCACAAAAAACTCAAAGTCAAGTCATTCGAAAGACATCTTTAACATTTTCAGAGACATTTAGTAAAATGACTGGTTCAAAGGTGTATCTAAAGAATGAATTTGAGCAAAAAACTGGCTCGTTTAAAATTCGTGGTGCATATTATAAAATTAAATCATTAACTGATGATGAAAGAAAACATGGTGTTGTAGCAGCATCTGCAGGAAATCATTCACAAGGTGTAGCATATGCATCATCATTAGAAAATATTTCTTGTACAATTGTAATGCCAAAGAATGCATCACCAGCAAAAATTTCTGCAACACGTGGTTACGGTGCAAATGTAATTTTAGAAGGTTTAACATATGACGAATCATGGGCACACGCGCAAAAAATTTCATATGAAACAGGCGCTACAATAATCCATGCATTTGATGATCCACATATAATTTCAGGTCAAGGCGTAATTGGACTAGAAATATTAGAACAACTTCCTGATGTTGATGAAATATACGTCCCAATTGGTGGTGGTGGATTAGCTGCAGGAATAATTACTGCCGTCAAAGAAAAAAAACCAGATGTAAGAATAATCGGAGTTGAATCAAGTATGTTTCCTGCAATGAAAAGTTCAGTTGAATCAGGTGCATTAAAAACAATACAAGGTGGATTGACAATTGCAGATGGAATATCAGTAAAAACACCTGGAAAATTAACATTTGATATAATCAAAGATGGCATTGATGAAATTGTAACAGTAGATGATTCAGATATTATTAAGACAATGTTTCTTTTAATGGAAAGAACAAAATCTGTAGTAGAACCAGCAGGTGCTATTGGTTTAGCATATCTTTTAAACAAAAAACCTGCACCAAATAAAAAAGTCGTACCAATTTTGTGTGGTGGAAATATTGACATGTATCTATTAGGACAGATTGTTGCTAAAGGATTATCAAACATGGGAAGGATGATAAGAATATTAGTTACGCTAAAAGACAAACCTGGAGCGCTTAAAGAAATAGTAGATGAAATTTCTTCGCTTAGTGTTAATATCGTAGAAGTTATTCATGATAGATTAAGTACTGTTGTAAATGCTGGTACGGTAGGCGTGACATTGAGCCTAGAGACGGAAAATCAAGAGCATGCCGATAGATTAATCGCACATCTTACTGAAAAAAATATACAATTCAAACTTCTTTCATAATCACTTGAATTTTTTTTTCACAAACTTTGTCAAGCCAAGTTTCTTTAACTCTTCAGATTCTTTAAGAACACTTTCATGTTGATCGAATTTATGTTTTTTCAACTTTCGTTTAATTGTTAAGTTTTCATTTGCTAAAATTTTTAGTGCATAAATTGCGGCATTTGCAGCCTTGTTAATTCCTACAGATACAACAGGCGACCCTGTAGGCATTTCCGATATAGATAACAATGAATCCAAACCACCAAACGCCGAAAATTTATTTTTTTCAGATTTTTTACTTTGTTTATCATTGTAAACAAGTATTGGTACACCAATCACTGGTATTACAGTATGTGATGCAATCATTCCAGGCAGATGTGCTGCTCCACCTGCACCTGCAATGATTACTTTGAAACCAGATTTTTCAGCATGTTTAGCATATGTATCTAATCTAGACGGTGTTCTATGTGCCGAAATTATCTGATCTTCATGAGAAACTTTGAATTGATCTAAAATTTCTGCTGCACCATGCATAATTCTGCTGTCAGAACTAGATCCCATTATAATACCAACTAACTTTTTTGATACCATATTTCTTGAATAGAACTGGTATTTTTAACACTTTCAATTTTTCCGAAACTATTTGTAATTGAATGGTAATTTTGCATTATGGGTAAAATACTTGGAATAATAGGTGGTGGTCAATTGGGTATGATGTTAACTGAGGCTGCCAAGAATATGCCATTAGACATATCAAAAATAATTGTTTTAGATCCAACAGAAAATTGTCCTGCTGCAAAAGCAGGTGCTGAACAAATTATAGCAGATTTTAAGGATGAATCATCAATAAGAGAATTAGCTGAAAGAAGTGATATAATCACATATGAAATAGAATCAGGAAACAGTACCGTTTTAAAAAATCTAGAATCACAATGTGAAATTAATCCCTCACCAGAAACACTTAGTATCATTCAAGATAAATTCACACAAAAAAAATTTCTTGCTGATAACGGAATACCGGTAGCTAAATTTACTGATATATCATCAAAAAATGATTTAGATTCAAAAATTAATGAATTTGGATTACCAATTTTACTAAAAACACGACGTGATGCATATGATGGAAGAGGTAACTTCAAAATCAATTCTCTAGATCAAGTATCTAATGCATTACATACTTTTGATGGAAAATCATTGATGATTGAACAGTTTGTTGATTTTGAAATGGAAGTTTCAGTTATCGCCGCAAGAAGTACTACTGGTGAAATTCGAACATTTCCTGTAGTTGAAAATATTCATGAAGACAATATATTGAAAATGACTATAGCTCCTGCAAGAATAAGCCAAGAAATTTCTGAAAAGGCCAAAGAAATTGCGTATAAAACTATGGAAGTGCTACATGGTGCAGGAGTTTTTGGCATTGAAATGTTTGTAACAAAAAATAAAGAAGTTTTAATTAATGAAATAGCACCAAGGGTTCATAATTCGGGACATCACACACTACAATCAAGTAAAACATCACAGTTTGAACAACATTTACGAGCAATTTTAGGTATGAGATTGGAAAGTACAGATCTGGTTCACCCGACAGTTATGTATAACATACTAGGACCAAAAGATTTCAAAGGCAGATATAAAACACCAAAAATAAATTTTGATAATGCGTTTCTAAAGATGTATGAAAAAACTGAATCTAAACCAAAGAGGAAAATTGGACATGTTAATTTGGTTGATCAGGATAGTATAGGGATTGATAAACTTCTAGTGAATATGAATAAACTACAAGAAAGTATCATAATCGAACCAGATGGTACAGAATAATCTTATGCTTTATTAATACTTGAATATAATCTCAGATATGGCACTACAAGCAGCATTAATTATAACAGGAATTGCAATAGTATTGTTAATTGTCTATGGTACTGATGTTGCAGTGTCAATGGGCAATGAAGCAAAAGAAGGATTCTTACCATTAAATGATATGCAAAGAGGCATTGGCTTAGGTACACCTGCATTAATTCTTCCAATCATTGGATTTTTCATTTCATTAAAAGAGCCATCAAAAGGATTAGGAATAATGATAATTATTGCTGGCATTTTCATAATAGTTGGTGGCATAGTAGTAATTGCAAATCCATCTCCAGAAAGCGCAGATAGAGATCCCATTGGTTCGGCTGTTATGCTTTTTGCACCAGCAATAATACAACTTGCATTGGGTGCCATCAAGATTAAAAAATCATCAAGATAAACAAAATTAATGGCTATTTGTACCAAATGTGGAAAAGAATCTACAGGCTATAACTGTGAACATACAAGTTTTCAAGAATGGTGCACAGAATGTTATACAGAATTACATTACTACATGACAGAGAAAGACAAAGATGAGTGAGATACAAGTATTAATTCAATGGATATATGATCTGCTCTCCGAATATCTCTATCTGGGTGTATTTCTGGCAGCATTAATTGAAACAATCATACCACCAATTCCTACCATGGCCGTGTTTCCTACTGCAGGATATATTGCATCACAAAATAATTTGAGTATCATAGAAGTTATTCTATTAGGGATAGTTGGTGGTCTTGGCGCATCAATAGGCTCTACAGTAATCTACATAATTGCCTTAAAACTTGGAAGGGCTGCACTTCTAAGATATCTAAAACGTGTGAGAGTATCAGAACAAAAATTAGAACGTGTTGAAAAATGGTTTCAAAAATATGGTGATAAAGCGGTATTATTTGGCAGAATGGTACCTGTGTTCAGAGAGATGATTTCTGTGCCAGCAGGTCTGTTAAAGATGAAAATACGGAAATTTTTACTTTACACTGTATTAGGTTCATGTGGGTGGGGTGTTACAATGGTTATGGTAGGATATTTTTTTGGCATTGCAACATTTGAGATATTCTGATAAATTATAACATAAGTTAAAAAACACAAATAAATTAATTTAATTATGAAAGCACTGATTTTAGCTGGCGGTCGGGGTAAAAGATTACGACCATTAACAGATAAAACCCCAAAACCATTAATCCCAATTAATAACATCCCATTAATAGTACGAAGTATAAAGTATCTAAAAAAATTTGGAATTAATGAAATCGTCATATGTAGTGGATATAAAGCAAAACAAATTGAATCGTATCTGAAAAAAAATAAAAATTTTGGTTGTAAAATTGAATATTCAGTTGAAAAGACACCGTTAGGTACTGGCGGTGCCATTAAAAAAGCAGTAAGAAACTTAGTGGATAAATCATTTATTGTGATAAATGGAGATGTTGTTACAAATATTAATCTAAAGAAAATTCTAAAAAATCCAAATACTATTGCTGCAATTGAATTAAAAACAAAATTTGGCACAATGCAAATAAAAAATAATAAAATTTTAAAATTTAATGAAAAAACTGACGTTGAAAATATCTGGATGAATCCAGGTTTGTATCATTTGAGTAGTGATATTATTAAAATATTACCAAACAAAGGAAGTTTAGAAGCAGATGTATTTCCAAAACTTGTAAAAATGAAATCTTTGTACACTGTTAAATTCAAAAATGTAGTATGGCATTCTATTGATTCATTTAAAGACATTGAATTATGTGATGAAGAAATAAATTCAAAAAAACATGTCAAATACTTTGAATATTGAAAAAAATGAAATTATCATATAGTTTGGGCTCACTACTTTCAATCGAAGAAGTTTTAGAATGCTCTCAAAAATTAAATGATGTTAAACCGGAAATCATGTGGATCCCTGAGACCTGGGGAATGGAAAACTTTTCTATGTTAGGAGCTGCATCAATGCAAAATAAATTTTCAAAGATTGGATCATCTATAATTAACATCTACTCTAGAAGTCCAAGTTTAATTGCGATGGGATCTGCAACCGTAGATAAAATATCAAAAGGTCGGTTAATACTAGGACTTGGAACAAGTAGTGTACCAATCATTGAAGATTTTCATGGACAGTCTTTTGAATCACCTATACAAAGAATGAAGGAGTATGTAGACATAATTCGATTAGCGCTAAATGGTGAAAAAATTAATTATTCTGGTGAAATTTTTTCGCTAAAAGATTTTTCATTATTAGTAAAACCATTAAGAAATGAAATTCCAATTTATCTTGCAGCAATTAATAAAAAAATGGTTGAATTAACATGGAATATTGCTGATGGAGTAATATTTTACTTGAGACCAAAAGATGAGATGAAAAAAACAATCTCAAATATGCAAAAAACAAGAAAAATTGATACCAGTTTACAGATAATTACCTGTGTTGATCATGATTATGAAAAAGCAATGAACCGTGCAAAAAAAACTCTTAGTTTTTACATTGCAGTTGGTACTGTTTATCGTGAATTTTTACATTCAAATGGGTATTCTGAAGAGACACAAACAATATACAATGAATATATAAAAAATGGATTAGAAAATCTGGAAACGCTTGTTCCAGATAAAATGTTGGATGATCTATGCATTGCTGGTACACCAGATATTGCAATAAAAAAATTAAATGGTTTTTGTAACACTGGAATAGATATGCCAATTATTCAGTTTAATCCCATTGGCAATGTCAAAAAATCATTTGAATTATTAACAAATACATTTTCCGGAGAATTAAATGAATAAAGTTGCCATAATTGGTACGGGTCAAACAAGATTCTCAAAAGAAGATGGAGATGTTGAAAAATTACTTTTTGAATCTGCCAATAAATGTATTCAGTCAACAAAGAA
>Ga0066837_10001552_pt1 | contig 10523 bp, 9 predicted proteins | sample ETNtaG_25_FD_66730 | JGI IMG/M metagenome (GOLD analysis project Ga0066837, IMG submission 66730) | Marine microbial and viral communities from oxygen minimum zone, Eastern Pacific Ocean - ETNP201302SV86 | ecosystem: Environmental > Aquatic > Marine > Oceanic | place: Pacific Ocean: Eastern... | reverse complement strand
TTATCAGCAATGGTTGCAGGGTTTAATGGATGGTCTTCTGGAATGCCAGCTTCTACTTTTCCCACAAGATCGGCACCAACATCAGCGGCCTTTGTATAAATCCCCCCACCTACACGTGCAAATAATGCAATGGAAGACGCGCCAAGGGAGAATCCTGATATAACATTTAGAACAGTTTTTATCGATATAGCATCGGCACCAAAATGATTAGAATAAAACATAAATAATCCACCTAGGCCCAACACGCCTAATCCAACAACACTTAAACCCATTACTGAACCACCGGTAAAAGCAACATTCAATGCTAATGCCAGACTACTTCTTGCTGCATTTGTTGTTCTATTATTTGCTTTAGTCGCAACTTTCATTCCCAAATATCCAGCTAAACCAGATGCAACCGCACCCACTACAAATGAAAGTGAAATCAAGGCACTGGAATCCACTCTACCGTTGTTGGCAACTCCAAGAAGAATTGCAACCGCCAAAACAAAAATGGCTAAAACACGATATTCTGCTTTCAAGAAAGCCATGGCCCCATCAGCAATACTCGTACCAATGGATTTCATACGGTCGGTTCCTTCATCCTGGGCTTCAATCCAACTGGTTTTCCAAAAAGAATATATCATGGCCAAAACACCGGCACCTATTACAAATATTAAATTATTGCTCATAGATTCAATGTCTCCTCAAATTAAGCATTAAAATGATTCATGGTATGGTTCAACCCCTGGATTAATAGAGCATCTAATGCATCTGCGCCACGTTTTACCATGGCTTCTACTTCTGATTTAGCATCTGGTTGAAACGGTTTTAAAACATAGTTTTCTGCGGGGCGCATAATGTCATCTGTTCCAATGCCCAAACGTACTCTGGGAAATTGATCAGACTGAAGATGATAAATTATATTTTCCATGCCGCGATGGCATCCATCTCCGCCTTTCGGGCGGATTCGAATTGTCCCCAGAGGAAGATCTACATCATCTACGATCGCATAGATTTCATTTGGTGATAAATCCCAAAGAAGTACTATATCTTTTACCACGGATCCGCTTTGGTTCATTCCTGTTGTTGGTTTTACCACTACAACTTCCCGTCTTTTGTGTTGCGCAAGTACATAATCTCCCTTTCCAGGCTTAAAAGTTAAATGGTGCCTTTGTGCCCATTCATCCACCACCCAAAATCCTGCATTGTGTTTTGTGTTTGCATAAGTATCGCCCGTATTGCCGAGGCCGACAAAAGCGATCATGATTCTCCTGACTGTTCTTTAGATCGGTCTTTTGGGTCGCCCTCTTGCTCTGTAGTTGCACCATCATCTGCTTCTGCTCCTTCTTCACCTTCACCTTCTTCATCTTCAAGTTCTTCTATTTCAGGTTCTTCTTCTGCTGCAGGCGGAGTAATGGAAACAACATTCAAGTTTGTATTGGACATAATTTCAATATCTTCATTATCAATCTTGATATCTGCTACACTTCTTGCAGAATTTATTTCCAGATCTTCAATATCTATTTCAATATGCTCAGGTACATCTGTTGGGAAACAACTAATTTCTATTTGGGTCATAGATTGGGATAAGACACCACCTTCCTTAATGCCTATGGCTTCCCCTATGAGAACAAGCGGAACTGATATAGTCATTTTTTCAGATCTGCGAACGCGCATAAGGTCAATATGAATTATTGCATCTGTTACAGGATGGTATTGCAACTCCTTTATCATTGTGTATTGGCTTTCCCCATCCTGATCAATTTCAAAAATACGCTGACCGGATTGCATAGCATGGAACAGCACTGATTTATCAACAGTAATATTTACATTATTTTCTCCAGAATAATACAGCACGCCAGGGATTGAACCTTCGCGACGAAGCGCTTGCGATCCCTTTGTCCCCGTTTTGGTTCTTTCTAAAATATCTAATTTGAAATAGGATGATGCCATCTTTTCGTCTCCTTATTAAAACTCGAATAAAGCACTGACTGATTCACCTTTATGAATCCTATTCACTGCTTCACCAAAAACATTTCCCACAGACACAATTTTCATCTTTTCTATGTGTTTTTCTTTAGGAATTGCAATTGTATCTGTAACAATTATTTTTTTAATGTTCGATTTGATCAATCGTTCCATAGCTGGACCAGATAAGACACCGTGAGTTGCTACAGCTGTAACTGATTTGGCACCCTGTGTTAATGCGGCCTCGGCAGCATTAACCGTTGTGCCTGCCGTATCAATCATATCATCAATGATGAGTACATCCCTCCCATTTAAATCACCAATCAAATGGCTGATTTCTGCCTTATTTGGCGCATAGCGCCGTTTATCAATCAGCGCAAAATACATACCGAGATTTTTTGCATATCCCTGGCTCATTTTTACAGACCCGATATCAGGTGAAAGTACCACGGAATTATCCTGGTCCAAATTTTCATTTTTTATTGCATCGAATAGCACTGATCTACTATAAAGATTATCAAAAGGAATCTTTGCAAATGCTTGGATCTGTGTTGAATGAAGGTCCATTGTAATTATTCTATCAGTGCCCATTGCCGTTAAGATATCTATCATAACTCTTGATGATATAGGCACCCGTGGTTGATCTTTTCGATCCTGACGACCATAGCCAAAATAGGGTATTACAACTGTTACTGTGTCCGCCGAAGCGCGAACGGCAGCATCAACCATGAGGGCAAGTTCGATAATATTCTCTGAAGGTCCATTAGTTGACTGCACAATAAATACATCATGCCCTCGAATATTCTCTTCGTACTTAACCCACAATTCACCATCAGAAAAAGTTTGTATCGAGATCGCTCCAAGATCTCGATCAAGAAACCGGGCAATCTGCTTCGCAAGCAGTGTATTGCTGCGCCCACTGAAAATTTTCAAGTTATTTTTTGTCATTATTGATTACCATTGATTTTAGCTGGGGCGCAGGGATTCGAACCCCAACTGCCTGGACCAAAACCAGGTGTACTGCCATTATACTACGCCCCAAAATCTGGTGTTACCATAATTCAGAGATGTGGTTCAGTGATAAAAGTACTGTAAGATGTGGTAAGGGGTGACTCTGCTGATAGTGCATCTACTTCATCGTCAAATATCCCATACACAGTCGAGCCTGAGCCCGACAGACTGGCAAACCGAGCACCTTGGGCCCGGAGCGTATCTTTTATTTCTCCAATCTCTGGATATGTTGGAACAACAATTGCTTCGAAATCATTCTCAAAAAGCTCGAAAGGAATACTGTCCCTTTCTAAAAAGCCGGCGAAGTTAACCTGCTCTACAGGACTGTCCAAAAAAAAATTATAATTCCTATAAGCCCAAGATGTATCAATATATAAATCTGGGACTACCAATAAATATATCCCTGGCATACAGCCTTTAATTTGAGTCAGGTTTTCACCTATGCCATCACCCACTTGTAATCCACCACGAATAAAAAAAGGTACATCTGCACCCAGCTCGACCCCAATTGATTCTAGTTCTTTATCGGGTATATTTAAATCATAAAGCAGGCGAAGGCCTTTTAAAACGGTAGCTGCATTGGAAGAACCGCCACCTAATCCACTCCCAGCAGGAATCCTTTTTTCAAGATTCATTGACACACCGCCAATTCCAAATGCATCCACCATTTTTTTCCATGCTTTTACACAGAGATTTGTTTCATCATTTTTAAGCCAATCCACATTGGAAAAAAAATCACATCCGGAATGTTGTTGCTCTAAAATAAGCGTATCATGAAAAGCTAATTCTTGGAAAAGGGTGTGAATGATGTGGAAACCATCGGGTCGCTGCCCACGGATCTGGAGACCGATATTTACCTTGGCACAGGATTTAAGATTCACTTTATTCATTCATTATTGTTGCATAGGGTGGCCACCGCCAGAACAGCCCAGCCTGAACCCTTGCCTACAAATCCAAGATAATCTGCAGTGGTGGCTTTTACAGACACTTGTGATTCATCAATCTGCATGGAATAGGCGAGGTTATGTTTCATTTGCGGAATGTGATCCGCAAGTGTTGGTGATTGGAGAATAACAGTGGCATCTACATTATTGATCTGAAATCCAGCTTCTCGGACTCGATTTACAGTATCAACCAAAAAATGATTGCTGGACATGTCTTTCCAGATCTCATTATCGCTAGGGAAAAATTGTCCAATATCACCTAAGGCTGCTGCACCAAGAAGTGCGTCTACTACAGCATGGATCAACCCATCGCCATCCGAATGACCATCCGATCCAAATTTTGATGGAATCTCTACACCACCAATGATAAGGGTTTTACCTTCCATCAGTTGGTGCACATCGTATCCTATGCCAGTTCTTGCCATTAGATCAAATATTCTGCTCGTTTCCAATCATCCATGGTTGTGATCTTAAAATTATTTATGTCGCCCTGGACCAATGCCACAGAAAAACCCATTGCTTCCATTAAATATGATTCATCTGTAGCAGTAAAACTTTTTGCATCTGCATGATCTAAAGCCTGAATTAATTTATCTTTCCAAAAAGTTTGTGGGGTCTGTGCCAACCATATTTTTTCACGGTTTAAGGTTTCTTTCACTTTTCCACTTTCTGAAAGTTTTACTGTGTCTATGGAACGCAGGGCAACTACAGCGCCATCTGCTGTCTTACAGGCTGCAATAGAATTGTTAATAAGTGTTTCTGATACAAAGGGGCGGGCTGCATCGTGAATGCAAACCAAGTTTGCTGAAGATACAGCAGCTGTCACGCCATTTTTTACAGAATCCTGTCTACGTGCTCCTCCAGCAATAACTTTTAAAGACTTCCCAGCAGACATAGATAGCAAATCACGATGGACAGTATCAATCTGATGATCAGGTACAACCACAATCACTTCCTGGATAATACTGGATTCTAAAAATGGTTTCAGAGAATGAAAAAGAAGGGGACGCCCTGCCAGTGACTTAAATTGCTTCGCTTCACCAAACCGATGACCTGAACCGGCAGCTGGAATAATGGCCGATACTTTCATATTATGTGCAGGGGATTGTCAAACAATGATCATGGCATCACCATAACTCAAAAAGCGGTACTCATTTTTCTTTGCTTCAAGGTATGCTTTTTTAATGAGTTTACGGTCCGCAAATGCGCTTACCATCATGAGCAGTGTAGATTGTGGTGTATGAAAATTAGTTACCATTTTATCCACCATTTTATATTCATAAGGCGGATAAATAAATTTATCAGTCCAACCTCGTTTCGGCGTAACCTGAAATCCAGAAATCGCAATCGTTTCCAGGGCCCGAACGGTAGAAGTGCCTACAGCGATGATCTTCCGGTGGCGCTTACGGGCCTGGTTAATTGCCATTGAAGTTTTGGGAGACACTTCAAAATACTCAGAATCCATCTGGTGGCGATTCAGATCTTCAACCTGGACAGGGCGGAAGGTCCCTAACCCAATATGTAGAGTGACGGTTTCAATTTTTACACCTTTATTCTTTATTTTTTTTAATAACCCATTTGTAAAGTGAAGCCCTGCAGTAGGTGCCGCAACAGCACCACGATCAGTTGCATATACTGTCTGGTAGCGTTTTTTGTCCTTTGCGTCAGCATCGCGATTAATATAAGGTGGAAGGGGGGATGTCCCAATGCGGTCAATGACATGATGAAAATTATCACTATCATATTCGAAACGCACCACACGACCGCCAGAAACAGTATTATCTATAACATCACACATAAGTTTGGAAGTGAATACAAGCTTATTGCCAATCCGGACTTTTCTCGCAGGGCGAACCATAACTTCCCAGAGATCATTGGACAGTTCTCTCAAAAGAAAAACTTCCACTTTTGCATCCGTACGGTCTTTTGTAGCAAACAAGCGGGCAGGAAATACTTTAGTATTATTAAGAACCAGAAGATCATTTTTTCTCATATAATCTATAATATTATAAAATTTTCTATGTTCAATTTCTCCTGTCTCTCCATGAACAACCATCAGTTTAGAAAAATCTCGTCGAGCTTCAGGGTGCTGAGCAATAAAGGTTTTTGGCAAGCGGTAATTAAAATCCCCGAGTTTATATTTTTTCTTCTTATTTATCATTTAAATAATCCTTGTTGATCCTTTATTATTTCTTTTCCTAATAAATTATATGCTGCCTCCTGGGCAACTCTTCCTCTTGAGGTCCGCAAAAGGAATCCCTCTTTAATAAGAAAAGGTTCATACACATCTTCGATGGTGGTAGCATCTTCGCTAACAGCTACTGCCAGGGATTTTAAGCCCACAGGTCCACCTGAAAATTTTTCAATAAGTGTTTCCAAAATCTTTCTATCCATGTCATCCAATCCAGTTTCATCTATACCCAGCTGTTCCAAAGCATCCTTCGCTACAGCGTGGTCAATCTTACCATTAGCCTTGACCTGTGCAAAATCTCTGGCACGCCGTAGAATACGATTTGCAACGCGAGGAGTTCCCCTGCTCCTGCGGGCTAATTCCATGGTACCATCATCATCAATTTCAACTTCAAGGATGTTTGCCGAGCGACTGATTATATTGAATAGATCTTCCGGGTGATAATAATCTACACGTAAGACTACACCGAAACGATCCCGAAGCGGCGATGTAAGATTACCTAATCGAGTGGTTGCTCCAATCAAAGTGAATGGTTCAATAGTTAGTTGTACACTTCTTGCGCTGGGCCCCTTATCAATCATAATATCGATAGAAAAATCTTCCATGGCGGAATAGAGGTATTCCTCTACCACACTATTAAGTCGATGGATTTCATCAATAAAAAATACATCACGGTGACTCAAATTAGTAATCATCCCTGCTAAATCGCCGGCACGCTCAACAACAGGGCCTGATGCCTGTTTAATACTGGAACCAAGCTCTTTTGATACAATATTGGCTAGAGTGGTTTTCCCCAATCCAGGAGGCCCAAATAACAGAACATGATCCAAGGCATCACCGCGATTATTTGCAGCTTCAATATATAGTTTCAGGTTATCAACAAGTTCTTTTTGGCCTATGAATTCATCAAACTGGGATGGGCGAAGAGATTTTTCAATTGCAATATCATCATCAAAAGGAACTGGATCGGTTATATGAATCTCTGTCATGGATTAAATTGGAAGTAAATCAGTGCAAAACTGACTCAGAAGATACAATCTCAAATAGCTATCGTAAAGATTGTAGGGGAAAAATTGTGTAGGTTGAATTGAATTAATCAGGAATCGCCTTTCGGAGAGACTTTAATCTTTTTTCGCGATCGCTGGCAAATCGTTTGATTCCAATCCATAGACTATCTGGGTCTAATTTTGATTCCGCAATAATCTGTTCCAGGCTCCCACCTGTACGCCAACGATTATCAAAATCTGGAGCCATGGAATAGTTTTCTACCACACGGTTAGCAATCCATTTATGCATAAGTCTTCTGGAGCCATTGGTGATAATCATGGCATCATTCCATTCGTCATCAGCTATTACAGACTGACGATAATCATCTGGTTGTCTTTTGAAAAGTTCCCAGCTGATGGATGCTACTATCTTTACGTTGGGTCCTTCTTTTTTCAACTGCGGCAGGATTTGTATAAGTGAATTTGTACAACTTGTACCCCGGATAAACACCACTCCATCTTTTTTCAATGTTGGATCAAAATCCTTTATAAGGTAGGCACCTTTTGCTGCATTCAGATGGGAAGCCATGCCCAAAGCTTCACGATCTGGGATGACCAAGGGTGGGCGAGTCAGGTGTAATGCTATAAGCGGAATATCCGTATCTAGAGCTGCTGCCAGGGCTGGGGCGACTTCATTGTGTTCCCAAGGATGGAGGTTAATAATATGCCCATCGGGGAATAACTGTGTTACGCCTGGAGCATAAATGCCAAAATGTGTCCTGCTGTCTTCTGCTGTTTCGGGTCCTGTATGTCCTGCAATCCAAATCACCTTTCCAACTTTTAGATCAGAATCCTGTGCAATTTGACTGAACAATCGCAGTGGCCCGTATTTCAAATAGCTGAAAGAACCATAGGTACTAACAGCACCGTAGAATCCGTTGAATGTTTTATATGTATCCTCATTGAAATTCACCGTTGCGGCACCAGCCATCATACCTGCATTTGTAAATTCAGTTATTCCTTGTGGAAATAGAGGGCTTTCATGGTTAGAGTGTTTATTAAAAAGCCCTTTATCATCGGCCCCATTGTAACCTTTAGCAAATCCGGAAATATTGGTTGAATCCGCTAGGTCAGCACTCATTGCTAGAACCAATGGACGTCCATATTTTTGTTCGGATAGGGTATTGATATAACTGGCATATTTTGAAAAACCCACCCGGTTTGGGGCTATCTCTCCAGGTGCAACAAAAATGTCATCTGGCAATGCTTCAACATTGAATAAATCTGGATCATGCGTGGGATTTTGATCTGTAACTTTACAAGAGTCATTTTTCTCCGGAACAGATTCCCCCAGTTCTACCAGACGATCTGCCAAAAAATCTACATATATCTGATTGGATTCCATGATAGTAAAAATGGTGTTAAACATTGATTTCGCCTGTTCAATTTGCCCTTCCCAAGTATTGGCAGCGGACTCGCCAAACTCATGAAACTGTAAATCATACTGAAGAGCGAAGTCTTCCTTGGTTTTCCAAAATAGTTCAGAATTCCGTTTATGGGTTGTACCATGACTTTTATTATCATATACATGATAACCGCGACCTTTTCTTGTTTTACTATAGATAACTTTAGGAATATTTATGTCTGCGTTTTCCACCAGCAATTTGTAATAAGCTTCAGTGAGTTCTTCCCAATTCTCACCATCTTCTGTGCCTTCCACATGCCAGCCGTGAGAACCAAACCAATCTTCTGGGCCACCATACATGATTGAACTAAAGGGACGATTATCAATGCCATAATCATTCCAATCCATAAAATAAACCAAGTTCCCTAAACCTAGTCCCCAGGCGGAGTTTATGGTTTCATGACTGGCGCCGGTTGTAAAGCCACCTTCTCCTTCGAAGGCAAATACTTTCACATCTGACACTCCAGCAAATTTCATTGCCAAGGCTTCGCCGGCTGCAAAAGGAGAACCATGCCCGCTTGGGCCAGTATTGGCTTTAAAAAATAATGTTTTCCCTTCCATTTCTGCATGCCCCGGGAGGCCTCCATTTTGACGGAGGGTAAGCAAATCTTCCCAAACTAACTGAAAATCATTGCCTTTAAAATTCTGATATTTTTTATCACCGGTCTGTCGGTATTTAATCCGCAACGCTTCATTCATTACTGCCAGTGTTGCATACACCAAAGGATTACAATGACCGGCAACGAGCACAAATCTATCTGCAAATCTTTTTCCTGTGTCTCGGATATCCCACCGCATGGCTCCAGATAACAGGGTGGTAACCATGGCATGAGTCTTGGAGCGGGATCCGCCGGGATGGCCGCTCTGCCGAAGATTTAGCATAATATCAATACATTGATCAATAAGATCTTTTGTGATTTCCCAGTATTTATAATCCTGTTTTAGATCTCCAGAAGATTTCATGTAGCGATGCCCTTTTTCCGCAACACTTTATTTAAAAACAAACCTGTATACGATGTTTTAACGGATGCGATTTCTTCCGGTGTGCCAGTGGCAACAATGGTTCCACCTTTATCCCCTCCTTCAGGGCCCAAATCTATAATCCAATCTGCGGTTTTAATTACATCCAAATTATGCTCGATAACAATAACCGTATTTCCCCGTTCAATCAGGCGCTGTAACACGTTTAATAGCATTCGAATATCTTCAAAGTGCAGACCGGTCGTAGGCTCATCTAAGATATATAACGTTTTAAATTTGGAAACCCTAGATAGTTCCGTTGCCAGTTTTACTCTCTGAGCTTCACCTCCAGATAATGTGGTCGCCTGTTGCCCAAGATGAATGTAGCCCAATCCTACATCGTTTAAAGTTTGCAGTTTTTTCTTAATGGAAGGAATACTCTTAAAAAACTCCAATGCTTCAGACACAGGCATATCTAAGATCTGAGCAATGGATTTTTTCCTGTATTTCACTTCCAAGGTATCCCTATTATATCTCTTCCCCTGGCACACTTCGCAGGTTACATACACATCCGGCAGGAAATTCATTTCTATTTTAATGATCCCGTCCCCCTCACAGGATTCACAGCGGCCACCTTTTACATTAAAAGAGAATCGTCCTGGTTTATAACCTCGAATCTTTGATTCCGGGAGTTTTGCAAATAAATCTCGGATGTGGGTGAATACACCCGTGTAAGTTGCTGGATTTGATCTCGGTGTACGTCCGATAGGTTTTTGATCTATATCCACTACTTTATCAAGAAATTTGATTCCTTCTATTGAATCATAATTTAAGGGATAGGCTCTTGCACGATTCAATTCTTTCGATAACACAGGAAATAATGTTTCATTTACAAGTGAGCTTTTTCCGCTCCCTGAAACACCGGTAACTGCAATAAAACGTCCTAATGGGAAATCAATATCTACGGCTTTTAAATTATTTCCTGATGCTCCTTTCAGGGATAATAGATTGGAATT
>Ga0066837_10001545_pt1 | contig 10563 bp, 14 predicted proteins | sample ETNtaG_25_FD_66730 | JGI IMG/M metagenome (GOLD analysis project Ga0066837, IMG submission 66730) | Marine microbial and viral communities from oxygen minimum zone, Eastern Pacific Ocean - ETNP201302SV86 | ecosystem: Environmental > Aquatic > Marine > Oceanic | place: Pacific Ocean: Eastern... | reverse complement strand
CGAGGTGTCGATTTCGTAGGAGGCGGTCTGGAAGGACTTGTCCTGACGGGCCTGACGCAGGGTCGACTGCATCGATTCCAGGGTCTTGGTCATGGCCGACAGGCCATTGTCCGCCGCTTCAAGCGTCTTAACGCCATTGGCCATGGAGTCCATCAGAGCACCCAGATCGCTTGCGCGGTTGCTAAGGCCCTTGGCGGTGAACCAGCTGGAGGGATTGTCCAGAGCCGAGTTGACCTTGTTACCGGTCGCAAGGCGGTTCTGGGTTGCGGCCATCATGTCGGCAGTGCCCTTGAGGGACAGCAGGTTCGAGCGGACGGCTTTGGAGAGAGAAATATCGGCCATTTTGGCGGGTCCTTTTCTAGGATTACGCAAACTAAGACGCCTCTCCTGAGGCAGGCCGAATGTGGTCCGTCAGGCTCTAAAGAAGGGTTAAGTGGATGCCGAAAGTTTGGGCAAATTCTTCTCCAGAATCTATGGACCGGGATGCAGAAAAGCCCCGCAATCCGGGGCTTTGGCTGGTCGGGGGCCAGGGAGAGTCTAGGGAAGCATTAACTTAAGCGATCAGATCCCGCAGCCGGGCCTGGGACTCTTCGGGGATTTCGGCCGTGCCGATCCGCCGGATCAGTTCTTTCATGGATTGCGGCGTCGGCGGCAAAGCGCCGGCAATGACCGCCGCAGCAAAATCGGCCGTGCGATCGCGCTCCGCTTCGGCCCTATGTTCCTGCTTCTGCTCGGGACGCTCGAATGGCCGCTTGCCGTCCCGATCACCCGGGCGGGCGCTATTGGGCGCTTGCTGCGTGCTGTCGTGCAGCACCGTGCGTTCGCCCATGGCGGGGCGGTGGCGATAATCACTTAAATTGGCGGAGCCCGGAGAGACGGGCTCGATGGCGAGGCTTGCAACCATAACCTTTCCCCCGAATGCACCTATTCGCAGAAACGGTAAGCTGTTCCTCTTATTGTCGTGTAACCAGCCCGTTGCGTGTTTTAATCAAATGCCCTGCAATTACAGGGCCCGGTTGATGGCGATGCCGGTCGCCGATGCCTTTGGATCGGGTGTGACCTTTCCGGCTGTGCCGTAGGTGCGGGCGCGGTTCTGCTGCCCCACCACGCGGGCCACGTCGGTCAGCACGTCTTCGGTGACAGTCTTGGCGGTGGCCAGGACGCGCAGATTTTCGGCCATTTGGGTTGCAAGGCTTTCGTGACCGGCGCGCAACCGTTCCATTGACTTGGGGGCTTCGGCATTGAGCCGCGCAGCCTGGCGCTGGATCGACCGGGCGAAGCTGACATAGTCCTGGGCCAGACGCGTTTTTTCGGGCGTCAATTGTCCGGCCTCGCGCAGATGGCCCGCGCGCAGCAGGGTGGTTTCCTGGTTCATCACGTTGACCAGTGCCGCAAGGGCCTGTTCGGCGTGGGCGCATAACTGATCGGCCGGCAGGGCATCAAGTGCGGCAAGGCGGGCGGCTGCGGTCATTTTGAGTACACTCCGGCACTGGGAATTGACGTTAAACTGGTGTTGGCGGCTTCCTGCATCGCGATCATCTGGCTCATCAGATCATCAGCAATGCCGACGCCCCCGCTCTGGGCTATTGAATTGGCGAGCTGTTCGGCCTGCATGGAGCGCCAGGTTTCCTCGCCAAAGCCGCCGCCACCGAAATTCTCGTCGCCCTTGACCGTCGCGAACATTTCCTTGGTCAGCATGTTGAGGAATACGCCTTCGAGTTCCTCGGCCTGCTGGCGCATGCGCTGCATCTGGGCCGGGGTAACGGAGGAGGTGGCGGGGCTGATCATGTTCATCACAGCACCTCGATCTCGGCCTGCAGTGCGCCGGTGGCCTTGATGGCTTGGAGAATGGCAATCAGGTCGCGCGGCGAGATGCCCAGGGCGTTCAGACCATCGACCAGTTGCTGGAGCGTCACCGATTCGTTCACAACCTGCAGCGCCGTGTCGGACTGGTTGACGTTGAGATTGGTGTTGGGCTCGACCGCAGTCTGGCCCAAGGTCAGCGGATTGGGCTGAACCACTTCGGGGTTCTCAGCAATGGTGACGGTCAGATTCGACTGGGCTACGGCAACGCTCGACACCCGCACATCCTTGCCCATGACGATGATGCCGGAATTCTCGTCGATGACGATCTTGGCGGGCTGGTCGGTCTGGACGATCAGTTGCTCGATATCGGTCAAGAGGTCGACGATATTGCCGTTGAAATTGCGGGGCAGGGTGAGGCGCACTGTGGCGGGATCTTCCGGCACAGCCGTGGGCGCGCCGATAAAGTCGTTGACGGCCAGGGCGATGCGGCGTGCGGTGGTCAGGTCGGGATTGCGCAGGGCCAGCCGCAGTGTGTGCTGCGAGCCAAGATGGAAGTCGATTTCGCGCTCGATCAACGCGCCGGAGGAAATCCGGCCCGTGGTCGGCACGCCAGAAATAACGCTGGCCGCATCGCCCCGGGCGCTGAAGCCATTGATGAGCACCGGACCCTGAGCGATGGCATAGACTTCGCCGTCAGCGCCCAGCAGTGGGGTCACCAGCAAAGTCCCGCCCTGCAGGCTGTCGGCATCGCCCAGCGCGGCGACAGACACATCCATGCGCGAGCCCTGCGTCGAGAAGGGGGGCAGGTTGGCCGTGACCATGACAGCGGCAACATTTGCCGTGCGGACGTTTTCCCCCTGAGTGTTGACGCCCAGCCGTTCCAGCATGGATTGCAGCGACTGCTTGGTGAAGGGGGAGTTGTTGAGGCTGTCGCCAGTGCCGTTCAGGCCCACCACAAGTCCGTAGCCGACCAGCTGGTTCTCGCGGACGCCTTCCATATCCACGATATCCTTGATGCGGGCCGGCGCTGCTTGCGCGGACGCCATTGGCGACAGGGTCAGCGCAAGGCTTAGCGTGGCTGCGGCAATGGTGCGGATCAGGCGCATGGTCTCGTATCCCCGATTGATGTCGCTCCATCCCCATGGGGCGACCGTCGGGCAGGTAAATGCCAGAACCGTGCCAGATCGTGACCTTCAGTCTAAGATGCTGATATGTACGAATTTTGTTCGGTGGCGGTACGGGGGTGGCGCCATCTGAGGGTGTCGCTGAGCAATTCTTGCCGGGCGCGTTAAGCTCCTGTTAACTCCAGTGGGCAGAATTTGCCGGGAACGCCAAGCCAAGTGAGTCAGGCCCTTTGCGCATCGACGCAACAAATCGCAGCAGCAAGCTTTCCGGCCGGTCCGCGACTGGCAAGGCCGGCAATGGCCCTGCCTTTGTGCCGGCTGGTGAACAGAGCGCCCCGCGGGTCAGCACAACGGCGCCCGTGGCGCCCACTACGGGGCTCGATGCCATTCTGGCGCTGCAGGCCAGCGGGGACTTTTCCGAGAGCCGTCGCAAGGCAGTCAGGAAGGGCACTGAACTGCTGGACCTGCTCGAGGACATGAAGGCGGACCTGCTGATCGGCAGAATGGCGCCGGAGCGCCTCGACACCATGGTGACGCAATTGCGCACGCTGCGCGAACGGGTGGAGCCGGAGCTGGATCGAGTTCTCGACGATATCGAATTGCGGGTTCTGGTGGAGCTGGCCAAGCTGGGGCGATATCCCCAGATTTGATCGGGTCACGATTTGACTATCCGTCATCAAGTTGTAGCCGATTTTGCGCTATGCGCCTGACGCGCCGCAGTTTCTTGCGTTAACGAGTGGTAACTTGTGTGCTTGCGGGGGAACGGCGAGGCGCATATATAGGCCGCCAAGGGCGCATTGGAGGTTGAGTCTGCTGATGTCTTCGGTTGAACTTACGGATTATCGACCCAGCGAGGACGAGCCGTTCATGAACCCGCGTCAGCGGGAATATTTCAGGAACAAGCTGCACGCCTGGAAGGATGAGATCTTGCGCGAAAGCCGCCTGACTCTCGAAAACCTCCAGGAGGAAAGCCAGAACCACCCCGACATGGCCGACCGCGCCAGTTCGGAAAGCGATCGCTCGCTGGAATTGCGGACCCGCGATCGCCAGCGCAAGCTGATTTCCAAGATTGATGCCGCGCTCAAGCGCATCGACGACGGAACCTATGGCTATTGCGAGGAAACCGGTGACCCGATTGGTCTGGCGCGCCTCGATGCACGTCCCACGGCGACGCTGAGCCTGGAAGCCCAGGAACTGCATGAGCGGCGCGAAAAGGTTTATCGCGACGAGTAGTGTCTGAACCAATCTAAAAAAGCCCGCAGCGATGCGGGCTTTTTGCTTTTATGGCCAGAGCGCCTCAGCTTCCTGGCGTGCGTTCTGCATTGCGATCATGAATGGCCTTTGCCTCGGGCGTCATGACCTCCGCAAAGTCAGCCATCTCGAAGACCGGGCGAATGTCGATATCGCTCTCGGTGAACATCGGATTGGGACAGCGCTTGACCCATTCGACCGCCTCGTCCATGTCGCGCACCTCCCAGATCCAGTAGCCGGCGACGATTTCCTTGGTTTCGGCAAATGGGCCATCGATCACCGAGCGATCCGAACCGCTGAAATGCACCCGCTTTGCGAATTTTGTGGCCTTTAGCCCGTCGCCACCAAGCATGATTCCCGCATTGATCAGCTCTTCATTATATTTGCCCATCGCCTCGAGCAGCTCGGTGGTCGGCATGACGCTGTTTTCACTGTCGGCAGTGGCTTTGACGAAAACGACTACGCGCATTTTTCTCTCCTGTGTCCGGGCAGGCCGTTTGACCTGTCTGCTGAGCCGACGAGCGGTCGGGGAAGGCTTCGACAAATTTTCTCGCAGATTGTTCGACAAGGACAGGAAAAAGCAAAAGCGGGGCCCGAAGACCCCGCCTGGCTTCAGAACTGTCGTTGGCCCTAGAAGCCGAAAACCGTGGTGATGCCGCTCTGGTTGTCGCCATTCTGCAGGCATTGCGCGTTGGTGGCTTCGCCAAACTGGAACAGGCCGCAACTATTGTTGTTGCCGTTCTGGCTGATATTGCCGTTGTGGCCATTGCCTTCCTGCCAGATCAGGCCGTGGTTGCCCGAGCCGTTCTGGTTGAAGCCGGCCGAATTGCCGGAACCGTTCTGGTAGCCATTGGCACCGCTGGCAGACAGGCCCTGCATCAGCGAGAACATCTTGAGGCCCATGCCCAGGGCTTCAGCCTGCTCCGGGTCTGAAGGGGCAAAGCCGATGGCAATCTGGCCACCGGCGAATGCCGGAGCCGCTGACAGGCCCAGAATGGTGGCGGTGAGTGTTGCGGCGATGGTGCGGGTAAGGCGGTTGGTCATTTGAGTGCTCCAAGTTTTGGTCTGCGTTCCCTGTTGCTGGTCTTCCCAGCGCTTGAGATGACCATAGTTCTGTGGTCCTGAACCGGTTCGGAGCGGGCCGTTCAGACACGGTTCAGCCTATGAGGCCAGGCAAAAAAAGCCCCGCCGAAGCGGGGCAATTGGAAGGAACTGGCTGAACGGATCAGATGTCAGGTCAGGGTGATCAGGGTGGTCAGGGGCGTCGAGCAGTCGTACTGCTTGCCGCCGCTCGAGATGATGAAGTCGGCATCAATTGATGCGCCGGCATTGACCATCACCTTGCCGAGCGAGACGGGTTCGCCCGGCGCCACCGAGAAGTGTCCGCCCTGGCTGATATTGCTGGTGCCGCCAGAACCTTGGCTCTTGAGGGCGAAGCGATATTCACCCGTAAGGGTCGTTGGGCTCTGCACGATGCCCTCAACAGACATCATGCCGCGTTCGGTTTGCGTGGAGATACCGCAGGAAAGGCCGTTCTCGCCATCATCATTGCTGGTGGCGTGGGCAGTTACGGCGGCCAGGGCGAGAGCGCCAAAGGCCAGAGTGCCGATGCGGAGAGTGGAGTGAACCATGTTGTCCTCCTCTTGAAAGGCTGGGGGCCGGCGCTGGCCGACCCCGATCCGGATGCGTTACGGGCAAACCTGCACGAAGGCGCTGACATTGTTCGAGCCATGCTGGACCATATTGGCATTGCAGCCATTGCCCACCTGCACGCCGGCGGCGGTGTTGCCATTGCCGTCCTGGGTCAGGATGGCGTTGTGGTTGTCACCGAACTGGCCGACGCCGCCCTGGTTGTTCCAGCCATCCTGCCAGACATCGCCATAGTTGTTGTTGCCCTGCTGGCCGATGGCGGAGGTGTTGTTGCCGCCGTTCTGGTTGGAAATGCCGGTGTTCCAATTGCCATTCTGGTAGGCACCGAACTTGTTGTTCCAGCCGGCCTGGCCGCCGCCTACGGCGTTGCCGAAACCGTATTGTTCGATAAAGAGGCTGTTCGCCATGGCGGGGGCGGCAGAACCGGCGATGACGGTTGCGGCCAGGGTGGTGATGAGAAGCTTGCGGATCATTGGTCGTCTCCTTGGGTTGGGGCTGCGGTCCCTCCGACCGCGTCGTTGATGGAGACTGTTCTAGGGGAGTGATTTGGAACGCTCACTGAAGCAAGGGTTCAGATAGCGTTCATCAAGGAGGCGGCGGAAATTGATTCCGCCGCCGCCTCTAAATGGTTGAACTCTCAGACGAAAGGCTACCCGCCGTAGCGCTTGCGCAGGTGCGCCTTGAAGTGATCGGCATTGAGTGGCTCGCCGGTTGCCCTGGTAATCAGCTCAGGCGTCGAGTAGCGCGAGGCCTCGGTCCAGACCTTGTCGGCGCGCCACTGGTTGATAGCGGAAAAGTCGCCCTCGCGGATCTGTGCGGGCATGTCGGGCAGGTCCTTCTGCATGGCCGCGGCGAGTTGCGCGGCGATCATGGCACCCAGCGTATAGCTGGGGAAATAGCCAAAGGCGCCGCCGGGCCAGTGCACATCCTGCATCGGGCCGTCCTTGGGATCGTTAATGGTCGAAATGCCGAGATATTCGATCATCTTGGTGTCCCAGGCTTCCGGGATCTGGCTGGCCTCAAGCTTGCCCGACACCAGGTCCTGCTCCAGTTCGTAGCGCAGGATGACGTGGAGCGGGTAGGTCACCTCGTCGGCATCGACGCGGATATAGCCGCGCTCAACGAAATTGACCTCATTGAGCACATCGGCAATTTCCCAGCCGGGAATGGCGGTGTCGCCAAGATGCTGGTGCACCAGGGGCAGCATGAACTCCCAGAATTCGGGGCTGCGGGCGAGCTGCATTTCCACGAACAGGCTCTGGCTTTCATGCATGCCCATGCCGCGCGCCTTGCCCAGCGGCCAATGCGACCAATCCTTGGGCAGGCCCTGCTCGTAAAGGGCGTGGCCGGTTTCATGCAGCACGCCCATGAGCGAAGAGAGAAACTCGTCGGTGCGATAGCGCGTGGTCATGCGAACATCGGTCGGCACGCCGCCGCAGAAGGGGTGGTGCGAGACAGCAAGAGAGCCGTGGGTGAAATCGAACCCGACGGCGCGCATGGCCGCCAGGCCCAATTCGCGCTGCTTCTCGATCGGGTAGGGCGCGTTGAGCGGCTTGCGCGGGCGCTGGTTGAGGCGTTGCTCCTGAACCGAGAGGGCGTGGGGCACGAAGTCCTTGAGAAAGGTCTTCAGATCGGCAAAGACCGTGTCGATCTGGGCGGTGCGATTGCCCGGATCGTACTGATCCATCAGCGCATCATAGGGGGGCAAGCCTGTTGCGGCCGAGCGCAAGGCCGCCTCCTCGCGCACCAGCGCAATGACACCTTCGAGCGCCGGCAGGAAGCTGTCCCAATCGCCCTTGGCGCGCAGGTCCCGCCAGAGTTGTTCGGACCGCATGGTTGCGGCGGTGCGCCGCTCGACGAACTCTGTCGGCAGGCATGTGGCGTTGACATAGGACCGTTCGAACTCGCCCAGTGCGGCCTTCTGCGTGTCGGAGAGGTCTTCGTTTTTGGCGGTGTCGATCCAGTCGGCGATCTGGGGTGCAGTGGCCTGGGCGTGGTACATGCCTGCAAGATTGGCCATGGCCTCGGCCCGCTTCTCGCCGCCGCCGACCGCCATATGGGTGGCTTCATCGGCACCGAGAATGGACAAGGCGTGTTCGAGCGACTCGAGCTTGCGGCCGAGTTCATCGAGTTTTTGGAAGGACATGGCGGGCTCCGGAGGTGGGACGGCAGATGTGTTCCACAGCTCTCCGGGCGGATCAAGGCTTGCTGTCGGGCGGGTCCTTGTCGGAGCGCTTTGCGCCGGTGGTGCCGAGGGCGACACCAATGGCGATGCCGATGCCCATACCCAGCGCGATATTGTCCAGGGATACGCCGATCCCGGCCCCAATGGCGATGCCCACTGCGATACCGGTTGCCATGTTCATCTGCTCTCTCCTTTGCGGACAAACCGATATGGTTGGCCGGTGGTTGGCAGAAAAGGGGAGAGGCGCAGCCGGGGAAGCTGCGCCTCGTGGGGATGGGGCTCCGCGCCTGGAAAGCAGGAACCCCTGGGGATAAGGCCCGGCGCCTTCTGCGCTTGGGGCCGTGCCATTCCATTCTGGTCTGGCCGGGGAAAACGGCGGCGCGATGGGGAAGTGCGCCGCCGGAATGGGTTAGAAGGGAAGGATCGCGTCCATGGCCTGCTGCCCATAGCGGGGCTGCTGTACATCGGTGATCTGCCCGCGGCCGCCATACGAGATGCGTGCTTCGGCGATCTTGGTAGAAGGAATAGTGTTATTGGCCTGGATGTCCGAGGGCCGGACGATGCCGGCGACGATCAGGTCGCGGACTTCGAAATTGACCCGCACTTCCTGGCGCCCTTCGATGACCAGATTGCCATTGGGCAGCACCTGGGTGACCACGGCGGCGACCGAGGTTTCCAGCGCCTCGCTGCGGTTGACCGAACCGGCGCCGGCATCCTGGATGCCCGAAGAGAAATCGATGGCTGCCTGCGGGTCGACATTGAGCTTGGCTGCATCGGTGGCGTTGGAGAACACGGCGCCGAACAGGCCGCCCATGCCGGCGCTATTGGTTGAATTCCGAGTGCGCTGGGTATTGTTGTTGATCTTGGCGCTGTCATCGATGGTGACCATGACCGTGAGGATATCGCCTACGCGATGGGCGCGTTCGTCCTTGAAAAAGCCCTTGGCCGAGGTGCGGTAGAGTGAGTTGGCCTGATAGGTATCGGCGATCGGCTCGGGCATTGGCATGCGCACGGGCTGATAGCCGGCCGTGGTGGTCGGGTCGGCGATGGCTGTGAGGGCCGGGGCCTGGCCGACATTGGCGAGCCGGTCCATGGTGCTGCAGGCGCCGAGTGTGGCGGCCAGGGTCAGGATGGTGGCGATCTTGGCGATGTTCATTTTCATCTGTCCCTGAATTAGAGGCCGGCGAGCGTGACGGGGCCGTTGGAGACTTCCACGGCTCCTGGCGCGATGGCGGTTGCGCTGATGACGCGCTTGGACATCAAATTGAGGACCTGCAGCGGCGCGCCTTCGGCGGCGCCGGTGACGGCCTGTCCCTTGACCGTCAGGGTCATCAGCCCCTGGCGATAGTAGATGGTGACCGGATCATTCTTGGCGATCGATAGGGGCGTCGAGACATCGCTGGCCCGCAACAGCATGCCATCGCGGCTCTGCCGGTTGAGCGACATGCCCACCAGTTGGTCGATTGTGGCAATGCCCTGCGCGTCGGCCTGCTGGATCGGCATGGGGCGCATGATGATATGCTCGGGTCGCAGCACCGTGCCGGCGGGCAAGCCGGCTGCCAGATGCGGAGCGTCGATACTGATTTCTATCGAGCCGCTCAGATCGAGCGACTGATTGACGCCCGAGAGGGAGAAGCGCGCCGAAAACGTACCATTGCCGGGCAGGTAGCGCAGGCTCACGAGGCTGGCTGGGGTAGCGCTTGCCGCGACGGTGATGGCCTCGGGAGCATTGGTAAACAGCATATTGGCCGTCATGCCCTCGCCCAGAATGCCGCGATGGCGCAAATCCTGGGTGATGAGGTCGGCCAACAGAGTCTGGTCAACAATCGAGGCGGCGCGGGAAACACGTACCTGCGAGAGGCCATTGACGTCGAATTGGGTCAGGCCGATGCGCGCCGTTGCAGAGCGAACGGCGTTGAGATCGACATTCCCGGTGGTGCCGGGGAGGGGCGAGCGGAACAGGGGCTGTTCGGCCAGGACGCCAGCATCTTCGAACATGTCGCCGACAGTCACCACCGGCGCGCTGACCGTGATGTCGGCGCGCAGCACCGGGGCGGCGATAACGGCGCTGGTCGAGAGCATCAGCGAGAGGGAAAAACCTAATGCGCGGAGCGATATCATGATCTTTCTCCTTAGCTGAGCTGGCTGGTGGCCTGCATCATCTGGTCGGCGCCAGAGATGACACGGGCATTCATTTCATAGGCGCGCTGGGCGGCAATCAGGTCGGCGATCTCGGTTACCGAATTGACATTGGCCATTTCCAGATAGTTCTGCAGCAGGTCGCCAGTGCCGTCGGTATTGGGCACGTTGATCTGGGCCGGGCCGCTGGCGGCCGTCTCGAGGAACAGATTGTCGCCCATCGATTCGAGGCCCGACTTGTTAACGAAGCGGGCGAGCTGCAACTGGCCGAGCTGGGTCGGCGCGGCGTCGGTGCCGATATAGGCCTCGACCGTGCCGTCTGGCGAAATGGCTACGCCGCGTGCATTGCCCGGAATGGTGATGCCCGGATCGACCGGATAGCCCGAGGAGTTGACCAGCATGCCTTCG
>Ga0066837_10001532_pt1 | contig 10611 bp, 16 predicted proteins | sample ETNtaG_25_FD_66730 | JGI IMG/M metagenome (GOLD analysis project Ga0066837, IMG submission 66730) | Marine microbial and viral communities from oxygen minimum zone, Eastern Pacific Ocean - ETNP201302SV86 | ecosystem: Environmental > Aquatic > Marine > Oceanic | place: Pacific Ocean: Eastern... | reverse complement strand
TAAGATCCGGATCTGGTGGAATGGACGATCGGCCGAGTAAGTCGACGATATCGATTTCTTTGATTTGACTTACGAGGTATTTCCCCGTCACAAGGTCAGTTATTGGCGGGAGTGACATAATTCTAATGCCGCGAGATTTTATAGAAGTAACGATTTCCTTGCGTCTTTGCGAAGAGATAGACGGTATGGATAGTATGACGTCCGAAACATCATATTCGTCCACGAGCGATCTCAGCTGATCAGGACTGTAAATTTTGATGCCGGCCAGCTCTCGACGATGCAATGTCGGATTGTCGTCAACGAAACCGACAACGTGATGGGTATTGCGAAGAGACTGAGAAAGTTGACCTCCGGCGTCACCGGCACCGTAGATGACCACCGACTTTTTGTCGGCGTGCGTCCCTGTTGTTTTCGGGAGGAATATCCACTTCGCGGCGAAGCGGCTCCCAGCGACGATAAGTGTCCCTAGCGCGAAATAGATAACGGGGACAGATCTGGGAATTGCACCACGTCCCACGAGCTCTGTTAGGTACATGATTAGCACCCAAAGTGTGGTCGCGGCCAACATCGCTTGAAGAATGGTCCACAACGCCCGCTCAGGAATGTATCGGACTACGGCCCGATAAAGGCCCTGGCGAATAAAAATCGGAATGGCTACAAGCGGTGCAGAAAACACTGCAATTGTCTGGTCGGCGTTGATAGGAATTAGCCAGCTGTCGTATCGTAAGCACAGACTTGCCCACAGTGCGAACGACAGAGCGAAAAAGTCAAAGACAAGAATTATGATTTGTTTTGCCCGACGCGGGTAATCCAGGATACTTCTTCGAAACTGGGAAACCATTTCCGCTCCGGATAAATCTATTGCGGCATCGCACATGTTGTGGAGGAGTCTCGCTCTGCGACTCGAAGTGAATGGCGGCCATCTATCATGGCGTCAGCCGAAATGTCATCGGAAAAGGCCGCCGCAATTCTTCAAATGACCCGTGTGGGGGTGAGCCATGTTTCATGCCACGGTCGATTCGCGCTAAGCGCCAGCGGAAGGGTCCACGCTTCACTTATCGCGGCGAGGATGTGTTGGAGGGGCCTGAATGGGCCTGCCAGGACGTCGGCTATTCGCAGACGATCCGGGTCGACAACGGCGCCGAATTCGTGCCTCGCGACCTCGATCTGTTGGCCTATCAGCGGGAGTCGTCCTAGACTTCTCCCGGCCTGAAAAACCGACGGATAACACCTATCTCGAGTCCGTCAACGGCGAATTTCGGTCCGCCGTGAGTACACCCCCGGGAAATCCCCCAGCCGAGTGGTCCAAAATCGGGTCCCACGTCAAATCCACTCAACGACCCTCCGTAAGACCGGAGGGGCATTGGGGCTCCGGTCAGTATTATTCGCGTACGCGCGCTATTTGGTTAGCGGTATCCTACCGCCACCTTCCATGCTGGTGTCGGCCATGAGATTGCGCACTGATTGATTTCAGTGCGGGAGTTTCTTCGTGGACGCTCCTGTCTAGCGGTGGGATGCTAGAAAGGCGTAGCGGACGGCATCCCGCAACGCTCCCGGGGCTTACCCCGTCCATTGGCTTGGGCGCCGCCCGCATCGTTATGCCATCCTGAACAGTTGCTCGGGGCTGTTGACGCAGACCCCGCAGACAGGACGAGGACCATGATGCAACAGACTTATATCGGCGTCGATATCTCCAAGGCCCGGCTTGATGTCTTTATCCCTGGGCAGGGCTTTTTCAGTGTCTGCAATGATGCAGCCGGCATTGCAGAGTTGGTCGCGCGAGGGCGTCCTCTGACCGCCTGGTTCATCTTCGAATCCTGCGGAAGTTATGAGCGGATGTTGGTAGGCCCTTGCGGCCGCGGCCATTCCCTTCACCCGTCTGAACCCACGGCAGGCGCGTGATTTTGCCCGCGCGACCGGTCTGGCGGCAAAGACCGATCGCATTGATGCCCGCATGCTGGCGCGGTTCGGTCAGGCGCTCGAGCCCTCCCAGACCTTGCTGCCCGATCAAAGCCGGCAGCGCCTGCAAAGACTGCTGGTGCGACGGCGTCAGCTGGTGGAGATGCGTAAGCAGGAAGCGTCTCGCCTTAAGCAGGAAACCGACGCATGGCTGGCTCAGGATATTGCGGTGGTCCTGGAATGCCTCGATACGCGCATCCGTGGGCTGGAAGCGGGTATTGCGCAGGTGATCGAACAGGCTGACAACCTTGCTCGTACGGCCCGCCGCTTGCGGACCGTCCCTGGCATTGGTCCCATCGTCGCCGCCACCCTGATAGCCGAATTGCCCGAACTGGGCACACTTTGCAGACGCAAGATCGCCGCATTGGCCGGATTGGCGCCACGCACCCACGACAGTGGCACCTATAAAGGCCGCCGCAGAATCGGGGGTGGCAGAGCGACTGTAAGATCCATGCTGTACCTGGCTGCCCTCCACGCCAGCCGATACGCACCTGACGTCTCCGCCTACCGGAAAAGGCTCCAAAATGCAGGCAAGTGCATCAAGGTCACGCTCGTCGCTGCAGCCCGCAAGCTGCTCACCACCCTAAACGCAATGATCAGAACCCAGACGGACTACGCCAACCCAGCTCCAAGCTGAATACAGTTGCCAATGGAGCTTCTCACAAATGGCGGGTGGCGGTGTCGCAATTGGCAGCGGCCCGATGTAGGGAAGGCGCGGATTGTCGCCGAGACGTTGCGGCCGGGGGCTACTGTTAGTGAAGTTGCGGAGCGGCATGGACTAAAAGCCAACCATGTATCCTCTTGGCGAACCCTTGCGCGAAACTGGAAACTGCCGGCACCAGAGTATGCGGTGGAAACTTCGACCCTGATGGTCTCTCCGGTTGATGAGGCACTAGGCCCGTGTCCTGGTCAGCAAATATGCCGATCATCTCCCGCTCTATCGCCAGGCGCAGAGCTACAGCCGTCAGGGTGTTGATCTGGACTGCTCAACACTGGCCGATTGGGTCGGTCGGGCCGCATTCGAGCTGCGTCCGGTCTATGATGCCCTAGTGGCAGACCTGTAACGGTCATCGAAGCTGTTCATGGAAGAAACCCGCGCGCCGGTGCTCGATCCTGGGGCGCGAAAAACCAAGACCGGATATTGCAGGGCTTTGGCGGCATTCTGCCGGTCGACGGTCGACGGTTATGCCGGCTACAATCGACTGATCGCGCCCGGCCGCGTCGGCCCGGGTATCCAGCTCGCCTATTGTTGGGCCCATGCTCGCCGCAAGCTGGTTGAGATCACACGCGCCGGCACTGCCCCGATTGCACTGCCCTGATTGCAGAAGAGGGTGTGCGGCTCATCGGCGAGCTCTATGCCATCGAAGCCGAGATCCAAGGCCTCAGCCCTGAACAGCGTCTTACCGCTCGCCAGGAACGATCCGGACCAGCCGTTGCCCGAGTAAAGGCATGGCTCGACCTCCATCGCGCCCGCGTCTCCGCATAAGCGCCGCTCGGAGAGACACTGAAATACATCGCTAAATATTGGCCGGAGTTAGCGCTGTTCCTCACCGATGGCCGCATCGAGCTCGACAACAATGCTGTCGAGCGGACTATCCGTCCGATTGCACTGAACCAGAAGAACGCGCTCTTTGCCGGTCACGATGCCGGTGCCGAGAACTGGGCCATCATCGCTTCGCTGATCGAGACCTGCAAGCCGCACGGCGTGGATCCTCAGGCTTGGCTCGCAGTGACCCTCGGCGCCATCGTCGCCGACCACAAGCAGAGCCTGATCAGTGAACTGCTCCCTTGGAACCTTGCTGCCAAGGTGTGACCGCACATCGCTAACGCTAATTGCCGGCCGTGAAACCTTCTTCCGGGAACCCAATTATTGGGTCATGCGAAAATTGAGGATAATTCTCTTGGCCGTCGCAGCGGTGTTCGCAGCTCACTGGTGTATTAGGTAAGGGCCAGACGATCCTTGGCGCGCTCTGTAATGGGCATCACAACAGCCGCGCCCTCAAGCACCTTGTTCCCATCTGCATCTTCCACCCATGTGGCCACGGTTGCTCTCCGTCCATCCAACGCCATGACCTCAGCTACCGCTTTGTAGGGTGTGTCCAGAAAAACGGGCCTGGAGAAGTTAACCGTCTGCGACAACCAAAGCGTACCAAGCCCAGGCATATCCATGCCGAAGATTCCAGAAAACTTAGCTACCGAAACCATGCCGTGCGCAATCCGACGGCCAAAAATCGTGGACGCGGCATAGGCATCATCGAAATGCACCGGATTGAAGTCGCCGGACAGCCGCGCGAAGAGGTGCAAATCTTCTTCGGTGACCCGATACTCGCGAACAATGCGATCGCCAACCTTCAGATCCGAAATTGTCTTGCACGCGCGCGGCTTTTCCATGCTATTCCCCGATGAAAACTGACCTACAAGAGGGACGACACATGGCCTACGCAGTCTACGGCGCCGGTGGGTTTGCGAGAGAAGTGGCCCCGCTGCTTCGCAGAATCTGGTCGGAGTCTGAAGCTCCTCGTCCTACGGCTACAGAAGGCGAAGCCGATATCGTATTTGTGGACGACAGCAGAGACCGAAAGCAAGTGGTCAATGGGTACAATGTGATCAGTTTTGACGATTTGAAGTCAGAACGCCATCGCCACCGAAAGGTCATTGCAGGCATTGGGAGTGGCGAGGTCAGGGCGACACTAGAGGCGAAATGCGAAGTAGCTGGACTTGTGATCGCCACCGCTGTGGCGCCTACAGCTATTGTGCTAGATGAAGTGTTTTTGGGTCCCGGAACGGTCATTTGTGATCAAGTTATTCTAACATCAAACATCATAATCGGCCGCTCGTTTCAAGCCAACCTGAACTCCTACATTGGACACGATTGTATTATCGGGGACTACGTAACGTTCGCTCCCAGGGTGAATTGCAATGGTAACGTTCATATTGGAGATCATGTTTATGTAGGCACCGGCGCCAGCATAATTCAGGGATCGGCTGATGAACCCCTTACTATTGGTGATCGAGCGATTATTGGAATGGGAGCCGTGGTAACCAAGCCCGTGCCACCCAAGACGCTCGTGGCCGGCAACCCGGCGCGAGTTGTCCGGACACTAGATTGACTAGCTCCAGTCGATGGCCTGTTTGCAATAGGCCTTGGGCGGGATCACCGGCAGAATGCCTTTGGTCAGCAGGCTCGGCGGACTTCGTCGCTTTCGCAGCCCTTGCCAGCCAGGGGAGGCGTGGGCGCCGGCCTGAAGAAATCGAGGCTCGATAAAGTGATGACGAAAAAGTCGATCAGCGCTGACCTGAGCCCCTAGATCTCCTCCAGATTTTGGTAGAGTCCGCCGCAACAGAGGGCGGACACATGAAGCGCAGCAGGTTCAACGAAGAACAGGTCATCGCGATATTGAAGGAGCAGGAGTCCGGGCTGGGGACGGCGGACCTGTGTCGCAAGCACGGCATCAGCAGTGCGACCTTCTACAAGTGGAAGGCCAAGTATGGCGGCTTGGAAGTGTCGGACGCCCGGCGGCTGAAGACGCTGGAGGACGAGAACACCCGGCTCAAGAAGCTTTTGGCCGAGGCCATGCTCGACAATGCCATTCTCAAGGATGTTGCAGCAAAAAAATGGTGACGCCCGACGCAAAGCGGGATGCGGTGGCTCATGCCTGCCTGGTGCATGGGGTGAGCCAGCGGCGGGCGTGTGAAGCTTTGGCTGTGGATCGATCGAGCGTGCGGTATCGCAGTCTGCGGCCGGACGACCGTGAGCTGCGAGAGGCGATGAAGGCCGTTGCCGCCCAGCGGCGCCGGTTCGGATATCGTCGTATCCATGTGATGCTGCAGCGACAGGGCATCGCGATGAACATCAAGAAGCTCAGGCGACTCTATGCCGAGGAGAAGCTGCAGGTGCGCAAGCGCGGCGGCCGTAAACGTGCCTTGGGAACACGACGGCCGATCATTGTGCCGGACCAGCCTAACCAGCGAGGGAGCCTGGACTTTGTCAGCGATGCTTTCACCGATGGCCGGCGGTTCAGGGTGCTGACCGTTGTCGATGACCACACTAGGGAATGCCTCGCTCTGGTCGTAGACACCTCGCTCTCCGGACGGCGAGTGGTACGCGAGCTTGATGCCATCATTGCCCAAAGAGGCAGGCCGTCGACGGTGGTCAGTGACAATGGCACCGAGTTCACCAGCATGGCGATCCTGCGCTGGTCCCAGGACCGGCAGATCGACTGGCACTACATCGCGCCGGGTAAGCCCATGCAGAACGGCTTCATCGAGAGCTTCAATGGCAGCTTCCGCGATGAATGCCTCAACGAGACGCTGTTCACGTCACTGGCCGAAGCCAGGATGCGGATCGGCGCATGGAAGGATGATTACAACGACCATCGACTGCATTCCTCGCTCGGCAATCTCACGCCCAGCGAATTCGCCAGCAATCTGGCACTGGAAAAACAGGCCGCTTAGGGCCAAACATCAACACAAGGACTCTCCGTAAAACCGTAAGCGGTGTTCTGCGGCCACGTAGGATCAGGGTCTCGGGAACTGCACGACGTTGTTGCCGCGCATAAAGGCGATGGCTCCCTCGCTTTTCAGTGCGGCCAAGGCAGCATCACGCGCTTCGCTGTCGGTCTGGAACTGATTGTCCCAGACGTGGCTGTCGTTCTGGTGATCCACAACCTCAAGGGTCCAGGTCTCGTCCGTTTCGAGCCGATGGATATTGATCAAGAAGGCATAACCATCGACCACTACCCGCTGGCTTTTTCCTGATGTGACCAGGTTGGGGTCGTCTTGATCGTTCATGGGGGCCTCGTTGCTGGTGGTTTTCTGACTAAGCCGCCAGAGCCAACAGCGTCAATCACCCAGGCTTGCAGGATAGTTCCACGGGAGCAGTTCGTTGATCAGGCTCTGCCTATGTCCGGTGACGATGGCATGGAGTGTCGCGGTCAGCCAAGCGTGAGGATCCACGCCGTTCAGCTTGCAGGTTTCGATCAGCGAGGCGATGACGGCCCAGTTCTCGGCACCGGCGTCGTGACCGGCAAAGAGCGCGTTCTTCCGGTTCAGTGCAATCGGACGGATGGTCCGCTCGACAGCATTGTTGTCGAGCTCGATGCGGCCATCGGTCAGGAACAGCTCGAGCCCGGTCCAGTATTTGGCGATGTAGCTCAGTGCCTCCCCGAGCGGCGCTTTTGCGGAGACGCGGGCGCGATGATAGTCGAGCCATTCTCTTATTCGTGCGGCGACCGGTGCTGATCGCTGCTGGCGAGCGGCGAGGCGGTCATCCGGACACAAGCCTCGGATATCGGTTTCTCGCCGATGAGCCGCACACCCTCTTCTGTAATCGGGGCAGTGCCGGCGCGTGTGATCGCAACCAGCTTGCGCCGAGCATGGGCCCAACAATAGGCGAGCTGGATACCCGGGCCGACGCGGCCGGGCGCGATCAGCCGATTGTAGCCGGCATAACCGTCGACCTGCAGAATGCCGCCAAAGCCCTGCAATATCCGTTCGGCATGAAGGCCACCTCGGCCCGGAGCATAGGTGAAGGCCACACCGGGTGGTGCGGTGCCATTCCAGGGACGATCATCGCGCGCCAAAGCCCAGAAGTATCCGGTCTTGGTTTTTCGCGCCCCAGGATCGAGCACCGGCGCGCGGGTTTCGTCCATGAACAGCTTCGATGACCGTTTCAGGTCCGCCATCAGGGCATCGTAGACCGGACGCAGCTCGAATGCGGCCCGACCGACCCAGTCGGCCAGCGTTGATCTATCCAGATCAACACCCTGACGGCTGTAGATCTGCGCCTGGCGATAGAGCGGGAGGTGATCGGCATATTTGCTGACCAGGACATGGGCGACCATGGCCTCGGTCGGCAGCCCGCCCGGGATCAACGGCGCAGGTGCGGGAGCCTGCACCACCCCGTCGGTGCATGAGCGGCAGGCATATTTGGGGCGGCGGGTGACGATCACCCGGAACTGGGCCGGGATCACGTCGAGCCGCTCGGACACGTCCTCGCCAATGCAACGCAGACCGCCGCCGCAGCCACAGACCACGCTTTCGGGTTCGATGATCTCCTCGATCCGCGGTAAGTGCTTGGGGAGCGAACCACGATTGGCGCTGCGCCGCTTGGCCGGCCGGCGGGCGGCGCGATCCTCGGCTTCGTCCTCGGCGTGGACGGCCGCGATGGCCGTTTCCAGATCTTCCAGCGCCAGCTCGAACTGGTCCGGGTCGCTCTTTTCCGATCGGCGCCCGAAGGCCGCTTGCTTGAACGCGGCAACCAGCTTTTCCAACTGGGCGATCCGCTCGTCCTTGCGCCGATCGCGCAACGCCGCAGCGACAAGCATCGCCTTGAGGGCGGCAATATCGTCGGGGAGTTCGGCGGTTTCGAGCATGACCGGAATCTACCAGATCAGGCGCCGCCATTCCCGCAAAAAGACAAGCCCTGAGTCATCCTGCCGCAGTCATTCCACGGCTTCTGGAGCCCGCGCTTCCACGGCCCGAACCCGCCGCCAGTCGAGCCCGGAGAACAGGGCCTCGAACTGCGCGTGGCTAAGCGTCATCAGCCCGTCCTTCACTGCAGGCCAGGTGAACTCATGCTCTTCGAGCCGCTTGTAGGCCATCACCAACCCGGTGCCATCCCAGTAGAGCAGCTTCAGCCGGTCGGTCTTCCTGGCGCGGAACACAAAGACCGTGCCGGTGAACGGGTCCTTGTACAGCTCGTTCTTCACCATCGCCGCCAGGCTGTCATGGCCTTTACGGAAGTCGATCGGCTTGGTCGCCACCATTATCCGTACTCGGTTGGAGGGGAAGATCATGAGGCCGCCATCAGCGCATGGACCACCGAGGCAATCCGGGCCGCCGAAGCGCCTGGCTCCAGCCGGATGGTCACTGAACCCACAACGACCTCCGGCCCAGCCGATACCGCCGGCTCCGCCGCCGCCAGTGCCTCATCAACGGGATCGACCATCAGCGTCGCAAACTCCACCGCATCCTCTGGTGCCGGCAGCACCAGTTTCCCGTTCCGCGCAAGGGTTCGCCAAGAGGAGACATGGTTGGCCTTCAGCCCATGCCGCTCCGCAACTTCACTGACGGTCGCCCCCGGCCGCAACGTCTCGGCGACAATCCGCGCCTTCACCGCATCAGGCCACTGCCGATTGCGACGCCGCCTCCCGCCACTTGTGAGAAGCTCCATTTGAGCGTCCATGGAGAAACTCCCGCACTGACATCAATCAGTGCGCAATCTCATGGCTCACAGCATGGCAGAAGATGGGGGTGGGACAGCGCTTACGTAAAACCGGAGGGGACTTGGGGCTCAGGTCAGTAGGTGTATAGGGAGCGATCAATCCGCAGGGCTTCGCAGGCCCGACGCACCGACACCTTCCAGGTCTCCCTCACCACATCGACAAGCTGGCGCCGGCGGGCAGGCTTTAGAGCTTTTTTGCCAAGACATCCTGCAGCATGGCTTTGTCCAGGCTGAGATCGGCGACCAGGCGCTTGAGCTTGCCATTCTCTTCCTCGAGCTGACGCAATCGCTTCACCTCCGATGGCATCAGCCCGGCATAACGCTTGCGCCAGTTGTAGAACGTGGCTTCGGAAATCCCAGCCTTGCGACAGACCTCGCCAACTGCCGTGCCGTCTTCAGCCTGCTTGAGAACAAAGGCGATCTGCGCCTCCGAGAACTTCGATGCCTTCATCGGAACTCTCCATCTCCCGGTCAGGGATCATAACTGGAAAATTCCAGCTCAGAATGGTCCGAAACGGCGGGGGCACGTCAGCGCTTTCATTCAAAGTGAATTCTTGATACCCCCACCAAAAACGCTAAAGGCCCGCACAATGCAATTTCTTATGAATGACTGGCTTTCCATTTTATTGAGCTCTGCAATTGGCGGAGTTGCACTGATCACTCGCCGGCAGACCCAGTCGTGGAGCCATCCCGCGGTGGCTTTCTCGATTTTTTGGTTTGCTATGAGCATTTTACCGATAGTAGGCGCACCTGAAGCCACTGCGTCCCCTGCGGCAATTTCCTACATTCTCGCATGCATGTGTGCCTTTGCGCTGCCGGCTGCCTTTTTCAAATGGGGCAAGGCCAAGGAGTATGCTGCTGTTCGCGTTGCTATCCGCACACCGGCTTGGCCCACCTGGGTTGCGTGGAGCGCCGTCCTGATCCCCGTTGCCACCATCTTCTGTATGATCAACAACCTAGTCATTCAGGGTTACTCGTTGGATAGGTTGATACTTGCCCCGACAGAGGTCGGATGTCTGTACATGGCACAGCGCTACTTGGGTCAAGTTACGCCGAACCTCTTCAACACCGCCTCTCTCGTCTTGAACTATGTGGGAGCCCCACTAGCTGGAATCATTCTCGCCAGCCGTCATCCCATCTGGGTAAGGAGTATTGTTGCAACTGTTGCGCTTGTCCCCTCGCTTGCAATGGTAATCATCTACGCTGATAAGGGCACTGTTCTTCTGACGGGGGCGTATGTGTTTGGCGGCGTGCTCGTAGGGCGGCTCGCTATGGGCGACACCACGCTAATCAACCGCAACACCTTGCTCGCTGGCGTTTTGGCGGCATGTATTCTGGTGCCGACGATGATGTTGGCCATGCTCAATCGTGGCGAGGGCGCCTGCGAGGATCAATCCCGAACGAGTGCAATTTACTCCACGCTTGGA
>Ga0066837_10001514_pt1 | contig 10682 bp, 12 predicted proteins | sample ETNtaG_25_FD_66730 | JGI IMG/M metagenome (GOLD analysis project Ga0066837, IMG submission 66730) | Marine microbial and viral communities from oxygen minimum zone, Eastern Pacific Ocean - ETNP201302SV86 | ecosystem: Environmental > Aquatic > Marine > Oceanic | place: Pacific Ocean: Eastern... | reverse complement strand
CGCACCGGTCGGGCACACTGTGATGCAGTTTCCGCAGAACTCACAGTCCAGTGGTTCCTGATTAGCGGTGCCGATCATGGACTTCATTCCTCTCTGATGGAAGTCCAATGCTTGAACACCCTGAATTTCGTCACAGGCTCTGACGCACAGGCCGCACAAGATACATCGGTTGAGATAAAATTCTATGAGTGGATTCGATTTGTCGCTGGGTTCATTGCGACGCTGAATTTCAAACCGTCCATTGGACATTTGCAAAGCTTCTGTGTTGTCTTGTAGTGGACATACCCCGGATTTGTCGCATATAGGACAGTCCAGCGGATGTTCTACTAGCAGCATCTCCAGGCAAGCGCCGTTATAGCGGTCCGTTTCTTCAGTGTCGGTAAAAACTTCTATGCCCTCTGCCACAGGATGGGTGCAGGAATAAACCAATTCCTTTGTTCCATCCGCCGAGCGGACGTCCACCATGCAGGTACGGCAAGCGGCGAAAGGTTTGAGTTTCCTGTTATAGCAGAGGTTGGTGACCTCAACACCGTGTTGTTTCGCGGCTTCTATTATTACGGTACCTTCCGGTGCGGAAGCGTCTTTACCGTTGATCTTAAAGTTAACAGTCTTCCTTACGACAGTACTCATTCGCTGGTAGTCTCCTCGGCCGGTTCCTCAGATTCGTCTTCCAATTTATATGCGCCAAGCAACTCCAGAGTAGCTTCAGGATCGATCGTTCCATGAGTATCATCACCGATGAGGGCCATAGGCGCGGCGCCGCAGTTGCCCAGACAGGAAGCGGTTTGTAGAGTGAATAGCTTGGTGTCATCCGTTCCTCCCGCCCGTATGTGGTAACGTTCATGAATTTTTTCTTCGATGGCCGGTGCACCCTTGACAAAACAAGCGGTTCCATAGCAGAGTTTGATAATGTATTTTCCTGGCTCGGTAGTGAGCAGTTGCGGGTAAAAAGAAATCACCCCATACACCTCGGCTCGAGTGACTTCCAGCGCCTCCATCAAAAGCCGGATCGCTTTGTCAGGCAGATACCGATAGACTCCCTGGATTTTTTGTAACATGGGAATCATGTACCGTCGGCTCTTGCTGGGAAAGCTGTCCAGTATCTCATGCACCGGTGCCAAGTCTATTTCTTCCTCCTCGGCAGTTTCCTGATCAGTGACTTCGGTTTCTTTGGTTTCCATAATCAATAAAGCTCCTTGATTAAAAGGATATTCCAACCCTCTTCGATTATATTTTATCCATCGCAGGAGGTAAGCCTGAGAACTATAAAATCTCTTAACTATCGAAAACTTAAACCCTCAGCGCTACTTTGGGAAGGTTGGAGGTCGAAGTATATAAGGTAGATCGTTTTACTGTCAACTGATTTGTTTAAAGATAACCTGTATCCAGCTATACTCAGATAAACCCTTGTAAACTAAGGAAACTATGGTCGTAGGTTTTAGGGCTATTGCATCGGGTATAAGAGGAAAACAGCAGGGGGAGGGGCGGTAAATACCATAGAGCCTTAGAATATGCCAGAAGACTCAAAATACGTTCGTGCGGTCACCACGAGGTTGGGGGGATTTCGTATGAAATAGTAGCTGAAAACAAAACGTCATTCTTTTGATCGTATCTTTAGACAATACCGCGTACCTTTGAACTCGCTTGTTTTGGTCAGGGCTTTCTTTTTTACCAGATCCTGCAAATCCCTGGTCGCGGTAGCGCGGGAGGTGCCAGTGATGGTGATATAGTTTTCCGCGCTCAAGCCACCACTTAAATCCCTTTGGCCCTTCTTCCGGTGGTTAGCATTTTGTGCCAGTTAAAAAGGGTTTAGTGAGAAAGGGGCTATCTCCCGAAATGCTAATTTTGAAACTAACCAAACCGGGAAGCGATTTCCTCAGGGTAGGCCTCCAGATTGTGAACTGTGAGATCAGACCCTTTCATTTCCTCTTCGGCTTCTAATCGAATTCCAAAAAGAGAATCCAGTATTTTATATACGGCAAACCCTGAAACAACGGCTATCACAATTGCTATAACCGAACCAACGGTTTGGGCCATAAGGCTGACTCCTCCCATGCCACCAAGGGCTTCCTGCCCGAAAATGCCGCACGCGATGCCGCCCCAGGAACCACAAATCCCATGAAGTGGCCATACTCCAAGGACATCATCTATCTTCAGTTTTTCCTGTTCCCAGGTAAAACCTTTAACGAATATGAAGCCAGCCAGGCCCCCTATGATTAACGCGCCAAGAGGATGGACTTTATCTGATCCGGCGCAAATGGCGACTAATCCAGCCAGTGCTCCGTTGTGAATGAATCCTGGGTCGTTTTTGGAAGCGATCAGGGCAGTCAGAACTCCTCCGACCATAGCCATTAGTGAGTTAACGGCGACCAAACCGGTGATACCATTCATGGTGGCGGCTGACATTACGTTGAATCCGAACCAGCCAATACAGAGCATCCAGCTTCCCAATGCTAGAAAAGGAACGTTGCTGATAGGGATGGGGCGACTCTTTCCCTGAGAATCCCAACGCCCCAATCGAGGGCCAAGAATATAGACACCAACGAGAGCGATCCAGCCGCCCATGGAGTGAACGACTACTGATCCTGCATAGTCATGGAATGCTACTCCACCTGTCAATCCAGCAAGCCATGAATCGTCTTGTCCAAGAAAACTAATTTGTCCCCACACCATGCCCTCAAATAGCGGATATATGATGGCCACGAAAATAGCGGCGGCCAGGGCCTGGGTCCAGAATTTAGAACGTTCGGCAATTCCGCCTGAAATGATAGCCGGGATTGCGGCGGCAAATGTCAGCAAAAAGAAAAAGTGAACAAGTTCATAGCCCTGGTTGCTACCTACAAGCGCTTTTGCCGGCTGTAAAAAGTAAACTCCATAAGCAATGGCATATCCGATTGAAAAGTAGATGATGGTGGAAATAGAAAAGTCCACCAGAATTTTGACCAACGCGTTTACCTGGTTTTTTTTGCGGACGGTTCCTACTTCCAGAAATGCAAATCCGCCATGCATGGCGAAAACCATAACCGCTCCAAGCATCATAAAAAGAACGTCACCACTGTTTGTCAACGAAACAATATCTTGCTCCATGCCCCTCCCCTCCCAATGTATGAACTAAAGATGAATGGTACTCTTTATGAGTAGAAAACGGAGACTATAAAACGATCTGAAAATCAGGCCATGGAGATATCAATATTTCACGAAAATCAGATATCCTTTTTTTCATGGCCACTTCTACCCCAATTACTGGCGATCAGGCAGACCTCGAGTGCATGAAAGCACACCCTTATTTCAGGTATTCACACAAGGGGGGGTCGATGTGGATGTGTTGAGTTTTCCGGGAACAAGGCTCTAATAAACAGGTTTCCCTATGGAAACCCCCAAGCTCTACGTCCTGAAAATATACTGATGGCCTGAGGGGATTTAACTATAAATCCGAAGGGAAGGCAAATATTAATTGACACGTGTGGATTTACTTTTTGCCAGATTATTCGGCAAGGCAGGAAATTAACTTTTTGTCTTTAAACATTTTTCTCAATGTATCTGACAGGGAGTCATTGATTAGATTTTCGTTGGGAAATGTGCTTGCAGGAGCTGAATTTAACTCTTTTTTATCGCTATAGGTTCCTGTATAGCTTTTCCCCTCATTTTTACAGCGTGCCCGCAAAATCGATTGAATTTTGACACTCATGACAGGGAGGTTTTGTTTGTACCTGCTTTTCAGCTGGACAATTTCAACCCGGAGGGTTTTGGTGGGCACCTTCTCCATCCTTTTTGGTTGAAACCCGATTCGAAATAATCCTTCACTAATTTTTTGACGCATCACGTCTGTGATGTCTGAATCGGGGCTGACAGTGAATTTCCGGATATAAAAATCACCGCGCCATTGGGCAATTTTGTTTCCCGAACGGGCATCGATCACTTTCAGTCCGACAGGCTTGGGTTTACTAAAATTATGCGGGGTCACCGGAACATGAGGATTTATGGCAATATAATGTCTTTGTGAGCACCCTGCAGAGAAAACTATAGTAAGCCAAATGATAAATTTGAGTATTTTCATTTTTCCCCGGATTAACTTGTCTCTGGAGATACAAATTTATTCATTCCTACAGCTATTTTGCCCTGATGCTGAATAATGAGCAATTAAAATATTTTTAGTAGAATGCTTATTTTGCCGGAGGATACTCCATTTGACATATTTGATTCTAAGGTTAGTATAATTAGGACCTTTACAATAGAAGTCTCTAGTGTAATTTTAAAGGCTTGATGAATGGCGGATGCTGAACCTGAAAGACCTAAAGAGGATAGGCGGCGGGAAAAAATCAACAGGCGGCTGATGGTTTTTGGGATTCTGGTGGTTCTTTTTTCTTTTGTGTGGCATGTGGGTTCCGCATTTGTTTTAGGGGCCAGATGAAGGCCAGTATCAATTTAAGTCTCTTGGCAGGTTAAGGCGACCAACGTCAAGTATCGGTTGACTGGCTCAGATACCATGAGCATTACCACCATCATATTTCAAGCTCCTCAGGGCTTACGTCCTTGATCTCTAACCACACCCCTTCCAGTATGTTTCTCAATCCAGCAACGAATTATCCCATGTCATGGAGGAGTTTCAGTGGTTTGTCTGTTGTGGCGAATTAGTGAAGAAAAGAAGCAACAGTGGTGTCAAAAACCCCTTCAGTTTTTTCTTTAATAGAAGTGACATCTTTCTCAGAAATGGCGAGGATATCATAAGATGTCATCAGTTGGTGGGGGAGCGTGCATTTTTCCATTTCATTATGAAGGATCAAGGGGGGGCAAATCTCAAAAATGGTCGGGACGAGAGGATTTGAACCTCCGACCACTCGACCCCCAGCCGAGTGCGCTACCAGACTGCGCCACGTCCCGTTATCCTGTTTTAATGGATATCACTCAATGAGTTTTCGTCATTTCTGCATGTCATTCCGCATGCGACGACTGTTTCTCTCATGACCGAATTTTAAGATTTTAAATAAAAATAGAGGATATTGCCTTGGAAGTCAATACGTCTGATTTTTTCGGATCATGTTTATGGTTCAATTTCATTGGTCGTCTTTCTGATCTGTGGTAGAATCCTATAACCCTATGAAATAAACGGTTGAATCTCCCTTTGGCTTGTGAAAATGTGTCAGATCTTTTACACATATAATTATTTTTATCGGGGCACTGAAGCAATAGGAAAATTTCTTTAATTATTTTTTGAGCGATAATTATGAAAATTGTGAAGCTTGGTGATGTTGTTGAGTTTAATCCGGAAAAATTAAAGAAAGTCGGGCTTTTTGATACGGATAATTTCTTCTGTGATATATATTGCTTTGAACCGGGGCAGTCGCAGAAAGTGCATTCGCATGGCGAGTCCGACAAAATCTACTATGTCCTCAAAGGGAGAGGACTGGTGACGGTTGGGTCCGAAGAAAAAGAGCTGGGCCCTGATGAAATTACGATAGCCCCGGCAGGAGAAGACCATGGGGTGCTCAATCATACACAGGATAAATTGGTGATGCTGGTCTTTATGGCTCCTAAACCTTAAGAGGGATTTTTAAAGAGGAACCTTTTAAAGTCGAGCGTATTTCGTAAACGATTCCGTTTTTAGCGGATATATTAAATAAGATTATGGTTTATTTAGTTTTTCCCTCATCGTGGCACCCATCTCAGCCATACCTGAGCCTGCCCAGTCTCAAAGGGTACCTGCATATGCATGGTATTTATGATGTGAAACAAAGAGACCTTGCTATTGAATTGCTTGATCATCTTTGCACCTGGGAAAAGACCAAACCGCTTTATGAGCGAATCATCAATGAGTTGAATGAATTGGGATCGAAACCCAGGCACTCCCAGTTTGAACAGGAAAAGTATGCAAAACTGCGAGAAGCGGAGGAGGCGATTCCTGCGCTCAAATATGAAATTGATGCGGCGAAGGATTCTCTGCGTTGTGAAGATTTCTACGATCTTGATCGTTATATGGAGAGCCTCAAGATTATTGATGTGTGGCTTGATAATATTCTGGCGCCCTATTATCCTTCCCAACTCACAGTTATCGGGAGTCAGTTGCGTTATTCACCGTATTCGACGCAGGAAATTTTCGAGTCGTTCAAAAATCCAAATGAAAATTTTTTCTACGATATTTATAAGGAACATTACCTTCCATCCATTCTAAAGGAAGATATAGATATCCTTGGTGTGTCGATCACCTCGGTCGAACAGATAATACCAGGGCTCACCCTTGCGTATCTGGTTAAGCAGTATGCTCCCGACATTCATATCACCGTTGGCGGCAGTGTGTTTACCAAGCTGGTGGATCGGATAGAGCGTGACGGGTCTCCTGTGTTTCAGTTTTTGGATAGCATTATCGTTCATGAAGGCGAAACCCCTCTATTGAAGCTGGTGCAGGAGTACAGAGGGGGAGGCGACTTGTCGAAAATCCCTAACCTCGTATGGGAAGATAAAGGTAAGGTGGTGGTAAACCGTCCTTTTGCCAAAGAAGATTTGAATAAACTGCCGACACCCGATTTTGACGGTATGCCTTTCGACTTGTATCTTTCTCCTGAGCGATGCCTGCCGCTCATGGGGTCGCGTGGATGTTACTGGGAAAGATGCGCGTTTTGCTCCATTCCTTTCGATCACATGGATTTCCATGTGCGCTACGCAGAGAATGTGGTTGATGATGTGCGCAACCTGAAGGAGAAATACGATTGCAATTATTTCTTTTTTACCGATGAAGCGCTTCCGATCAATTTCATGCGTACTTTTGCGTCTAAAATTGTCGAGGCAAAACTTGATATCCAGTGGACGGGTGAGTTGAAGTTTGAAAAAAGTCTGCTGACTGAAAACCGGATGGAGCTTTTGTATCAATCTGGATTGAGGAAGTTGATTTTTGGCCTTGAGTCTTACAGTCAGCGAGTGTTGGACGCCATGAAAAAGGGTGTTGATGTTGAGGTGATTGACAAAACGGTGGAGGAGTGTCTTCGCATAGGCATCGCCATGCACTTCTACCTTATTACCGGCTTCCCAACAGAGACTGAAGCGGAAGCCAGGGAGTCGGTTGATTTCGTGGTCAACAACCGCAGGTTGCTCGATTCGCCCGGATTCTCCTGCATCATTTCTCAGTTTGATCTGGAGAAGGGGACTCCCATTGAAAGTAATCCATCTGAGTGGGGGATAAGCGAGTTGCAGATTCCGCCGGGCCATGACCTCGGCCTGGGGTATTCCTATAAGGGCAGTATTGGTCTCAGCTTTGACGAGGCGGAAAAGCTGTACCGCGAGTTGCAGGAAAAAATTAACCGCGAAGTCATGACTTTTCCCGATAATTATTCATTGTCCGATGGACTTCTCTACCTCGGACATCATCAGAAAGATGATATAAAGTCCCGCTTGGAAACACTGGCCTGACGAACAGAGAACTACCCTAATTCACTCCCTTGAAGTTGAAGAACGCACCGTACTTTTTATCCGTTCCTTTAATACGGTTGTTCAACCAGTCCTTGAGGAACTCCATCAGGTCGAAGTTCACCTCGGCATCGCTTTTTTTAAAACTTTCATAAAAGTCAAAAACCTGTCCCACCAGTTTCTTAAGCTTTTCAATGTGTTCCCGGGTTTCTGGATAGCCATGTTTCTCGAACAATTTCTCCTCGCTACCAAAATGATAAACGGTGTAGCCCACCAGTCCGGTAAGGATTTTATCCATTTTGTCACAGTAAGTAGAGGGCTCCCAGTGGGAGACCAAAGGTAAAGAGGAGGGCAATCACGTTTAGGATTTGCAGTAGAATAAAATTATCGAGAATGGGGGATATGATCACCTCGACGCCAACCCGCCGAACGGCGTGTTCTACGTCAACGGAGGTAATGTCTCCAGATTCCTTTTTAGCCAGCTCTTCAACCACATCATCCAGAAAGAAAAACTTAAGGCCTTTGAGAATAGCCCCATACACCAGCCACGCAAAAAGTGCGGTAACACCTTTTTTAAGCCTCAACTGCGTTAGGAAATTTTTTCCTATTCCGTCAAAAGTTTCTTCCAGTTGCTCTCGGGGTATATTTTTGTTGATGCGTGGAATTTTTTCTACCAGTCCTTTAGTGATCAGATCGAGTAAACCATGGATTCCAGTCATAGCTTCCGCCAGTTTTCTTCCTGCAGTATGAATCGCACAAGCGCCGATACCGTGAATAATTCCAAGTATCGCGTACCAGCCAAATGCCAGTGTAAAAATCAAACCTTCCAGCCACTTATTCCACTCCAGCTCTTCAAGGAAGATGGCATCCAATGCGTATAATCCAGCCATGCCAAGAGCCAAGCACAAGGCACAAAACAAAATAAGATTAATTAAAGTTCCTGTTAAAAGATCCGTGAAGAATCGACGCCAGAATAGGATGATCTCTTCTCTCTTCATCTTGAAATCCTGATTGAGAGGTTCATGTTTGGGTTTGAGATAAGTTGGGTGCGAGGAGTGTGGAAACTTTTCAAGAGCTCACTTTTATCTGGAGTATCAGGTCGCCACGTTTTCCGTTTTTAAGATGTCCCTTTTCTTTTATTCGGAGCTTGCCGCCATCCGAAAAATTCTTTGGTATGCGAATAATCAATTGCTCCGAATTGCCGTCGACCTCATAAGATACCTTTTTATTTGTCCCGGCAAGGGCTTCCGCCGGGGGAATGGTCATGGCAAGAGTAAAATCAAGAGGATCCGTTACGCTTGCAGTCTGGTGACCTGTGAATATTTTTTTAACAGAACCTATAATGTCAGGTTCCTTATTTGAGCTGCCCACTCCTGTTCTGCCGGTAGATTTGGCATCGTGCATTTTTTTCATGGCAAACAAGGATGTTCCAACGATGTGTGCCAGCCGAAGTCCTTGTCCAACTCTGCCAATGGGGCCAGGAATCATTCCCAGGACACGTACTATTCCCCCCAAAGCTCCCCCCAGTAATGTTGTTTTAAAAAATGCGTTGCCAGATCGAAATCCCGATCGCGAGAACTCTCTATTTAATTCTTCAAAAATATCTTTGCCGAATCCGTTACGGAACATCTCTTCGAATATATCCTGCTGTGAATATCCAAACTGTGAAGACTCATCAGTTCTTCCCGCAAGATAGTCAGTTCGGAAGCGATCATACTGACTCCGCTTGAGAGGGTCTATGAGGACTCCATAGGCTTCGGTGATTTGCTTGAACTTTTCTTCGCTATCAGGGGCATTCTTATTGTGATCGGGGTGATGTTCGAGCGCAAGTTTTCGATAGGCCTTTTTGATATCCTTTTCGACAGCGGCATCGGAGATGCCAAGGACCTTGTAGTAGTCTTTAAATTCGCGAAATTGAGTTCTCATCTGGGTGGCTTCGGGCTAATACGGGAGAGACACTACATTCCCAGTTGTTGCGGATAAGTTGCTTCAGCTCTCTCAGGCCCCAGCAACTGGATTTTATTTTCCATGCTGGACAATGTATAAGTTTTGTCCGTATGGAGGCGCTGGTTCATATTCTCAAAGTGAATGAGAATAGGTGCGTTGTTAACTTTATCGCCGGGAACAGTGGCCGTAATGACAAAGTCCTCGGAACTCAGTACATCCCGGTACTTTCTTTTCATATTCATTTTATACGCTGAGTATCCCTTTATTTTTTCAGTCCCCTCATAGGTTTCTTTGTTGATCACCTTAAAAGATTTCGGAATATAGACATTGGCGAAATAGTCAGGGCCCAGGGAGTGGTGAACAACGGTCTTAACATTCAACAGGTGAGCATCCTGACTGACTGGAACCAGTTTTATTTTGACGTAATAAGCGCGTTCGTGGAAGTTTAGATTTTCCAGAAAGACAATTCCGTATAGTACGCTGAACTTAAACTGAAGGAAAATTCCTAGAAAGATCCATCCCAGAACTTTAAAGTATTTTTTCACTCAAAAACTACCCATTATATTGTAATCCGCTGCCTTTTGGAGGGGATCTCGAGACATTAGTTTTTGCAACTAACTCAATTAAAAAAGCTTATCGGGAACATGCATTATTATTGTACAAAATCATTCTAATTTCAACCTGCAGGTATTGTCGGGCATAAAAAATATCAAATCTTTAGTGTTCGCTGTCAACAAAATCTGGACCAATTGAGTCAAAAATTTAAGAGATACTTTCTGTTAAACTTTCCTTAAGAAGGAGGTAGTTATGAAGAAGAAAGTATCGAATGAGAAAGTAGTCACGGACGGCAGAAGGAAATATTAATCGCAAGAGATATTATAAAACGCAAAATGATGGCAGAATTAAGGAGACTGAATCAGAAAAAAACATCGATGTTGACTCCAGGTTCTATAGTTCAAGTCTGAAAAGAAGTTGTTGTAGAACCCGTGGAGCCTGTGCAAAAATGGGAATCATTTTTCACAACTCCACACCCAGGTAGTTACCATTTTTATCGATATGCTCCACAGGGAGGAAATCTGGGTCGGGTGCTATTTTTATTACCGGATGGGCGGCCAGCCAGTCCTTTTCACCTTGAGTCAGGAAAGGTGTACTTGATTCTATTGCTAAGGCTGAAATTGGCAAACAGAATATAAAAAGATGTTTCGCGATAAAAATAATTAATGTTTTTGGGTAAAACTTCATGTTTCTCTTCTCTACGACACAAATTATGTTGTGAGTTTCAGGTGGAATATTTGCATATGGTTTATTTTACATTGGTTGTGGGAATAATGTAGTAT
>Ga0066837_10001511_pt1 | contig 10690 bp, 10 predicted proteins | sample ETNtaG_25_FD_66730 | JGI IMG/M metagenome (GOLD analysis project Ga0066837, IMG submission 66730) | Marine microbial and viral communities from oxygen minimum zone, Eastern Pacific Ocean - ETNP201302SV86 | ecosystem: Environmental > Aquatic > Marine > Oceanic | place: Pacific Ocean: Eastern... | reverse complement strand
TCTGGAGGTGAACAGCAACGTGTTGCTATTGCAAGAGCTTTAGTTACAAATCCTAAATTGATTCTAGCAGATGAGCCTACTGGTGCATTAGATCCTATAACGGGTAGAGAAGTATTAGACTTATTTGCTAAATTACACAAAGAAAGAGGCGTAGCATTCTTAATTGTTACACACAGTGACGAGGTTGCTGCCTTTTGTGATCGCAGTCTAGAATTGCGTGACGGAAGATTCGTGGCTGAACACGGCGCCAATCTTGATGTGGATGACCTAGAAGGAACTAGAGAATTGATTGTAGATGAACTAGGAACAGTTTCCTTTCCACCTGAAGTATTAATGAAAATGGGAGGGGCTGGAAGATACGAAATTGCTAAAAATGAAAAAGGAGAAATTACTCTAGTAACTGCGGAAAAAAATAAATCACTTATTAAAGGAAAAAAGAAATTGACAGACAAATGTCCCGCTTGTAAACATAAATATAAAGATGAAAGCCAGTTGTGCCCAGAATGTGGTTCAAGCAGACCTATGGTTAGTGAAAAATAAAAATCTAATTTTGCCTATTCTTATTTTGGATACTATCTTTAATAGCTGATACAAAAGACATGATATCTGCTTCATTGTTGTAAAGATAAGCGCTAGCCCTTGCAGTACCATTTATTCCCCTTGAATTAAACCAAGAATGAACACAATGCATTCCACTCCTTATCGCAATATTGTACTCTTCATCAAGATGCATCGCAATTTCAGTAGGATCCCAACCATCAATGTTAAATGAGAAAATACCTCCTCTTTGAGAAACATCAGAGGGGCCAACCAATTGTATATCTTCTAAATCCTTTAACTTGTCAGACATTATTCTGTTGAGTTTATTTTCATGTTCTTGAATATTCTTACGTCCAACTTTCATTATATATTCTGCAGCTACTCCTGAACCTATAGCTCCAGCGTAATCCTGTAATCCCGCCTCAAAACACGAAGGAGGTGGCAATAACTTGTAATCTTCATATGTTGAATTTACAACAGTTGAACCACCAACAAATGTAGGTACCAAATTTGACAACTCATCATACTTGCCATAAAGGACACCCATCCCACTTGGCCCACAAAACTTGTGAGCACTGACTGCAGCAAAATCAACATCCAGATCAACTACATTTACTTCCTTATGGGGAGCAGACTGAGCTGCATCCATCATAACTTTGACACCTCTGTCATGACAAATTTCTATAATTTCTTTTGCTGGATTTGTGCAGCCATCGAGATTAGAAGTATGCACAAAACTGAATATTTTAGTTTTGGAGGTCAATGATTCTTTTAGTTTCTCCATATCAAAAAAATAATTGTCTTTCGCAGGTAATACTTGATACTTTATTCCATTATATTTAGACAAATGATGCCAAGGTACTACGTTAGCATTATGTTCTTTGTCAGAGGTTAAAACATGATCACCTGCCTTTAATCTCAAACCGTTAGCAACAATATTCATCGCTTCTGTAGCATTCTTTGTGAAAACAATTTCTGAAGATTGTTCTGCCCCCATAAATCTTCGAAGACTATCACGTGCCACCTCGAAATTTTCTGTTACTCTCCAACTTAATTTGTGAACTGAACGACCACCACAAGCTGGATATTCTGTATAATATTCAGTAATGGCATCAATTACCTCCTGAGGTCTTAATGTCATACAAGCACTATCAAGATAAACCGGCGAATCATCCTTATTCAATAACGGAAAATCTTTCCTGTACTTAGAAATATCCATGCTACTTTAGTGGGGCGTATGATTTAAAGACAAGCTTAGCAAAGACATTTTATACTGTCTTACTGAGGCAACAATATGACTTGTCTAGAAAATTTTCCTAACGATGTGGAACCAACTCTGGGTTGTGCCACAGATATTGTTGAATTCGGCCCAATGGCAGCATTACTAACAATAATTATCGGAATTCCTATAGTAAGAATCATCCTAGGATATCTAAAAAGAGTCTTTGATAAATATGATTATATAGATAAAGGAATTGAAAATTTCCTTTACAGGGTAGCAAGTGTTACTCTGTGGGCAATCATTTTCTTGACTGCTGCAAATGAATTAGGAATTAATGTTACAGGAATAGTTGCTGCACTAGGTATAGTAGGTCTGGCGATGGCCTTTGCAGCTCAAGACACTATTGAGAATATTATTGCAGGTATCTTTCTTATGGTTGATAGACCTTTCAGAGAGGGTGATAGAATATTATTACCTAAGAAGATTGGAAGCCTATACTCAAGTTGGGGTGATGTGACAGAAATTGGACTTAGAACAACAAGAGTTCGTTCGACTGATGGAGTTCTCCTTACGGTACCAAACAAACTATTTACCAAAGATACGATTGCCAATTTCAATCATAGCGAAGATAGGAATCTAAGAGTAAGAATAAGATTAGGATTAGTGCCAACCTGGGATAATGTAACTCGTGGAGAAAAGATTGTTGAAGAGATTGCAAAAAACCATAAAGATATTTGCCAAGAAAAACCAAAACCTCCACAGATTGTATTGAGAGATTTTGGAGATCAGGAAGTGATTATGGAAGTCAGATACTATGTCCCTAACGCGCCGCTAATGAGAAGTACAAAATCTTATTACGTTAAAGAAATTTTGAAACAATTTGAAGAACAGAATGTCAACTTAGCCTATCCAACAAGATTAATAATGAAAGAAGATATAGAATAAAGAATTGCATAGTCAACTTTTTTATTATATCTCTTACTGAGAGAAACTATGACATTTGAAGTACCTGACTTACCGTACGACTACAGCGCTCTAGAACCCTACATAGATGAAGAAACCATGCGTATACATCATGACAAGCATCACGCTGCATACGTTAACATGCTTAATGGAGCAGTGGAAGCTGCTGGAATTAAAGGAAAAACAGTAGAAGAATTGATAAAAAACTTAGATTCTGTACCCGAAGCTCAGAGAGGAGCTGTGAGAAATCATGGAGGTGGACATTTCAATCACTCATTATTCTGGGAAGTTATGGGGCCTGTTAATGGTGAAATGAGTTCAAGTCTAAATACTGCTTTACTAGATGCATTCGGATCTTTAGACGATTTTAAGGCAAAATTCCAGAACGCTGGAATGACGCGCTTCGGTTCTGGATGGGCATGGTTGTGCTCTGATAATGGAAAATTGATGATATGTTCTACAGCAAATCAAGATAATCCTCTAATGGGAAATAAATATGGTGGATGTGGAAAAACTCCCATTTTAGGAATTGATGTGTGGGAACATGCATATTATTTAAATTATCAAAATCTAAGAGCGGATTATATTTCCGCATTCTTTAATGTTGTTAATTGGGCTGAAGTATCAAAACGCTATTCAGAAACTCTCTGATTACCTAATTCAGTAATTAAATTACCAACAAGCAAACAAGAACCTCCAATAAGGAACGAATAGTGATATTGTAGCTTTTTGTTTCACACAACGCCCTGATCAAGCATTGCATCTGCAACCTTCAGGAAACCTGCAATATTAGCACCGACCACAAGATTGCCTTTGTGCCCATATTCTGCTGCGGCGTCTGCACATTGCTTATGAATTCCAGTCATTATATGTCCTAATTTTTCATCAACTTTCTCGGAAGGCCATTCATCAAATGCTGCATTTTGTGACATTTCAAGTGCTGAAACTGCTACGCCACCTGCATTTGCAGCTTTAGCAGGACCAAATAAAATTCCTGCCTTACTCAATATTTCATAAGCTGCTGGAGAAGTAGGCATATTAGCACCTTCACATATAGCCATGCAACCATTCTTAATCAAATTTTTAGCCCCCTCTTTTTCTATCTCATTTTGAGTAGCACTTGGTAATGCTATGTCGCACTTTTCTCCCCATGGTCTCTTGCCTTCGTAGTATTTTGCAGTCGAAAACTTTGAAGCATACTCCTTAATTCTACCTCTACGATTATTCTTTAAATCCATTATCCAAGCCAGTTTATCCTCATCAATACCCTCTTTATCATATACATATCCACCAGAATCTGACATTGTGATAACTTTTCCGCCACAATCCAAAACCTTTTTAGCACAAAATTGCGCCACATTTCCACTTCCTGAAACTGCGCACAATTTCCCTTCAATACTTTCGCCTTTAGAAGCAAGCATTTCTCTCAAAAAATAAACTTGTCCATAACCTGTAGCTTCAGGCCTAATCAACGAGCCTCCCCAACCATAACCTTTACCTGTCAGAACACCTTCCCACTTCCTTGTCAAACGTTTGTATTGACCAAATAAATATCCTATCTCTCTACCTCCAACACCAATGTCTCCGGCAGGGACATCAATATTAGCTCCAATATGTCTGAACAATTCAGTCATAAATGACTGACAAAAACGCATGACTTCCATATCTGATTTGCCTTTGGGATTAAAATCACTCCCTCCCTTTCCTCCTCCAATAGGCCTTGTGGTTAATGCATTCTTTAATATTTGTTCAAACCCTAAAAATTTGATAATGCCCAAATTCACACTAGGATGAAACCGTAGGCCACCTTTGTAAGGACCTATAGCACTGTTAAACTCAACTCTCATACCTCTGTTGACCTGCACATCACCTTTGTCATCAACCCAAGGAACACGAAAAGTAATTGTACGCTCAGGCTCAGTAATTCTTTCCAATATACGCTCTTCTTTATACCGAGAATTCTTTTCAAAGACAGGCTCAAGAGTCTCTAAAACCTCCCAAACGGCCTGATGAAATTCTGGCTGATCCGGGTCTCTAAGTTTAACTCTATCAAAAGCTTCTTTGACATAGCTCATGGGTTACTCCTTTTGATAGAACTGAGTCTATAAAGATATCGACTGTTTTATCTATTATTTTGCCAAAGAACCCATAGGATCCCATGGAGGCAAACTAATTGGGTCTGTTTTATACAAATCTACCAACCTTTTAGTCAAATGTTTCTTATGCACTACGACCTCATACATAAATTGATCGAACCAGGGATCTGTCATAATGTCAAAACCCTTTTCACCATGATCTGCTCCCCAACTATTCTCTACTCTCCATTTAGTTGGTTTGTTGTTTTTCAAATCTACACCTGTGAAAAGCATTGCATGTGTCATTACACTATCTCCATACTCCAATCTTTCAGATTTACTCAACCCAAAAGTAGTTCCATAAAATTTATCAAATTCAAATAAATTGGTATCCATTACACCAAACTGTCTTGTAAAGAATTTACCTACATCACATCCAAACCAGACTGGATCTTCTGCCTTTATTGATTTAATTGTATATTTTTTTAATTCTTGCGTCTCAAGATTGAGATAACGTATAATATTTCCTCCATATACATTTCCTAAATAATCAACCGTGTATGTCTTATTGTAATCTGTAAAAGGCCGAGGATCGTTAATTAAACAAACAAAATCATCCAAATTTATATCAACATGTTTTTTGAAAAAAGTTTGCGGAGTTAAATCTGTAAATCTCTGGAATTTATCTTTTTTATCCTTTATAGACCAATCAAATTTTTCTGGTGGGGTTCCTAAATTTATACACAACATTTGGTAAATTACAGATAACATCTCTCCCTTCACTCGACCTATCTGAGTGCTAGATTTACCGGATTTTATGCTCGCCCTAAGTTCTTTAGCAAATTCTCTTAACTTCCTTGTAATTAACTTATTCATCTGAGCTGAATGACTACTATGATAACTTTCAGCCATCACCTTCTTTGGAACTGTACCATATTTCATCAACAAATTGACAAACATATCCCACTGGCCACCATCCTGAATCGGACTATCAAGTAGATGCATAACTAATCTAGAATCTGTAGGTTCTTCTGATGTCTTAATTATATTCTCCAGAAAATAATTTGCCTTCTCTAACTTATCATAAAACATAAAATAATTTTGAGAAAATTCGAAATTCTTTAACTTGTACTTTCTTCCAAGATAAATTCTTAGTAGATTCAAACCCGCAAATCCCCAACATCTCCCACTCCTCATTTGGCTTGTAGCCTTCATTTCACCTTTTACTTGATTAGAAAATGTGTGATCAATCTCTCTAAAAGCCTCCCAATTCATTGCCAATTTGCGAATATCCGTTCTAGTAGATGCGTTCATTGATATCCTTGCCTGTGAATTAGACTTAAATTTCTTCAAATATTTATCAGCATTAGCTAAGGTTATTTCTTTGCCCATAAAACCTCAGATAGTAGGCGATATAAATTAACTAATCACTACGGGAATACGATTTTTCATAACCCTTCTCCAGATGAATGGAATTTGAGCTAAATAAAAACAAGCAAAATATCCGCTTGGCAGTGTTGGAGCATCATCATATGGACGTAACGATTGATATGGCCTATATTCAAACAAATGATGATCTGGGTGCCTTGTCAGTTCAACTAAAACAAAACGACTCAAACGTGCATTAGACTGCCAACTAATCTGAGAAGTTACTTTATCTGTAACTTCTCTCCTAAGGCCCCAATGTCTAATATAATTAACATATTCTAAAAGATATACTGCTACAGCACTCTGACCTATGAAAGCTAAAAGTAGCGTTAATCCAAAAATATAATGAATAGAAAATAAAGTAACCAACTCAATTAAGAGAAATAAACCTAAACTATGAAAAAATAAAGAATTACTCTTTTGCACCCCATATTTCCAAGATGAAATGAACTGCTTTGGAACAGTAGTCAGAACAAAATAAAGTAAACCATGCTCCTCCTTTGCTGAGGCTGGATCTAAATCAGTACCCACATGCCTGTGGTGTCCTCTAACATGTTCAGTTTCAAAATGCATGTAAATTGCTGTCCAAAGAAGTAGATAACCACAATATTTTGGAAAACCCTTACGATGAACTAACTCATGTGCAACTACAATTCCAGATATTCCTGTGCTCAAACCTGTGGATAAAGTTGATAAAATCATAAGATTTAAATCAGGTTCTGATAAAATAAATACCAAGAAAGAAGAAATTGCTATAATTTGAAATAAGACGTGCATATACAATACACCATCAAAGAAAAATGGGGAGGCATCCTCAGGATTACTATCTCTACCATCGCCCAATAATATATCTAATAAAGGAAAAACAACAAGACCAAGGAATGTGCCAGATGCCACATAAAACCCTCCAATATAATTTCCAATTATTACTGATAAAGGAATAGCAAAACCAAGAAAGTAATATGGTTTAGGAGTTATGCCTGACATTAATGTATCCTCAACTTGTGTAATTTGTCATATATCGAGAAACACTCCAAATAAAGTTGTTCGTATTTCTCAGGAAGTAATTCAGTTTTGGGCTTGTACCTATTAAAACCTGTAGAATTTACCACATTTTTATACCAATGTTTCCCCCAAATTCCATCTGTTGCTCTTTCACCCTTTGGCCAACTTAACATCTCTTCTGAAAAAACAACTCCTATATTTTGGCAAAACTTGCTAAGAACCTCTCTGGGATTCAATAAAACATCCTTAGCATCAATCACTGGAGGAATTTTACCTGTTATTTCTTTAATGTATTCAAATATCTCATATTGCTCAGCCAAACCCAATAAATGCATATTCAAGTCTGGATGAACCTTACTGTAAGATATTATCATATCATTAGGATCCCTTATCAAAAAACAATTTTCTACATTTTCCATCCATTTCCTACTTATAGATGGTAAAAGATGATGTGTTATGTGCTTTTGATAATAAATTGAGCAACCATCTTGAGTGTCTGTAATCAATCCATTGGAAACTTTTTCTGTGTCTAATTCGCCTTTAGCTATTATTTCTTTTCTTCCAGGATGCTCTACATCTGTTTGACTAAGATAATAAGAATAAAATGGTTCATCTATAACAAAAGCATCAGAACGACTCTCCCAAGATCTCATCATTGCGGTAGATATATTCCGTGGACCTGACCACATTGCTATTCGTATCATTTCTTACTCTCTAACTCTATTAAATCATTATAATATTTCTGTAACTTAGACACTAATGAATTAGAGCCAAGAACTTCTATATCGTGATCGTCAATCTCATAAATAGGAATTATTCCTGCAAAAGTTCCTGTGACAAAAGCCTCATCGGCCTCATAAACTTCTGATAATGTGAAATTTTTCTCATAAACTGGAATTGAATGAGACTTACACATATTAATTACATTTTTCCTAGTAATACCTCCTAAACAATACTTCCCGGTAGATGTCCAAACAGCTCCAGATTTTACAATGAAAAAATGAGTTGAGTTACAAGTAGAAACATATCCATGAGGATCTAACATCAAGCCTTCATCTCCTCCTTTCCTTTTAGCCTCAATACATGCCTGAATGCAATTGAATTTACTCAAACTATTGATTCTATGATCTTGAATCTGTTCACTTCCTCTTATCGTATTTACTGAAACAAGCTTAAGTCCTGAAGTTTGAACTTTAGGTGAAGGCAATTTGTATTCAGGGATCACAACTATAGATGGTTTCGATATTGTGAAACTAGGATCTTGATATGGTGTTGATTTAATTCCCCTTGAAACTATTAGTCTCAAATGAACGCCTGTAAACATATCATTTTTGAGAATAGTATCATACAAAATTTCAGTTATTTCTCCTAATGTTTTACCTAAATCCATATCTATTTTGGAAGCTCCCCAAAACAATCTTTCTAAATGTTCTTCTAGGAACAACAATTTACCATTGTACAAACGGATTCCTTCCCACACTCCATCACCTAAAAGGAAACCGCTATCAAATACTGAAATTTTAGCATCCTGTCTTGGGACAAAATTGCCATTAACATACACTAGGACCTCTAAATTTCTAGGATCCTCTATGTAATCATGTGTACCTTGGACCTCTTTATTCATTTACTAACTCCACTACTTCTTCAGCACAACCCCAAGATAATGTAACTCCTGAACCACCGTGCCCATAGTTGTGTATAATAGTCCTACCAGAAGAAATTTCTTTCTCCAAACGAACTTCTGTTCTCCCTGGCCGTAAACCTACAATATCTTCGATTATTTCAGCCTTCTTCAATTCAGGGATTATATTCGAACATTTTTCCAATATGAAATTTCTATCCTCATCGGTAGGGTCCGTGCTCCAATTGCCCTCCTGGGTTACACCACCAAGTACCATATCATTACTCCTAGGGACGATATAGGTAAGTGTTGGAATTTGCTGATCTAAATGCATCTGACTGACTACTGGTTTAATTCTAATAATTTGACCTCTCACGGGATAAACTTCTGAATCTGCACAAAGTTCTCCTGAACTTAAACCAGTACAATTTACAATAAAATCATATTCATTTGATATTTCTGAAAAATCTTTAATTTCTTGTTCCTCTATTTTTCCTCCTAATTTTTTGTACCTACTCATCATCCATTTAAGATAAATTGGCATCTCAATAATTGAAGTAATAAATGAAAAACACTCTACATAATCAGATGGTAAGTTCCCAGTTACACGCTCAAAATTATCCACTGTTGACATCCAAACAGGATCTGGTTGAAAGCTTCGAAAATACTCAAAAGTTTGCACCATCTCAATACCTGTAGCACTATCTGCTGAAAGCAATTTCATTGTATCATATGTTCTAGCTCCCCAGATATTTGTTTTTTCTACAGGAGCTGAAAGAAAAGGATACCATAAGGCTGCAGCAATATCTGAAGTGGTATTAGGTGAGAATTCCGAAGATAAAATTGTTACATCTTTTCCATCTTCAAGGAGACAAATACCTGAAGACAATCCACTGACACCTGCACCAACTATCAGACAATTTCTTTTTGTCATTAAACCACATAAGAGTATTGTATATTATGAATAGGTCTATGCATTATTTACAGATGGTTTTGTGTTCCACCTTTTTGATAATTTAACATATTGTAGTACAATAAATAATATATCCTCTAATAAGTAAATTAATTATATAATACAAATACCGTTAACTTTATATATGATGTTTCATAAAGTAGAATATGTTAGGCTATCTCAAGTTTGCGGTCGTTTTCCTCCCCTGGGAAATTTTAGTATTACCTGTTTTGGCCTTTTTTATCTGAAAAAAATCTGAGGAAAAAATGTTTATTTTATACAATGTAGCAAAAGTAAGCCTGGATATTTTCGAAAAAATTATTAGGGGCATCCTATTCTAGTAATTGTGAAAATCGAAGACTCTGCTAAATTAACCATTGGAATCACACTCGGATTGTGTATGCTAGTTTTTGGAAGTGTATTCTGGAACAGTGCTACCGAAGATTATTACAGCGTACTAAATGAAAAAACTTACGAAATAAATAACTGTTTGCAATACATGGAACCTCCTCTTGCCTCTATTCAAGATCGAGATGATTGCGTTCAAAAAAGACAATTGGGCGGAGTTTTTACTGCAATTGGTGCAATTACACTCTGGGCTACAATATACATCAATAAGGATTATATCATGAAATTGATGAAAGAAAACAATCTCTTATAGTTCGAAAATAACTTTTGAAAACGACTTATATAGAGGGAGACAATCAAACGCCATGAATAAAATTGGCATAGGTATAGCCGTAGTAGGTGTTGTCATTTGCTTAATTGGTGCAGGACTCTTGGTATCATCTGGAGATAAATTTAGTAGTTTAGAAGAAAGCCAACAATATGAGGGAAAAGATGGGGAAATGAAACTTAAAGGCTATTCTGAAGGTGGTTGGCTT
>Ga0066837_10001489_pt1 | contig 10787 bp, 10 predicted proteins | sample ETNtaG_25_FD_66730 | JGI IMG/M metagenome (GOLD analysis project Ga0066837, IMG submission 66730) | Marine microbial and viral communities from oxygen minimum zone, Eastern Pacific Ocean - ETNP201302SV86 | ecosystem: Environmental > Aquatic > Marine > Oceanic | place: Pacific Ocean: Eastern... | reverse complement strand
TGATTTGGAATATATACTCCCATAACGTATGCAGATATTAACAAAAATACTGCTCCTACAGCAACTAGTACTTGGGCGGTCATTTCGGGTTTATTCATGTCACTCATGATTGAATTTCCTTATGCACAATGCACAATTATATGTGTTATTCAACACACACTAAAGCTATTCGTAGATTAAATTCTATATAATACTTTGTGCTGTTTCAAAAAATGAATCACTTTTCATTTAACTCTTCAAGCATTGTAATAAAAAGCTTAACTTCTTCAATACTCCAATCTGGATAAAACTCGCCTAATTGTGACCAAGTCTCACCATCTCCCTCAGCCATTTTGTACAAATCAACTAATGTTGCCTGGATCTTACCTTCATCTATACTTTTAGTATAATCTAACAACCTTCTTTCCACTTTTTCTCTATCGACATTGAAACTGGTATTAATATCTAAATCACTATATTCAAGATAATCTCCAAGCAAACGTTGTGGAATATACAATATATACAATCCTGAAAAGAACATCAAGAATTGAAATAAGATATATCCTTCTGAAGAATATCCAAAAGTAAACCAACCACTTTCTCCCATGTAGAGTTTACTGTAATAGTAATAACTAATAAATGTAAATAAAAAGAATGAAGGGACTGAAAATAACCAATCCGTTAAACTCAATGAGTCTGCTTCTGGCACTTCTCTAATAATATTATGTCTTAATGCATATATTTCCAAAATCATCCAATACATTATGAATAGCGCTAGAAACAAAAGAATAAGACTTGCTACAAACCAAACATATCCATGATCAAACATAACAAATAACAAAATTGTTCCAATGGCTGTCAACCAATATATTCCAATTAACCAAACACCATGAGTCCATATTTTATGAAATAACTGTTGTAAACAAAACATACATATTAATCCTGAGACAATCCAAAGTGGAGTGGAGATTAAATGAAATTTAATACCAAATAAAGGAAGTGAAACAAGCGCTCCAATACCTCCCTCTTGGTATCCTGCGAAAAGTGAGATTGTAAATGTCAAAGCTGAAAGTGCTAGAAGTAAAGAATCTTCTGATTCTCGTTCCATTTTTAATTGACGACCTAGCAATCCCATGTAATCTTAAGTCTAAATGTTGGTAAAAAAGATTTTGTGTCTGTTTTACTTATTGTCTTCCATAGCTTGATTAATTAAATCACCCATAGTTAAATTTTTCTTTGAACCTGATTTGTAAGAAGTAGAAGATTCTTCAACATTCTCCATAAGATTAATATTCAGAAAATTTTCTAATTTTCTAATTAATTTCTCATTTGGCCGTATATTGCCTGTTTCTACAGATGTAACTATTGATTTTTTTTCAGATATTTTCAAAGCTAATGCATTATGATCTAAACCTCTTTTCTCTCTAGCTTTACGCACTACACTACCATAATTACTAATCAACACCTTATCCTCTGAAGAAATATCTTTGTACCTTGTTTTCTGCTCTCTTTTTTCAAGTGTTTGAGCTACAAAGGCCCGGTGACCCACTGATTCTCTGTATGATGTTTCTTTACCCATACCTGCACAGGATGTACAAACTCTTAGAACTGAACCTGAAACTTTACGTGATTCTAAACTTGCAGATTCGGCCCCACACATTTCGCATAACATATCAAGTCACAACTGATATATATCTGACCCAATTAAATGTTTAGTGATAAAAAGTGCCTAGTGAAGAAAATGATGGTGGAGTGTCTTCATCTGGAAAAGGTGAGGATTTAGACAAATGGTTAATTGAAGAAACTGAGCGTTTTGAATCTGAAAAAAGAGAACTGGAAGCTGATGTTTCCAGAATGAAAAGAGAAAATGCGCATCTAAAAGGGGAACTTGCAAGATTGCGAGCACCTCCACAAGTTATTGGAACGGTTAGAGACCTTCTTGAAGATGGACGTGTAGGAATTAAGTCAAGTAGCGGTCCTGATTTTGTAGTACATATCTCTGAGGGAATAGATAAGAAAAATTTGGAAATAGGTGACAGAGTGGCCCTTCATAGACAAACCCTTGCAGTTCTAGAAACCTTACCTTCTACTAAAGATCCTTTGGTGATGGGTGCTGAAGTTGATGAAAAACCCATAGAAAAATACTCAGACATAGGTGGGTTAATCGAAGAATTAGATGAACTAAGAAGCACTGTTGAACTACCAATGTTGAAACCGGAAAGTTTTACCAAAGTTGGAGTTGAACCTCCAAAAGGAGTACTCCTAGTAGGGGCGCCTGGAACAGGAAAGACTTTGATGGCTAAAGCTGTAGCCAATGCTACAAATGCAACATTCATAAGACTCATAGGCAGTGAACTAGTCCAAAAATATATCGGAGAAGGTGCTCGATTAGTTCGTGAGCTTTTCCAGTTGGCTCAAGAAAGAGCTCCAAGTATCATCTTTATTGATGAATTAGACGCTGTTGGAGCTAAAAGAATGGACGTAGGAACTACTGGGGACAGAGAGGTACAAAGAACTTTGATGCAATTATTAGGTGAACTTGATGGATTTGCACCAAGAGGACAAGTTTCCATAATGGGTGCTTCGAATAGACCTGATATTTTAGATGAAGCTCTTTTGAGACCTGGAAGATTTGACAGAATTATTAAAATCCCATTACCTGAAGAGGAAGCAAGAGAAAAAATAATAAAGATACACAGCAAAGCAATGAAAATTGCTAAAGGTGTAAGTTACAAGAAATTAGCCGCAAAAACTGAAGGATTCTCAGGCGCTGATCTAAGAGCACTTTGTGTTGAAGCTGGAATGAAAGCTATCAAGAATAATAAAACTCAAACTAATTATAAGAATTTTACAGAAGCTCTAGAAAAAATTAGAAACCGTTTAGATGATTCTGATATTTCTGAACCTGAAAGTGGACTATACTATTGAACCAAGATACTTCTAAACTTAATGCCGCAAAAGAGGCTGTGAAACTTATCAAAAACGGGATGATTGTTGGCTTAGGTACTGGTTCTACAGCTGAAATTGCTGTTGATCTTATAGGTCAAAAGCTATCTAAAGATTTCCAAATTGTTGGAATGCCTACATCTATTAAAACCAAGAATCAGGCTGAGAATTTGGGAATCAAGTTAATTGGCATTGATGATGCCGATACAATAGACATTGCAATTGATGGTGCAGATGAAGTATCTCCAGACTTATCACTAATCAAAGGCCTAGGGGGAGCTTTGTTAAGAGAAAAGAAAGTAGAAAAGAAAGCTAAAGAATTAATTATTATTGTTGATGAATCTAAAATTGTTGGAAAACTAGGTGTAGGATTTCTGCCTGTTGAGGTTTCTGTTCAGAAACATGAACTAGCAAAGGAAGAAATAACTAAATTAGGATGTACTGTTGAATTACGAATTGAACCTGATTCACTTCCATTTATAACTGACAATAAAAATTACATTTACCATTGTAAGTTTACAAAAGGCATAGAAAATCCTAGAGTACTTGATGAAAAATTAATGAAAATTAATGGTGTAGTAGATACAGGACTATTCATTGATATGGCAACAAAAATAATTGTTGGAACTCCAAACGGAATAAAAATAATTGATTGAACTACTTACCACGTTGTTCTTTGGCCTTACCTCTAAGACCTTTGTAACCACACTTTCTGCACTTTTCTGCCTTCCAGCTTGCAGTGGCATTGCACTTCATACACACCTTTTTTTGAAATAAACGTGCTTCAGCTTCAGGGAAACGAGCCATAAAGCAGCCGTAGAAGGTGCCATTATAATGATTTGTGCAAAAATAAGATTTATAACAAACAAAAGTACTAATAAACATACTTCTTTGGCCATTTATGTGCATAAGGCCCAAAAGGGCAATTCATATCAGAGGTTTCTAGGAATTGATTAACCACTTGATATGCTATCTGAATTTGCAACATATATTACGGGAGGGCAGTAAGTAAATTGTTGAATTTTTTATCTATTGTTTCAAATTTAGTAGAAGATTTAGGAAGTCCTGAACTTGAATGGGGAAGAATAACTATTTTCCTTATTTTAGCACTAGGGGTGTCATTTTTATGTTCACTTTTAGAAGCTATAATCTTATCTGTGACTTGGTCTCATATAGAAATTCTACGTAAAGACGATAAAAGGAGTGGAGAAAGGCTTAAAGAATTAAAAGAAGACATTGATGTCCCATTAGCTGCAATATTAACCCTTAACACTATTTCACATACAATTGGAGCTGCTGGTGTAGGATCTGAATTTAATAAATTAGGTAATGAATGGTTTACAGCTGCGTCAATAGTTCTTACAATATTAATACTAGTCTTTTCTGAAATTATACCAAAAACATTGGGAGCAATATATTGGAAAAAATTAGCCTCAAGTTCAGCATATCTTTTAGATGCAATGATATGGATAACGTGGCCAATTGTCGTTGTCTTGAATAGTTTCTCCAGAAAAATATCTGAAGGAAATGAGGACCAAAAAGAAATGACACGAGAAGAAATGATTGCTGTAGCTGAAATGGGAGAAACTCAGGGTGCACTTGAAAAACAAGAAACTCGTGTGATTAAAAATCTGTTAACTATGGACAAAATTCTTGCTGAAGATGTCATGACTCCTAGCACAGTTATGCTAACTTTTCACCGCAATGATAAGGTTGGAGATATTGTAAATGAGCATTCACCCATTCCTTTTTCCAGAATACCTATTAGAGAAAAAAATCTTGATGATATCATAGGTGTTGTTTTTAGAAGTAAAATTATGGAATTATATGGTGAAGGAAAAACAGATGTAACTATGGAAGATTTAATTTCTGAATTATCTACTGTAGACCCTGAGGATTCAATTGCTGAACTACTTGATGAGTTTTTAAAGAAGAAAGAACATATCTTTCTCGTCTTAGATGAATACGGAACAACGCAGGGTATCATTACTCTTGAAGATGCTGTAGAAACATTACTAGGGGCTGAAATTGTTGATGAATCTGATTCTGTAGAAGATATGAGACAATTGGCACGTGAGCTGTGGGAAAAGAGAAGAAAGAGAAAAACTAATCTAAAGTTTGACTAGATATCCATTCTTTAATTCTATTTGTTATCCATATTAAGCTAGGCATAACAAATATGGCTATAAGCATGGAATAAACTATAGTTGCTGCAGTAATTATTCCAAAATTACGAACAAGAGGCATAGGAGATAAGAACAGAACTGCAAACCCTGAAACTGTAGTTAAACCAGATATCAGGAGTGCTGAACCTGTTCTTATAATTGTAGTTTCAATTGCCTGCCTTTCAGTCTTATGCTCTACTTCTTCACGATATCTTTCAATTATATGTATAGCATAATCTATTCCTAGACCAACTGTAAGAGCTGTCACCATTACCGTCAAAACATTAAGAGTTATGCCAAGTAAAGTCATTGTTGCCATAATCCAAATAGATGCTAGAATTGTTGGCAGAACGGCTATTATCCCAAGATCTATACTTCTATAAAGAACAACCAGAATTATTGCTGCGAATAAAATAGCTATGAGAGTGGATGTAATTTGTGTTTTCTGGATTTCATTTATAGTTACACTTGTAAGAACATGGCCACCAGTAATACTTACTGTAAAGTTCTCATTAAGTATATCTGGAATATCTGCATCTAATTCAGAACGCATAATTTCCAAGCCATCATTATCTAATTTATGATTATTATTAGGGCCAATATCTACCCTTACAACTGTTGAAACATATTTACCTTCAGGATTCTTCAGAAGAACATGTTTAATCACTTCTGCATAAGACTCACCAGTAAAGGAATCATAAATATCTAACTCTCTCTGGTATAAGTAATCATATAAATTTTCAATATCTGCATCAGTAGTCTCTGAAACTGTTCGTGGATAATAAGATAAATTAAAACTATTAGTTAATGATTGAACAAATATGAATTTTTCTTCTTCTTGTACTTCTATGAATTTAATTGATGTTGATTGTCCATCCTGTAAATTACCTTTAAGATGAGAGAAATTGACTTGACAATTATAAGCCCCCGGAGGTGGAATTACAGAAGCCTGAGATGATATAAACTCAATAGACCCTTCATCCGGTCTCAAAAAGGTCTCAGATTCTATTCCTGTTAATTCAGTTTCACCTATGAGATTATTTGAAGCATCATACCAAAACGCAACACCTTCTAATGAGGGATAAGCAAGTGCTGAGGATGCATCCCAGTCCCAATCCCAAAAAATATCTATTTTATTTTCCTCATACACTAAGAACAAATTAGTAGCTATCAATTCGTGGGTAATATTTGTTCCATTAACCACATTAGAATCTTGTGAATCTACAGCCTTTTTAACAAGTGAGAAAACTGATTCGGCCCTTGGCTCTGCGCCTACTCGGATAACATATGTGTCATCACTCAATCCCCTATTATCTTCCATGCGAGCTCCTGGTTTCCCATAGTGAAGCGCATAAGCGCTCTCAAAAAATTCTGTAGAAGCAATGTTACCTTCAACCAAGATTTGAGATTGGGAATAACTAGCACCTCTGAAGTCGGATTGAATTTTATCTGCAGTAACCATTATTTCTAATTCATCAGATAGAAAATCATCCAAAGAAAAAGATGTTTCTATCTGTGAAGCACCCCCAAGTGCTAAAATTGTAAGAACAATTACAGTTGAAATTATAGCCTGTGGATGTTTATCAACAATTTGAGAAGCTCTTGATACAGAATACTCAATAATCTCAGAATTTCTAGGCTTAGTTGCCATTTCTTCAGATGATGAATCCAACAAATATCTCATAGAAGTATAGAAAAATAATGTTAAAACAAATGAAGAAAAAATTCCAAAAGCACAAAGTAAACTGAAATCACGAACAGGGCCAACACCGCCAGTAATACCTGACAAGAAGGCAATAACTGTAGTAAACATCGCAAGCGACAAGGCCTGTCCTGTATGAACTTGAGATTCAATAAGAGAATCCTCTAAGCTATTCCCTGCCGCAATACCTTCCTGATATCTCCTACTTATATGAACTGAAAAATCAATACCAAGACCTACTACTAAAGGTATAACGGCTACATCTAAGGCTGTCAGCTTAATCTCAGCCATACCTGCAAATGAAAATGTCCAAAAAATAGATAAAATTAAAGTTATAACTGGTAAAACGACATAACTCCAATGTCTAAAAGTTAACCACAATAGAATAACCGTAACAATAAGCATGCCAAAACTCATTAAAATATTTGTATATTGTGTAGATTCATCTACGTCTGAAGCTAAAAGATCAACGGAGAAAGCTTCGGCATTAACATCACTCCCTGAATTTTGATTATGAATATCTGCAAGATTCCGCAACTTCTGCCCGGTATCCTTTTTTTGTTCAGCTGATAAATCTGGATCTAAAAAAACCATAACTAAAGTAGAATTCGCAAGAGGAGCTGAACGATTAGCATACCCCAATTCATTTGGAAACAAAAGTGGACCAAGCTCCAATTCCCTGTTTATCAGAACTTCTGCAGCATAATCTACATCTTCATATGTGTAAGAGCCATCGCTATCTGCGGAAACTGAAGAATGAATAAACTCCCATGGTTGATCTAAATTTTGAACAATAGAAAGCGATAAATCTGATTCTTGCAAAACTAAATCAAAAAAATATGCCACCGATAGAACTGTGTCAACGCCATCTATCTGCGAACAATCATTGTGAATCTGTAAAATTGATATAAGATTATCTATGGTCAAAATATTACCTTCACTTACTGAGGTCAGGTACAAAGTAACAACACTAGAATCCTTGCCAAAATCCTCATTTATTTTATCATAGGTTTCAACTTCTTCAGATTGAGGCAAAAACGCTTGAACATCTGTTGAAAATTCTACTTTCATAATAAAGGGAGAAATTATTAAAGTAACCAATGCCACGGCTAAAATTATCTGTCTAGGGCTATCGATTGGGAGTCGGGCATATCGCTCTAGCATATTTGCTGCATAAGAAGGGTGCTTAAAACCTGTCGTTACTTACCAAGACGTCTATTTCTATGTTGGAACGACCTAATTGCTCTTAAAAAATCTATTTTCCTCATATCTGGCCAAAACACATCTGCAAAGTACAATTCCGAATATGCTAATTGCCAAAGAAGAAAATTACTAATTCTTTCCTCACCAGAAGTTCTCAAAATTAAATCTGGATCTGGTAAGTCACTAGTATACAAATTCGATGAGATTAAATCTGCATCAATATCATCTGCCTTTAAATCTCCTTTTTCTATCATTTTGCCAAGTATCTTCATTGAACGAATTATCTCTTGTCTACCCCCATAAGCAACTGCTAAATTATAATTAAAACTAGTATAATTCTTTGTCTTGGATTCTGCATAATCTATTGCGGTCTTAACTCTTTCTGGAAGAAGTTCTCTATGTCCTAAAGCTCTAACCCTAACCTCATTTTCATGAACACGAGGATCATCTCCTGCATTTCTAAATGATTCCTCGAACAAATCCATAAGTTTTTCTAATTCGTCCTCACTTCTATTGAAATTTTCCAAAGAAAATGCATAAACTGTTAGAATTTTAATTCCAACTGAACGACACCAATCTGATAAATTTTCTAGCGTGTTTTTCCCTTTGATATGTCCCTCGTGAGGTAAAAGACCTGCACTTTCTGCATATCTTCTATTACCATCCATTATCACTGCTAAATGATTTGGTACTTCCCCTCTCTTAACTTGGTTTTCCAAACGTCTTTGATAGACTGCATAAATTGGTGAGATAGCCTTGCGTGCTAATTTGAACACAGAGTACTCTAGATACAACATTATAAAACAACTTTTATAGGGTTAGATGAGAGAAAAATATTTATTAGAATTAGGTGGTGAAAACACCGATTTAGGTAAACATGAAGCTCTTGAATTGTTTAAATTTAAAAAATACTCTCCCGAATTAGAAAAAGATTATGGGAAAATAATAGTGATTTCAACTTCAAAAACAATTGAAAAAAGCATAATCCGCAGGCTATCAATGACAAAAAGAATATCAAATATTATTTTTACATCTAATAAGAATAATATTGATTTAATACTAAATGATTTGAAAAAAATAGACATTGGCAATAAAAGTTTTGCAATAAGACAAATTAGCCAGAATGCTTTGAATAGTGTAAAAACCGCAGTATTAATTGGGGAAAAAATATCTAATAAAAATAAAACTGAACTAAATAATCCCGAAATCACCGTTTTATTTTACCAAAGTAGCAAATTCTTTATCTCTCTTTGTCACAATGATTGGGATACAGGGTACAAAAGATGCCTGAAACATCACATAAGCCATCGCCCTTATTTTTCACCAATAAGCATCCATCCTAGAATTGCAAGGGCTATGGTGAATTTGTCAAATTGTAATGAAAAAGAACCATTAATGGATCCCTTCTGCGGAACTGGGGGTATTTTGATTGAAGCTGCTGATATGGGACTAGATATCACTGGAATAGATCTCAAAGAAAAGATGGTAGAATACTCTAAAGGCAATCTTAAACATTATGGATTTAAAGGTAATCTAATAAATTCAGATTTTGAGGAAATAACTAATCGAAATTTTAGTTCTATTGTTTGTGACCCGCCCTACGGAATAGCTTCAACAACAGGTGGAGAGGATATAGAGGATCTTATGAAAAGATCTCTTGATATTTTCCAAAAAAAGCTAAGTAAAGGACAAAGACTAGTAATTGCTGTATCTAATCCAGAAATAGTAAAACATCAAAATCTTAAACTATTGCATAAATTTGAATGGTATATACATAAATCGTTGACAAGAAATATCTTAGTTTTAGAAAGAAATTAGTATTTTACGGCTATTGTAGCATCCCAATTCATTGTTCCTTCTTCACGTGTTATTGAAAATACATAATCACCTGTAGAACTCAAATCATCACTACTATAACCCCAATTACCATCACAATTTTGACTTGATTGACCAATTGATTGGCAAGTAATCTCTTCTTCCTCTACAACAACACCATCGGCGTCCGTAAGCCTTAGGATAACTGTAGCATCGGTTCCGTCACTGGACGTCTCTGCATCTAAAACATAGTCTATATCAAGGCTAACAAAACCATTCTCTACTGGTATAATAAACTCCTGATCTGGAGTTTGACCACTTACTTGACCGGTTTCATTCGCATTATAATCTTCAACAACTAAAACTGTTGTATCTGTTTCATCAGATAAACCAGTAGAATCTGTAACTTTTAAAAACACCATATATTCTCCCTTATCTGGAAAATTGCGATCTATTGTAGGCCCTTCATACTCTTTTGAATCACCCTCAAAACTCCACAAAAATGTTAAATCATCACCATTTGGATCTGTAGATTCTGATGCTGAAAACGAAATATTCTCGTTTACCTGTATTTTAGGTTTTGTGGGAGTCATCTTAGCTTTAGGATATTTGCCACTTGAAGACACTGGTTCATCACCATCATCTTCTTCACTATCATTTTGCAGTAAGAAATAACCATATCCTCCTGAGGCTGCTAATGCAAAAAACAAAATTAACAAAAGTAAAGAGAGCTTCTTCATTATTACTGCCTTATTTTTAGCCTTATTAATAATTAACCTTAGTAATAATTCAAGCTTATCAAGAAAAGAATTATAAATAGGCCTCCCGGCTAGCGCAGCCTTGAGAATTTATTCCAAGAGGTAAACGTGTCCGAAGACCCAGATTTCAAATATATCATTCGCATAGCAAACTCAGACGTTTCAGGAGAGCAAAGACTAGGTTATGCTCTAACCTCAATTAGAGGTATTGGTTCTAGA
>Ga0066837_10001475_pt1 | contig 10857 bp, 15 predicted proteins | sample ETNtaG_25_FD_66730 | JGI IMG/M metagenome (GOLD analysis project Ga0066837, IMG submission 66730) | Marine microbial and viral communities from oxygen minimum zone, Eastern Pacific Ocean - ETNP201302SV86 | ecosystem: Environmental > Aquatic > Marine > Oceanic | place: Pacific Ocean: Eastern... | reverse complement strand
GGACAATAATCCTCACAAAAACCACAGAACATACAATGTCCAAAATTAATAGCTGGCCTTTCAGCTTTACTTTTCTTTTTAGAAACATGAGAACCATACCAGGATTTGTCCTTCTCTTCATCGGAAAGATCTACAGGTTTCATTTTTAGACATTTATTTGGACAAACTTCACCACAAATACCACAACCAATACACAAATCCCAAATTACTGCATTCATCCCTCTATATGTTGGTGGTGGATCTCTTTTCTCCAAAGGATACATTACAGTCGTTGGTTTTCCAAAAGTTGACTTGAAAAATTGTTTGATCGTAACTTTCATAGGATTAACAAAAATATCCATTAAACCAAGACTCTTCCTATCTGATGACATCAGAAAACCTCCGGCAAACTAATGATATCTGCAAAATAAGGATATATCTCAACCATAAAAATTACAATTAATATGTTTATCAAGGAAAGGGGTAGAAGTTTCTTCCATCCTAATTCCAAAATCTGATCTGTTCGAATTCTAGGAACTGACCATCTAATAAATATCCAAAAAATAATTATTAAATATACTTTAATTAAAAACCAAATCTCAGGAGGGACTGGCCATGGGCCTGCCCAACCACCCAAAAATAAAATTGTAGCAACTGCCGCCCCTGCAAATCCTCTAATATATTCTGCAGCCAAAAATAACATGTACCTAATACCACTATATTCAGTGGTCCAACCCTCAACCAATTCAGCTTCAGCTTCAGGCAAATCAAACGGAACTCGCTCCACCTCCGCCAGAATACATATCATAAAAACTACAAAACCAATAAATTGAGGTATAAAATTCCACATAGGTAAACCAAATAACCATGTAGCTTCTCTTTGCTGCTCTACAATATCAACTGGATTATAAGAACCTGCTAAAAGAAAAACACCAGCCATACTCAAAAGTAAAGGGATTTCATAAGACATTAATTGTGCTGCTGAACGCATTCCACCAATCATTGAATATTTATTATTAGATGCCCAACCTGAGGTTAGTACTCCTATAGGTGCTATTGAAAAGGCCGCCATTATTACCATCAAACCTGCCGGAGCTGCGGAAGCTGCAAAACGATCTGAAAGTGGAAATAAAACCAATAAGAAAACAGAAGATGAAATGAATATTATAGGACCCATTGAGAAAAGGAACTTATCTGCCTTATTTGGTATAATTAATTCCTTAGTTATTGCCTTAATTCCATCAGCCATATTTTGAATAATACCAATACCACTATAATTTCCTTTAAATCTCCAAGTAGGCGCTTTTCCTGCAAGATCTTCGCCGAGCTCCCTAAAAGCCCTAAATGAGAGCATAGGTCCACGACGGTCCTGTATACGAGCTGCAATCTTTCTTTCTAAATGTATTACTAGGATTAAATTTGTCATACCCACTGCAAAAGCAATATTGACTGCATAAATCCAAGCTAATGTTACAATTCCTCCTTCACTTGAGAACCAATCAGCTAAGTCTCCAGCAGGATAACTAAATGGAGGGAAAATATTTCTTTGGAACCTCAGCATAGGAACAATGAACATATCTGCAGTAAGTTCAGCCATTGTTTTACATAATCCAAATAGTGTCATTTATCGGTCTCCCCTATACAAATATCAATACTACCCATTATTGCAGGAATATCTGCAACTTTGTATCCTTTAAGATAGTAAGGACATGCTGAAATAGTTGTAAACATAGGACTTTTGATTTTCCATCTATAAGGTCTATCTGAACCATCACCAACAAGATACATTAGTGCCTCACCTCTCGAATCCTCAGTCCTTCTGAATGCCTCACCAGTTGCCCTTACTGGAACACGAGAAGCCAATGTTGGACCCTCAGGCATTTTCTTAAAACATTCACGTATAATTTTAACTGATTCTCTCATTTCATCTATACGTACCATATATCTACTAAAACAATCGCTATAACCTGGGCCTGCTTCTCTGGTACAAACATCCCAATCTATTTCTTCATAAATTTCATACGTATCCTCTTTTCTAAGATCATGCTTAACTCCACAACCCCTAAGATTTGGACCAGTAATACCCAGATTCATAGCTTGTGAACCTGTGAATTTACCAACATCCTCAGTTCTCATTCGAAATATCTTTGAATTCTCAAATAAATCTGCATATTCATCAAGTCTCTGCTCAAAAAGTTTTAAAATTCTTTCTGTTTTTCCCTCATAACCATCAGGTAAATCTCTCTTAACTCCCCCAATTCTCATATAATTATAGAGTAAACGACTCCCACTAGGAAGTTCTAATAAATTTAAAAAAAGTTCTCTATCTCTCCAAAAATAAAGAGCTCCTGTTATATGACCTAAATCAGGCATATATGCACCAGCCCACATCAAATGAGAAGCCAATCTTTGCATTTCAAGCATTATTGTTCGAATATATTGAGCTCTAGTAGGGACCTCTACTTCCATTAACTCCTCAACTGCATTTACATAACAGTGTGTCCATGTTGTAGAACTTGCATAGCAAAGTCTGTCAGTTAATGTAGTATTCATGAAATATTTTCTTCTTTCACCCATCTTCTCTACTGAACGATGAAGATAACCAAGTTCTGGATCTGCATCGACAATAGTTTCACCATCTACCTTAACTTTGAGTGTCCACAAACCATGAGTCATAGGGTGCTGTGGACCCATACTAATCCACATTTCAGCCATTACCACTCCTCCTCATGTATTTCATACACGTAATCTTTTCTGAGAGGATGTCCTGCAAAACCTTCTGGTAAAAGAACTCTTCGAAGGTCAGGATGGCCAATAAAATAAATACCCATCAAGTCAAAAGCTTCACGTTCATGCCAATTAGCCCCGAACCACAAGTCTGAAACTGTATCAATAGAAGGTGAATCTCTCTCTAAATGAATATGAACTTCTACCATAGCTGCCATTTTAGTACCTCCAACAGATAATTCGCCACTTAGACAGGATAAATGATAAACTAATTCAAAATCTGGTTGATTATCAATTGCCGTTATTAATGAACAATGTTCAAAGTAATATTCTTCCTTGAGTTTTGTAAAGAATTCTTTTGATAATGATTTATCTAAGTCTAATTTTATTACATTCTTACGAATAAGAGATATCGTTGTAACTCCTTTCATTGCTTTTAACTGTTTCTGCAAATCCTTGAAATTCATAAATTATCGTCTTAAGAACATCCCTGGTTCCTTTTCACGTATTTTCTTTTGTAAAGTCAAAAATCCATGCATTAATGCCTCAGGTCTTACAGGGCAACCTGGAATGTAAACATCTACTGGCATAAATGTATCTGCACCAGCAACTACTGAGTAGGAATCCCAATAAGGACCTCCTGATATTGCACACTCACCCATTGCAATTACCCACTTGGGCTCTGGCATTTGTTCATATAATGTTTTTAATTTTGGCCTTAATTTTTCACAAACTGGCCCATTTACAATAAGAACATCACACTGTCTAGGAGACGAACGGTAAACTAGCCCTAATCTATCAATATCATGATCTGGTGCTGAAGCCTGCCCCATTTCAATAGCGCAACACATTATACCAAAATGAAGAGGGTGCGGTGAAAATCTTTGAGCAAAATTAAAAATCGGACGAGTTACCCTATCAACAACTTCTCTCATTCCCGTTGCTTCTGAAACATTGTAAACTGCATCATCAATCCATTTTAGTAACTGATCAGAACGTAAGGCTAACCAATCACCGGCAGGTGGATCCTCCATTATTTTCTCTGTATCTGTTGTTTTGGAACCTATACCTCTTCTTAACTCTGGATTTCCGCGAATTCCTTTTGCACTCATATCCAAATCACATCCTCTTTCTTAAATGCATACCATAATCCAAGTAATGTAATAAGTAAAAACAACATCATAACAACCTTTGCTGAAACCTGAAGTGCCAAATATACTTGAACCCACAAAATCAAAAATACTACGACCAAATCAAAAACTACAAACAAAATTGCAAACATATAATATTGAAAATGGAATTGAATATGCGCTTCTCCAACTGGTACTTCACCACACTCATAAGTCGAATTTTTTAGAGCATTTTCATTATTGGGACGGAAGAATCTCCCTACAAAGAATGTCAAGATAGGAAATGATAGCGCTATAAGCGCAAAAATACCTATCGGAATGTACTCATGTCCAAGCACATTTCCCACTTTGTATAACCCTATTAAAAGCGTTTGGGCTAATGCCAAAAAAAAAAGGCTAAATATACAAAAAATAATAACTAGTCCATTCTTTGTAGTACTCTGGTAATAAATGACATCCAAATATAAGAGAATCACCACAAATGTTCTTCAAGAAATGAAAGATAATAATGAGAAAATATCTATGCTAACTTCATATGATTACACACTTGCTAAAATTGTAGATAATGCTGGTATTGACGTCATCTTAGTTGGAGATTCAGCATCCAATGTGATGGCCGGTCATGAAACGACACTTCCAATAACCTTAGATCATATGATATACCATGCAAGTTCTGTAGTCAAAGCTGCAAAACGGTCTTTAGTTGTAGTTGATCTACCATTTGGATCATATCAAGGAGACTCAAAGAAGGCACTAGGATCATCTATTCGAATAATGAAAGAATCGGGAGCGCATGCCGTAAAACTAGAAGGAGGAGATGAAATCATTGATTCAGTAGAAAGGATACTTACTGCAGGAATCCCAGTTATGGGTCATCTGGGACTTACACCACAATCGATTTACAAATTTGGAACTTACACAGTTAGAGCAAAACAAAAAGCGGAAGCTAATAAATTAATAAACGATGCAAAATTATTACAAAAAACAGGATGCTTTGCAATTGTTCTTGAAAAAATACCGGCTAATTTAGCCAAAAAAGTTGCTAAAGAATTAGTCATTCCAATAATTGGTATTGGAGCTGGAAATGGAGTTGACGGGCAAGTACTTGTTTTACATGATATGTTAGGAATGACTCATGAATTTAATCCTCGTTTCTTAAGAAGATACCTAAATTTATATGAAGATATTAACAAAGCAGTTCAAAATTATGTTGAAGATGTTAAAAACAATGATTTCCCAAACAAAAAAGAAGAGTACTAATACTCAAAAACAAGTAGCTACCCATTTTATTTAATCTGCACTCTAATAGAAAAATGTGAATACTAAGATTATCATTAACTGTGCAATGTCTGCAGATGGAAAAATTGCCCTTCCAGATCGAAAACGAATTAGGCTTTCAAACCAAAAAGATGTACAAAGAGTAAATGAATTAAGAAAAAAATGTGATGCGATTTTAGTTGGCATAGGAACAGTAATTGAAGACAATCCAAAATTAACTGTAAAAGGCGAGAATGTCATATCAAATCCTATTAGAATTGTTCTTGATACTAATGGGAGAACTCCATTAAATTCCAATATTCTCAACAATGATGCTAGAACTATAATAGCTGTAGGAAATGATTGTAGCGTAGAAAAACTAGGAAACGCTGAAATCGTTAAATGTGGCGATAAGCAAATTGATATAGAATTATTAATTAAAATATTATCTAAAAAAGGTATTCAAAAGATATTAGTAGAAGGTGGGGAAACAGTTCTTTGGTCCTTCTTGAATGGAAAATTATTTGATGAGATTAATATATTTGTTGCAAGTATGATAGTTGGTGGAGAAAAAACTCCTACAATGGCAGGAGGACCTGGATTTGCCACGAAACTGGATGCATTAAAATTGGCTTTGAAACATGTTAGTAGACTTGATGATGGAGTTGTGCTTACCTATGCTAAAATATAATCATAAAAAGGGCGCCCAAATAATTAAAACAATGAAAGTAGCAGTTTTAGCTTCTGGAAGAGGCAGTAATTTTCAATCGATAATTGACGCCTCAAAAAGAGGGGAACTTCCAAACGCTAATGTTAAACTTTTAATTGTAAATAAAAAAAAAGCATATGCAATTGAAAGAGCAAAGAAACACAATATACCATACTACTTTGTTGAGTCAAAAAATAGAAAGAGAAACCAATTTGATTCAGAAATGCTAAATATATTAAAGAAAAATAAAATAGATATTATTGTTTTAGCTGGATTTATGAGGATTTTGTCTCCAATATTCATAAGTGAATATAAGAATAGAATCATTAACATCCACCCCTCGTTATTGCCATTATTTCCTGGAGCTCATGCCCACAGAGATGTTATTGAAGCTGGAGCTACTGAGAGTGGATGTACAGTCCATTTTGTTGATGAGGGAGTAGATACAGGACCTATAATTCTCCAACAATCTTTAGCCATTAGCTCACTGGAAACCGAAGAAACATTGGCAAAGAAGATTCTGCCATTAGAGCATAAAATATTTCCTAAGGCACTTAACCTTCTAAGTTCTCAAAAATTAGAAGTAAATGAAGGAAAAGTAACCATCCATACCGACTAATGCTTTAAATACGGCACAGTCTGGCCGCCAATCTGACTTTAAGAAAGACTATGTCAAAGAAGCAAATTTCAAGAAAAAGCAACTCAGAATTAGTGAAAACTATAGATGAATTGAAGAATGCATCAAGAGAAAATGATGCGCCTATATGGAAAAGTATTGCTAAGAAGTTAGAAGGACCAAGTCGTAATTGGCCAGTAGTTAACATCAGTAAAATAGAATACAATGTTTCCAAAAATGGAAAGGTAGTTATTCCTGGTAAAATTATGGGAAGTGGTAATTTAAGCAAAAAAGTTACAGTATCGGCATACAGCTTTACGAAATCTGCAGTTGAAAAGATAGAGGGCGCAGGAGGAAAATGTATGGTTTATAATGATTTTATTAAAAAACACCCTAGTGGGAAAGATGTCGTGGTGATAGGTTAATGAAAATAATAGATGCAAGTGGATGCATTATGGGACGATTAGCTAGCCATGCGGCTAAAAGCTTACTAAACGGAGATGAAATACATATCATTAATGCTGAAGAAGCTGTTATCTCAGGAAATAAAGACAGTGTTATTGGTGAATATGTAGAAAAAAGGCAACTAAACCATCCAAGAAAAGGGCCATATTATCCACGAATGCCACATCTTATGCTCAAACGAGCTGTAAGAGGGATGATCCCTTATCAAAAACCTCGTGGAAGAGAGGCATTCAAAAAATTGAAAGTAGATATCGGAAAACCTGCCTCAATTGGAGATGAAAAGGTTGAAACTGTGGAGAAGGCTCAAATGAATGATAATACTAAATATGTATCACTTGGTGATGTTTCTAAAATATTAGGAGCTAAATTCTAAAATGGCAAAAGTAATTCATACTAGTGGTAAAAGAAAAACTGCCGTTGCACGAGCTACTTTTAAATCAGGTAAAGGCCGCGTTAGAATAAACAATAAACCTGTAGAATTTTATCAGCCAGAATTAGCAAGACTAAAAATACAAGAACCTCTTGTATTAGCAGGTAAACAAAAAAATCGTGTAGATATTAATGTCAATGTTACTGGCGGAGGTGTTATGGGACAAGCTGAAGCAACACGTACTGCAATTGCCAGAGGAATTATTGAATGGTTTGGTGATGAAGATTTACAAAAAATATTTCAAAGCTATGATCGTGCACTTCTAGTTAATGATACAAGACGTAAAGAACCCAAACATCCACTCGGACGCGGAGCAAGAAAGAAGAGGCAAAAATCATACAGGTGATCAAAAAATGTTAATACCAGTTAGATGTTTCAGTTGCAATAAAATAATTGGCGGAGCTTATGAAGAATTTGCCGAAAGGCGTGAAAACGGCGAAGATCCTGCGAAAATCATGGATGATTTAGGAATCAAAAGATACTGCTGTCGCAAGATATATGTATCTCACTTAGATTTAATAGACGAACTACTTCCTTACGACTAAATTTTTAAAGAATAAGGGCTGAATTAGTAAATTCTGAGCCCGTGGGGTAGCTTGGCATCCTTGTACCTTGGGGTGGTATAGACTCCAGTTCAAATCTGGGCGGGCTCACCACAACCATTACTTGCAAGTACTAATGAACCTATTATACCTGAATCTCCACCTAATCCTGGTTCAACAATTAAATCTAATAGAGAAATTAATGGAAAATAATGGTTCCATAAGCCTTCAACCTTTTTTCTTACCATTGGAAACAAAAAAATTTGATTCATAACTCCCCCCCCCAATATAATTCTGTCTGGAGAATGATTACTAATTATATTAATTAATCCAAATGCTAATAATTCAGCTTCTTTTTCCCAAGCTACATGTGTTTTCTTTAACTTACTTGCTTCTACACCCCATCTAGATTGCATAGATAGGCCTGAGGCTAAACCCTCCCAACAGTTCCCATGTATTTTACAAACTCCTACAAAGTCATCCACACTAGGAACCTGCATATGTCCAATCTCTAAATGAAAATTACCAATAAGAGATTTTCCATTAAGTAAAATTCCTGCACCTATTCCCGTCCCTATTGTAACATAAGCTAACGTTTTACAATTTTGGCCGGAGCCATAATTATATTCACCATAGGCTGCCGCATTTACGTCCGTATCTATACTAATATTAGATGTAATGTTGGATAAACTATGCACCACATTTACACCATTCCAACCATATTTACTTTCAGCCACTAAAAGACCATAATCTTTAGATTTAGAATCAAGAACTATGGGTCCAAAAGAACCAATGCCCAAACTTCTTATCTCATAATCATCAAAAAATGAAATTATTTCTGAAAAGGTACTATTGGGATCTTTAGTGGATATTACTTTCTTAATTAATATGTTATCTGGCGATTCCGCAACAGCTGCAATACATTTCGTACCACCGAGTTCAATACCTCCAATCATTAATATGCACTAAATAAGAAATGGTTAAAGCTATTGCAAACACAACTATAGTGGTGCGGGGGGAGGGATTTGAACCCTCGTACCACTAAGGACTGGGACCTAAACCCAGCGCAATTGGCCTGGCTATGCGACCCCCGCTTGAAATACCTCTGGAAAGCTGAATTAATAATAGAATTGGTCTACAAAATTTATAAATATGAACTCCAGAAATAAAGTGCAGGATTAGTAAGAAACAATGCAAAAAAATTCTAGCAATAAGGAAAAAAAACACTTCTCAAATTTAGAAGTTAAACATCTCGATGATAAATATAGGAATTTTGTTCAGAAAAGCTCACTAATCATAGTTTGCCTAATACTACTTTTATTTCTTATAAATCCTGACTTCTTTGATAGATTGCAATATGAGGATGGGTATGTTGAAAATCTAACTGTAGCCTTTTTACTAATTGCAATAATAGGTATTGGAAAATATTTAATTAACTCTGCAAGGAAAGAAAAATCAACGGATTGGAAATATTTATTTATTATGCTTCAACTCACAGGATTTCTGTCAGTTGCATTATATGCCTCTCTTCAAGAATTAGAATTTGGACAGAGAGCAATAGGATATGAAATGTCTGATACGTCTAAAGAGGTTACGAAAGGAGATGGGATGAATTTGCACCACCGAGAAAATATGGAAATTTTTCTTGCATTTGGAGCAATACTATTTTCGATTTATACTGTAGCAATTCCATACCTCCTTAGAAAACCATGGATTAAATCACTAATACCTACAAAAATAGCTCAACTAGAATCCTGGATATTGAAAATCCCAAGAACACTAGTACCTGCATTTTTAGCAGGTACGGCATTAGCTTTACTACAGTCTTTATCCTTATTTATAACTGAAGAACTTGAAGAATTTAATGAGTATGCTGAAGTATGTTTTGCCTACGCATTTGCACTGATGGGAACATATCTTTGGGAAGCTTCTAGTAAGGATAGACTTAATTAACATAAATGTGTTAATGAATTATGCTTGAAGACATTAAGAACAAAATTAATGACAACGCGAAGGAGATAGGTAAAGAAATAAATAATTCAGCTTCAGCAGTATCAAAAATGGCGAAAGACAAAGTGGACTCTGTAGTATTAAGCCTAGCTACTCAAATTGTAACTAAATCAATGAATGGACTAGCAAGTAAAGGCTTCTCATACATTAATAATGATAAAAAATACCAAAGTTTAATCAACAAAACCTGGGAAATGCTACCGCTACCTATGAGATTGATTGGCAAAGAAACACTCAATTATGAGGACAACATGTACTTTTTAAGAAAAGCTATATTTGGTAAAGATAAAGAAAAACCTCAAGTGGATCCTGAGGATGAGGGCATTATTTCTAGAACCATCAAAAAGATGTTTACATAGATGTCCGTAATAAATTGTAATAATCTTTCTAAAAGATATGATGAAATTGAAGCCTTAAAAAAAGTAGTCCTAGAAGTTAATGAAGGTGAATTTTTCGGATTACTTGGCCCAAACGGCGCAGGTAAAACTACACTTTTGAAGATTCTAACCTGTCAATTAAAGTCCACGGAAGGAAATGCTGAAGTATTTGGACTTGATACTTCCAATGAATTTACAAGCATAAAACCTAGAATATCAATTGTACCTGAACAAGAATCACCTCCAAGTTTCTTGACACCGAGAGAAGTATTAGAATTAGTAGTTAGTATTAGAGATATAGGTAAAAAAAATATTGATTATTGGCTAGAATTCTTTGAATTGGATTCTATGGAAGGAAGAGTTTGTCGAAATTTATCTAGGGGTCAAAAACAAAAAGTTATGCTGGCCTCTGCCTTTATCTCCGAAACTAAACTAATGTTCCTAGATGAACCATTCATAAATCTTGATCCACTTGTACAGTCAAAAGTAAGGGAATGGCTCATGGAATATGTAAAAACTGGAGGAACCGTATTCATCAATACACATTTACTTGAGAATGCTGAAAGATTGTGTGATAGAGCAGCAATTATACATAAGGGAAAGATACAATCATTG
>Ga0066837_10001468_pt1 | contig 10869 bp, 8 predicted proteins | sample ETNtaG_25_FD_66730 | JGI IMG/M metagenome (GOLD analysis project Ga0066837, IMG submission 66730) | Marine microbial and viral communities from oxygen minimum zone, Eastern Pacific Ocean - ETNP201302SV86 | ecosystem: Environmental > Aquatic > Marine > Oceanic | place: Pacific Ocean: Eastern... | reverse complement strand
GCGGGCGTGCCTACGCTGATGCGCGACCATGAGTCATAACCGGGCCATGTGCGCCCTACAACCTTTATGCCTTGGGCTTTCATTTTTTCCGCGAATTTATCGTGCGGCATGCCCGTATCCATGTAAATGAAATTACCTTGTGGGTTCGGCGCATAAGGCTGCTTCAATTCTTTAGCTACGTTTACTAATTTGTCACGCTCGGTTTTAATCCGTGAACGCATGGTATTTAGGTTTGCATGGTCGTCCATACTTGCCATACCTGCCACGAGTGCCAAGTAGTTCACACCGCCCATTCGCAACATACCGCCCATGGTTTTAGCTTGCTCAGACGGCATTATGGCATAACCTAAGCGCTGGCCTGCCATGGCGTGAATTTTCGAAAACGTACGGCAAATTACTACGTTGTGTCCCTCTGCGACTAGCTTCGACTGCACATTAGCAGGGTAAGCATCGGACATCTCAATGTAGGCTTCATCAATAAATACCTGTGCTTTTTTCGACACGCGTTTTGCAAAAGCGGTAAGTTTGGCTGCATCTACCACGCTACCCGTCGGGTTGTTCGGGTTGCACACGTAAACCGCAGTGGTATCTTCTGTTACCGCTGCTTCAATTGCATCTAAATCGAAAGTCATATCGGCAGCAAGGGGTACGTAAGTAACATCGGCGCCCATAAATTCAGCGCCTCGCGGTACACCTTCGTAAGTGGCCATAGACGTTACCAGCTTATTACCGTTTTTCGTGATCCAGTCGGCATAACCAAATAATATAGGTGAAGAACCGTTCGTGATAATGATTTGATCGGCAGATACGCCCTCTTGCTTTGCAATTTTTTGCGCTAATACTTCAACCGTAGCATCGGTATAGCGTGCTAGATTTAAAAGCTCGCTTTGCATCGCTTTTGCAGCTTTCTTTGATGGGCCAAAGGCATTTTCGTTTGACGACAAGCGAATAAGACCGTCGTTCACATTAGGGGTAGCTGATGGAAAGTGTTCGGTGGGCATACCTGCTGCATGAAGTTCACCCATAATACTGTCGACGCTAGTAGTCAATGCCACTGCACCAGCACCTAATCCTACTGACTTTAACCAGTTGCGACGTGACGAATTCACCGTGGTTTGTTGTACATTTTTATTCATATTTCGCTCTGCCTTCCATCTACAATATCTTTAGACTAAAGACTTAATTTTGAACGTGCAATAGCGAAAAAAGCCTAAACCGTTGAGATAAATGCACTTTTTACGTGCATAAAACGCACTAAAATTGACAACACAAGAAGTTTTAACGTGTTAAGCCGTCACATTGCGGTGCAGTGTTCTCGGAACCAGTTTACTGTTTGCGATGAATGACATTTTTTATAGTCCCAGCTGCCGCCTCAAGCTACTCTCATTTGGTGGTACCTCCAATACTCAGTATTGGATAACTAAACGTAAACCATCTGCTCAAATACCGAGTAAGAATCACTACAACACATGATTTATTCACTTACTTTGTACAACAGGAGTTAAACATGGCTAAGGATCACGGTAATCAAATTAAGAACGATGACACGTATGAGGCACTTCGTGACGAGGGCTACAGTAAAGAAAAGTCTGCACGTATCGCTAATGCACAGGCAAATAGTCAGCAAACGCCGTCTAAAGATGGTGGTAAAGCCAATAAATACGAAGAACGCACCAAAGATGAGCTGTATCAAAAAGCCAAAGAAGTAGGTATCGAAGGTCGCTCTACGATGAGCAAAAACGAGTTAATCGATGCACTACGCAATCATTGATGCGCTTAGCACAACATTTCCAGCGAAGGCCGCACGCAGGAATTATAGCTTCCTGATAGCTTAGCGAAGAACAACCTCTGCTTGGTGCATTATTGTTTAAATTGCTGAGCTTAGGGAAATGCCCCATCGCTTCAACAAACTCATGAAATTCGTTCATGCAAAAATGAAATTAAGTCATTTTTATTCATAAATAAAACAGCGTATAACGTACTCATTGCTTTTACAGCATTGACGATACTCAGTTTAACTTTAGGAATAGAAGCGCATTCTCATGAACAAAAACGTGAACACTGATTTTTCATTTACCATTAACAGCGTTAAGTTTAATGAAGATTACCGCCCTTCAGATAACACGCGTATTACCACTAACTTTGCAAATCTAGCTCGCGGAGAGCGCCGTAAAGAGAACCTACGGGACGCCCTAAGCATGATTAATAATCGCTTCAATGCATTAGCTAGCTGGGATAATTTAAGTGGCGATCGGTATTCTGTTGAACTGGAAATTATATCTGTAGATATTGATGTAGAAGGTAATGGCAACACCTTTCCTACTATCGAAATATTGCAAACCAACATTATCGACACCGAGACCGGCAAGCGCACACAAGGTATTGTGGGTAACAATTTTTCATCTTATGTTCGTGACTATGACTTCAGCGTACGCCTGTCTAATCACAACCGCGGCCAGTCTTCGTTTAGTGTGCCTAACGATTTCGGCGACCTACACGGTAAGCTATTTAAATACTTCGTGAATTCTGACGCGTATAAAGCACACTTTTCTAAGCTGCCAGTTATTTGCTTAAGCGTTTCAGACAACAAAACCTACCGTAGAACCGAAAACCAGCACCCTGTATTGGGGTTTGAATATCAGCCTAATGAGTCGTCGCTAACCGAACAGTACTTTAAAAAAATGGGCTTAAACGTGCGTTACTTTATGCCGCCTAACAGTGCAGCTCCTTTTGCATTTTATTTCTTTGGTGACTTGTTAAACGATTACACCAACTTAGAGCTTATTAGCACTATCGCGACGATGGAAACGTTTCAGAAAATCTATCGCCCTGAGATTTATAACGCGAATGCGCAAGCAGGCCTTTACTATAAGCCTAACTTAAAAAACAGCGATCACTCGCTAACACGCATCGTCTACGACCGCGAAGAACGTTCTCAGTTAGCTGTAGAACAGGGTAAATTTGTTGAAGAGAACTTTTTAAAGCCCTATCAGCACAAGCTGGAGCAATTTACGGCAAGTTACGCCAGATAAATTCTCTGACAATGGCAATTCGCAACTTACGAATTGCAATGTTCAACGCGTTCAGTTTGAACCATCAAATTTTGATTGGGCGGCACGGTTCGCCCCAGATGCACTAATACAAATTGTCGACTAAAAGAAAACAAATCACATGAAAAAACTACTACCAACATCTATATCAGGCAGCCTTCCAAAACCTTCATGGCTTGCTGAGCCTGAAACGTTATGGTCGCCATGGAAACTAGAAGATAATGCTTTGGAAGAAGGTAAAAAAGATGCGCTTCGCGTTACGCTACAAGAGCAAACTACGTCGGGCATTGATATTGTCTGTGACGGTGAGCAAAGCCGTCAACACTTTGTAACCACCTTTATAGAGCATCTTGACGGTGTTGATTTTGAGAACCGAAAAACGGTAAGAATTAGAAACCGTTACGATGCTAGCGTACCGGTTGTAACCCAAGCGGTCACAAGGCCAAAATCAGTGTTTGTAGAACATGCTAAGTTTCTTAGAAGCCAAACCGACCAGCCAATTAAGTGGGCGCTACCTGGCCCTATGACTATGGTTGATACCTTGTATGACGACCACTATAAACGTCGCGAAAAGCTCGCGTGGGAATTTGCCAAAATATTAAACCAAGAGGCCAAAGAACTCGAAGCCGCTGGCGTAGATATTATTCAGTTCGACGAACCTTCGTTTAACGTGTTTTTCGATGAAGTAAATGAGTGGGGTATAGCCGCCCTTGAGCGCGCCATTGAAGGGCTAAAATGTGAAACCGCAGTTCATATTTGCTATGGATATGGCATTAAGGCCAATACAGATTGGAAAAAGACGCTGGGCGCTGAGTGGCGTCAATACGAGGAAAGCTTCCCAAAACTTGCAAAGTCGAATATCGATATGGTGTCGTTAGAATGCCATAACTCCCACGTGCCTATTGAACTTATTTCATTGCTCAAGGGCAAAAAGGTAATGGTTGGCGCTATTGATGTAGCCACCAACACAATAGAAACGCCAAAAGAAGTCGCCGCTACATTACGTGAAGCCCTTAAATACGTGGATGCCGATAAGCTTTACCCTTGTACTAACTGCGGTATGGCGCCACTGCCCCGTTCTGTCGCAAGAGGCAAGCTTGAAGCGCTTAGCGCTGGTGCTGAAATAGTGAGGCAAGAATTAGCGCAAAAGCTAAGTGCCTAATCTAATAGACGGTAAATAGACGATAAATATGCCTTTCACGCGTCTTGCTAAAGCTGCTTGCTGAGGCTCATTTATTATTTACGCAACTTGCCCACTTTACGTGGGCATTTATTTAGTTGTGACGCACAGCAGAATAAAGGTTTAAAAATACACTAGTTCTATTTTTCTTTATAAAATTTAGAGCGAAAATACTGCACCTTCCAACCGCAAAAACAAAATATTTTTAACAAACCTGTTAACAATTTAAAATGAAGAGGCGAATGAACAAATAATTAAGTTAAACTGCGAAGCAAATTACATGGTGCTTTATTATTAAGCTACTTGTACAAATGCTTTCTAAAAATATTGCAAAAACCCATTGACGATACTTTCTCAAAATGAATCAACCCTGCATAAAATAAGCGCAATAGAGATACAAATTGACCGCCTGGTCAACATTAAAACAATGCTCGTATAGTTTTAAAACAACGCCAAGAAATATAACTAAAAACTACTATTTATAAATACTTTAACAGTACGTTAAAAGGTAAGGCTTACTTCTTTTATTCATCGCAAAAAATTGATTTGGGCTAATTCAGCTCACTAAAGTGCGCGCCCACCTAAACATAAGTAAAAAATTTACGTAATGCATTTTGGACAGCCCTTGCCTAAAAAAGGGGGCATTTACCAAACAACAAGCATGTAAATAAAATTCACTAGGAACAAACCATGAAAAAAGTAGCAACTGCTGTTCAGTTAGCGCTGGCAGGAAGCGTGGCATTAACGTCTGCTAACGTTATCGCTCAAGACGCTGCGACAGAAAGCGCCGATGTTGAAAAAATTCAAGTTACCGGTTCACGTATTTCTCGTCAGGGCGCAATTGCACCTTCACCAGTAACCGCAATTTCTGGCGAGTCACTGCTTAACTCAGGCGCGATGAACATTGGTGAGGTTCTAAACGAACTGCCGTCATTAGCAAATACGTTCTCGCTAGGTAACTCAGGGCAATTCATTGGTACTGCGGGTCTAAACATCCTGGATCTTCGCGGCATGGGCACAGACCGTACACTTGTATTGGTTGACGGTAAGCGTCATGTGTCTTCATCAGCAGGCACAGCTGCCGTTGATACGAATACCATTCCAACTACATGGATTGAGCGTGTAGAAATCGTAACTGGCGGCGCATCTGCTGTATACGGTGCCGACGCGGTGACCGGTGTGGTTAACTTCATTCTTAAAAAGAATATTGAAGGGTTCGACATTAGCGCAACGCAAGGTTTCGCGCAGGAAAACGGCTACAAAAACGATAAGTACCAAGCGTCTTACGGTTTTAACTTTGACAACGACCGCGGTAACATCGCCTTCGCAGCTGAATATAGCTCACAAGAATCGCTAGATGCCTTAGACAACCCGTGGACTGCTACGGCGTACCGCAACATGAGCTTCGAAAGCATCATGGGTTATGAGCGCGAGGAAGACCAGCTTAATTCAACGGCGTTCCCTGACAACTTCTACACGCCTAATGCAGGTTACTACGTACTAAATAACGCAGGTGTATTTGGCGGCGGAACAAAAACCTTTAACGCTGACGGCTCAATTAAAGACATCTATATTGGCGATCAGGTAGATGGCGTTTTCTGCGCTAACTGTGACCTTTTCAACCTTCGTCAGTTCACGCAGTTACAGCCTGAGTTTGATCGTACTAACCTAAACGTTAAAGGTAACTACGAGCTTAACGACGATACTACGGTTTACGCACAGGCAAAATACGCCCGCACGCGCGCTATCTCAATGGCACAGCCAGCGTTTTTCTTCTATAGCGATGAAACAACTATCACACGCAACAACGCATTTTTAGACGACAGCGTTGCTGAGTACATGGACGCAAACGGCCTTGAAAGCATCGAGCTAAACCGCATGATGACCGACCTAGGTCGCCGAACTGAAGCTGATGAACGCGAAACTTATCGCTACGTTTTAGGTGTAGAAGGTTACATCAATGATGAGTGGAACTACGAGGCGTTCGTAAACTACGGTAAAACTGAGCTAGAGCGTGAGAACCGCAACAACCTTATTCTTCAGAACTTCTATAATGCAATAGACGCTATTGAAGATGACAATGGCAACATTGTTTGTGCATCAGGCAGCGAAGATGGCTGTGTGCCGCTTAACATCATGGGTTACGGACAGCCTTCACAAGACGCTATTGACTATGTGAATACCACCTCTGTGGGTACAAGCAAAATCGAGCAATACAATGCGGGCGCAACGATTGCTAACTCTGGTATTTACGAGTTGCCAGCGGGCTACGTAGGTTTTGCCGCAGGTGTAGAATACCGCAAAGAAAAAAGCGAAATTGAAGAGCCAGACAACGCAGCAGGTACGTTTTTCAATGCACTAGGCGAAGACAAGGGTGAGTACGATGTCTCTGAAGTATTTACCGAAGTAACGGTTCCGCTTCTTGAAGGCTTACCGGGCGTGGATATGCTAACCTTCGACACCGCTGCCCGTATTGCTAATTACTCATCTATTGGCAACGCGAAAAGCTGGAAACTTGGTCTAGATTGGCAAGTTTTCGAAGACTTGCGTGTTAGAGCGACTAAGTCATCGGCCCTTCGTGCACCGAACATCAGCGAACTTTACGGTGAAGCAAGCCAAACGTTCTTTAGCGTTAACGACCCTTGTCGTACAGACGAGCTAGAAGACCTTGCTAATGCCGACCAGCGCATTGCAAACTGCGCAGCGTTAGGCGTTCCTGCAGATTTTAATTCTGACTATGACTCGGCAACGCTGGAAGGCGTAAACGGCGGTAACATCGACCTTCAGGCAGAACAGTCTATCTCTAAAACCCTAGGTTTGGTTTACACACCTGCTTGGTTTGAAGGCTTCACTGCAACAGTCGACTACTGGGAAATTGAACTTACCGACGCAATTACCAATATTGACGGTCAAACGATCCTTGATCGCTGCGTAGACTCTGAAACGGGCATCAATAACCCTTACTGCGGCCTAATCGACCGTGGTTCAGAAACCGGCGAAATTACGCAAATTCGCAGCTACGCATTGAACATTGCGGGTCAAGAAGCAAAAGGTGTAGATTTCGAGCTAGGCTACGACTTCGATGCACTTGAAGGTGCATTCCGTACAAGCCTAATTGCAACTTACCTTAAAGACCGTAAAGAATTCCCATTCCAGGACAACCCAGAGCTATTTTATCAAAACGCCGGCACTGCTGGTGAGTCTGACTGGCAAGGTGTCTTCACGGTTAACTACAGCCGTGGCGATTGGGAAGCAAGCTGGAAAACGCGCTACATTGAGCGCGCGAGCCTTTACGACAACCAAGAGCTAGCACGTAACCCTAACCCAAGTAACCGTATGGAGCTTGCATCATACGCAGTAACCGATGTAACTGCGGGTTACAACTTTAAAAATGGTGTAAGCCTAACCGTGGGTATTGATAACCTGTTTAACCGTGCGCTACCAACAGGTACAACGGGTACGGGTGAAATCGACGGCGCATACGACAACATTGGCCGCTTTGGCTATGTAACCGTAGCATACAAAATGTAATTTACGGTTTAGTACGTAACCTGAAAAAAACCGGCGTTTTTACGCCGGTTTTTTGTTTGAATAAAGCGAAAACTGGCCGAACAATTCGACCGGGTTAACTGTTTTTATCGAGCATATCTGATAAAGGCATAAGCTTTACTACTAGATTGAGTTCGTCCCCCACTTTCGCCGGGTTAACGAAAGTAAACTCATAAACTGAATATTGTCTTTGCTCAATGGCAGATGCACTTTGATTTATCTGGGCTTCTACATAAAGACCAAGTTGAAACCCCAGCGCGATGGTGCCTCGAAACGGGTTACATGATATGCGCTGCCAACGCATAGGATCGTGAAATAAATTAAAATCGTCCGTGGCGTTTCGAGCGATGTCTATATGTAATTGAGTAAGCGTATGCAATTGCTTTCCTTAAAAGAGGAAACATCAACTGATTATTTAGTACTTACACACAAACCTCGTGTATTTAAAATCATTGAAATTAAATGGATATCGACGACTTCACGCCATAATCTACATTTTAGTATAGAGCATGCGAGCAATAGCAACTAGTTTTCAAATTTACGTTTATGCAGATTAATGCAAATTTGCTGAAAAGCGTTATTTTATTCCTATGTATACATCAATGTGATTACCGTTAACATAGTGTTCGAAATCTACCGCGGATGCCCTTTCATAGTTAAAATACACCCCATACACACGGTCACCAACCAAGTGCTTATTGCTCTGCTTTTAGGCGGAATGTTTCGGAATGTGGCAGAATATCACATGACTATTGAACGGGTTCCCGATCGGTTCGATCCAACGCTACGAAGCCTAATGGCCCATTTCAAATTGTAGTGATGTGAAATAATGATACGAGTACATAATCAACTAGTGTCAGTAGGCACTCGTTGTTAACGTTAATTTTCAATATTTTCTCTTATCAACGAGCATTTCACTTTCAGAACAAATATAATTCAGCTTTATCTCTTTCAAGCTGTAATACATTGTGAATCAACGTTTTTTACTTGCCATCGTTGCCGTGCTTTTGGCAATGGTAACCATTCAATCGGGTGCATCGTTTGCTAAACAACTTTTCCCTGTTGTAGGGCCAGAAGGTACCAGTGCTTTACGTGCTTTTTTCGCAGCATTGATTTTGACTGTTATTTTTAGGCCTTGGCGAGCACGCTTAAGCGCAAAAGGTTGGCGAAACGTCTTTTTTTACGGCGCTTGCTTAGGGGCAATGAATATCATCTTCTACCTTGCCATTGAGCGAATTCCGTTAGGTATAGGCGTGGCGCTTGAGTTCACAGGCCCCCTGGCTGTTGCGTTTTTCAGCGCCAGAAAGAAGCGAGACTTCGCTTGGGCGCTGTTAGCCGTAGCTGGCGTTTGCTTATTACTTCCTGATATTGGCGGGGCTTCTGCTGAAAGCTTGGACCCACTCGGCGTGCTTTTGGCGCTTACGGCAGGCGCTTTTTGGGCAGGCTACATTGTATTTGGCAATAAAACAGGCAACGAAGGGTCAGGCGGAATTACGGTAACCTTAGGCATGTTGGTAGCCGCTATGTGTGTAGTACCTGTGGGTGTAATCACTCAAGGGAGTGCTTTGCTTGCCCCTGAAGCGGTGTTGATTGGCTGTGCCGTAGGCATATTTTCATCTGCTATACCCTACACATTAGAAATGAGCGCCATGCGCAATATGCCAAAGCAAACGTTCAGTATCATGATGAGCGTAGAGCCTGCTGTTGCAGCTATAGCAGCGTTTATCATTATTGATGAAAGCCTTACGCTTTCTCAATGGTTTGCAGTGGCTTTGGTGGTCATAGCTACCGCTGGAAGTTCTATAACGCAAAGACAAAAGCAGGTCGAAACCCTCGCTTAGCGCAAAAAGCCTGCTGTGCTTTTGCCCTGCCCTATGAACTCAATTCCTATCGTTTTCGTTAAACATCTATATCGGTAGCAATATTAAACGCACAGGGAATAGTTATGCCCAATTGCCTTGGCGGTTTACACTAGATAGCGCGCGTAAATAGTGTTGGTGCTATGCAGAAAACGCGTAAGTTAACTTACAGTCGATATACTTAAGCAGTTTATTGACTACTTTTGGTACTGTTATCTCACCGTCAGCGCGCTTCGCTTTTACATGAATATCGCAGGCGTCATAATGAATTTGTTGGCGAATAAGGTAGTCATTTAACTCATCAAACAAGGTTTCTTTCAAAGGCACCATACCAACAAAAATGTCAGAACCTTCGTGTTTGACAAAGTATGCTCCTTCAATTTCTCTTTTTAGCGTATACGCCTGCATGGCATCTAATTTTGTTAAGCGAAAATGCACGCTAATTTGGGATTCTGTCACTATTACTCTCAGTATTTATCTCTTTATTTCCACTTTCCAAGGCGGGTTCATGCTATTTTCGCCCGCCCAATACAGCATTCAACTCTGCTTGATCCACATCAACGCAACATTGCCTTATGTCCGCCACAATAAACCATCAGTACTACCATGCGAAACCTTGTATGCTTACGTTAGTGAATAATACAGATGCAAACGACGACATTGTGCCCGAAGCACACGGGCTATACCGATTGTATTTAAAGCCTAACACGCAAATGGCGATTGAAACTAAACCCGTTTTCGGTGCCAATATTACGCTTCACAGCAATGTTCTGAAGCACGATAACTTTGTGGCCACACCAGACAATATATTGGGCTGGCTAGATCATGGCGGCTTGTCATACTTTGACGTAAAAGTTGAGACATCTAATTCCGAAAGCGGCGAAGCACCCGTGCTGCTACCATCTCAGTTTTTAAAAGCAGAAGGCGGTATACTGCGGGTTACATCACCAACTCGTATTTATTTAATAAGCAAAACGCCTATCGATATCAACAAGCGCGGCCTTTGTCTATTCACGCCAGTAGAATAATCATCAAGAAAAGCACTCTGCCCTCGCCCGAGTTGGGGGGTCAGAGTACTTTTTCAGCGCATCGGCTTATTGCGCTAGATAAGCCTGAATATCGTTTATCAACCGTTGCCACCATGCCGCTGAATGTATTGTTATCGGAAATAATTAAGCACCCGTCTTTTGCCCGCGTTAACCCTGTATAGACTAACCCCCGGTGAAACAGG
>Ga0066837_10001467_pt1 | contig 10875 bp, 11 predicted proteins | sample ETNtaG_25_FD_66730 | JGI IMG/M metagenome (GOLD analysis project Ga0066837, IMG submission 66730) | Marine microbial and viral communities from oxygen minimum zone, Eastern Pacific Ocean - ETNP201302SV86 | ecosystem: Environmental > Aquatic > Marine > Oceanic | place: Pacific Ocean: Eastern... | reverse complement strand
GCGAATGCACTCATATCTGGATTACAAGAGTCCAAATCAATATGAGGCTGACATGGCTAACTTACAAAAAGCGGCTTAACTGGGTTGTGTGATTTTGGTTGACCACGTCAAATGAAATTTATGGCATTTTCAATTTCATTGACTGCATAGTCAGCAACAATGTAATTGCCTCCTAAGCGACATCAAGTTCATATAAAAACGTTCTGTTTTTCCGAGATATTAGCGCTAATCCCCCTATCCCTAATAAATTTCCTTCTTAAGATCCTTATTACTTCAGAGGTCAATTCAGAAAAATCACGAAGGTAAAATATGAAAGGTAGTCGCCGTGCGCTCTACTCGGCTTTGTTTTGGGTGACGGAATGGGGAATGATGCTTGGAGTTGTTTTGTTTGCCGTATGGCTCATACAACTTATAACGCAGTTTGAAGTCGACGCGTCTTATCCAATCATAGGGTTGAATGGCTGTTTTTTCATCTTTGCGCTTTATGGTTTAGCACTGATTTGCGATGTTTTGCGAAAAAAGCACTCTATTCTGAATAGAGCACCCTAGGGTGCTCTATTTTTGCCGTCAAATACTATTATTTACATGCACCAGGTACACGACAGGCGCATGAAGATGGTGCGTGACACGCATGATCATCCCCACAACGCGCAGCTTTGTTACTGTTTGCACCATAAAGCACATCTGTTGGATATTTTCCAAAATGCTTTTCATACAACGCAATGGTTTCATCAAAGGCTTCTTGCAATGAGCGTTGGTCATCATCACCATAAATACCAAAGTATGGGTAATGGTGAATGAAGTAGCCAAATATTGCTTCGCAATCCTTCTGGTACGCCACCGTATCAAGGATATGCTCATGCCAAAACTTGTCTACAAGCTTATTAGGCACTAAGGCAACTTTAGGAAAAATCAGCTTCAAGAAAAGAAACTTTTTGTATTCTTCCTCTGCGAAGTCTATCAACTCTTCAGTCCATGTTGCCTCGGATGACTTTGATAGCTTCCATTTCAACTTATCCAAGTTTAGCGAATTTATTGCCGCGTGCTGCTCACTGTACTTACCGACATCAGCCCCTATGTTTTGTTCGAACGCCTTATTTGCAACTTGTGCTATTACAGTATTCATATTATTTACCTCCCTGTTGAATTTGCTTACTACGATTACCGTGTTTCTGGTCATACTGCTTGTTAGTTCCAGGTGTTCCTTTGTTAGGGTTTTTCTGGTTTGCAGAATTGTCCGTTGGCTTAATTTTTTTCTTTTGAGACATATCTTTGTTTCCTTTTTAAAAGTTGAAAGTGCGATACAAACACGTATCACCTTCGCTTAAGGAAACGTTCTAAGTGCTTTCGTTGAATTAAACTGTCAGGAATGAACTCTTCACGAGCTTTTTTGAATATGAGGCGATAGTTGCCTAGTTTAAATCGTATCAAGCCTTTCGCTAAGCTCAATTGACGTCCGCCAAGTTCAGCATAGCCTTTACCGGACTTAAGGCCTTCCTCTATCTGAACAGCTTTAGAGATGTACTTACGGCACTCAGCCGATTCGTATTGGTTGAAAAGTTTGCGTAATGTTGTCATGGCTATTTCCTTTGTTTCGACGATAGCCAGTTTTTATTTGTGCTCCGCACAAACAAGCATTAATTCAACATTTTTTGAAAATAATCCCAGGCTTCCTCCGCTTCTGCCTCGATAGCCTTTATTTTCTTATTCAGTGCCTCAACTACAGGGAGGCGAATGACTGCGTCTTCTTCAAGTTTGCGCAGTACCTCTTTAGCCTTTTCATACTGCTTGTCACCAAAGAAACGTTCAGCTTCCTCATATCGTCCCATGTAATCTTCCCACGGAATAACGTGAGAATACGCTGTTAAAATTGGCGATATGTCAGAAGGGTCATTCTGGTTAGCAAAAAACGGGGATGGCAGTTTATCCCTGAACAAATCGAACTCAGATGAATTAAGCGTTTCAATAATTTCGTAGACATTTTCTCTAACTACGCCTAAGCAAAAAAACTCTAAATACTGCTGATTAGCAAGCTCTAACAACTCCTGTTCGTATTTTTCAGTCATCCCTGACTTAGCATAGCTTTGCAGAAATTCCTTCGTCTTTTTGGTATCTCCATTTAATAGATACCAAATACACAGAATATTCCTAACAGAGTTTCGCCTACCTTTAAGAATAGGATGTTTGTTTTGTGGAATACCTTTTGTTTTTTCGCAAACTATTTTCGGTCTATATAGGTTTGCACCGCTTTTTTTAGCAAATATGGTATTCAATGGAATTCGAATACTGTCTGGTAAGTCCTCTGTTTTTAGGCAGACGCGCGCTAAATCTAGGAACGATTGAACTTCTACGTTTTCCATCAGTAATACACCTCGTCACAAAGTAGCTCACGTATATCCTCCCGCCCTATTTCTTCCGTCTTAATATTCCTAAGAATATCTACCGCTTTCACACCTTTGTTGCAGCGGTAAACTATGCGGTTATTTGAACGATACCTATTGTCACTTACTCTTTCTTTATTATAGTGTTCATAGATATAGTTGATTGTTCCCATACATTGCCCTAGCAGAATTGACTCCAGCTTAGACAGAGAAAGTATCCCCAAAAAGTTCCGTCTATCCTCATCTACTTCATTGCAAGATCGCACAAGGTCAAGCTTCTTTTGGTTTTTAAGCGCTGCGATTGCTAAGCACTCTCCTAGTTGCATAAATTCTTTCTTGTTGAATAGTACAAAGGAAGCCTTTGACACTTCACTTAGGTGGGCACAGTTGGAAGGTAAACGTTCTTTCGCAAAAGAATGTGAAGAGAAAACTAAAATGGCTAATATAATAAGATACTTCATAAGTTTACTCCTTGCCAAAACGCTTAAACGCTTTCACAAAAATAAGCGATGTTACTATCCATGAGGAAAAAACGAGAAAATCTGCTATCACTCCGTTTCCTAACCTGTCGAAAGCGCCTAATATTGTTTCGTTTGGGTGGTCTAAACCTATTAAGAATAAAGCGAGTGCTAAAAAGTAAATTGAGAATTTTACTAAATTTATAACGATGCGGTTGAATCCGTTAGCCGCTAGCGCCAATTTATATCTGACGTCATAGTGAGTGACCTTCACAGATATCAGTTTCTTTAGCTTCAAGACGGTTAGCACTGCGAGGGTTATCATGAATAACTTGTCTATCATTGTTAAATCAGATGTGTTACCCACCCCATCTAGATGCTCAAGCTCTGAAAAAACAATAAGCGCAAAATAACAGGTAATTAAGTATAATGAGAACAGCAGTGAAATCAGGTGCATAAAAGACTGATAATAAGGTATCGCGGTTCCTTTAAATTGATAGACACCTTCGGGGTCAAACAACCTTATTTTTTTTCTGGCTTTCAGAATGAATTTAGATTCTAAATCGCTTACGTCTAAGCTCTTAAGTGGCTGCTCGTTTTGGTTTTCTGAAGGCTTGGCTTCGTTTTTATCAGTTCTCGATTCAGGCGTTTCTTGTTTTTCATAAGCAAAACTAGGCTGAGAGTCGTAATCCCTTACCATACTGCGTTTCTCCATTTACAACGTGCTTTATGTAGCTTTTACAAAGTAATGTTAGATTGATTTATGTGAATGTAGACTCATTGACAGTCCGCAACATCGCTACCTAAGAAGTCCAACTTTCGCTCAAAACTTCGGCCTGCTTAAGGCATAGTTCTATTGCCTCGTCAGAGCGGTCTGGTGGGTACTTCCATCTGCGTAGTGCTCTACGTACCAAGTTTCTGAGTCTTGCACGAACACTGTCTCGTTTTTGCCAATCTACAGTCGTGGATTTTCGAAGCTTTTCAGTTATATCTTTAGCAAGGCTGCGCAGGTTGTTGTCACCAAGCTCTCTAACCGCACTTTCGTTTTGGATCAGTGCTCGATAAAAAGCGATCTCGTCATTATTCATACCGAGTGCTTCAGCTTGCTTAAGATCATCCTCCATATCTTTTGCCATTTGGATTAGCTCTTCTATCACTTGCGCAGTTTCTATAGCGCGATTGTGATACTTTCGCAGCGTTTCCATAATTCTTTCTGAATAAGCCTTTTCTGAAACCACGTCGTTTTTCATTTTGGCTTTAACGTCGTCCTTTAGCAGCTTTTCTAAAAGCTCAACCGCAAGGTGGCGCTGCTTCATGTTTCTTACGTCATCCAGAAACTCTTCAGATAACAGCCCCACATTAGGCTTGTCTAAGCCCACAGATTCAAATACATCGACAACTCCGCCAGCAACAATTGCATTGTCAATAATTTGCTTAAGAGCAGAGTTCTTATCTTCATCAGACTTTTTCTTCCCGCCGCTATGCTTGGCGAAAGCCGATTTTATTGCGCTGAAAAAGGCTATTTCTTTTTTGTATTCTGCGGTTTCATCCAATGTACTACACAATGAAAATGCTTTAGAAAGTGGAAGCATTGCATCGAGGAAGCGTTTTTTCCCGTCAAGTTGACCATTACCAGGATTAGGCAAACCCAAAATATGATTCATTGCACCAGGTAAAAGCTTAAGTGCATTGCTTTCGTAATCTGAGTAATCATATCCAACCATCAACACTCGAATGATCTCAAGCTTTTCAAGCATAATTGCAAATGCTTCATGATTATCGTGTGTTGGTTTACCCCTACCCTGCGAATCTGCATATGTTTTCAATGCATTTTTCAGTTCGTTAGCAATACCGATATAGTCAACAATAAGCCCGCCTGGCTTATCTTTAAACACTCGGTTTACACGGGCAATGGCCTGCATTAAGTTATGGCCTTTCATTGGTTTGTCTACATACATCGTATGACAAATAGGCGCGTCAAACCCAGTTAGCCACATGTCTCGAACTATAACTATTTGTAAGGGGTCGTTAGTGTCTTTATAGCGTTTCTCAAAAGACTTTTTGGTGTCCTTGTTGTGAATATGCGGCTGCAATAAGGGTTTATCAGATGCAGACCCCGTCATGATAACCTTAACGGCACCTTTGTTAGGGTCTTCATCATGCCAATCAGGTCGAAGTGCAACTAATGCATTGTACATATGAACGCAGATTTCACGGCTCATACACACAATCATAGCCTTGCCAGGAAATGTAGATATACGCGTTTCGAAGTGATTTACTAAATCTTCGGCAACTTCAGCCATTCGCGGTTCAGCGCCTACCAACTTCTCAAGCGCCGCCCACTTCGATTTAGCTTTTTCTTTTTGAGAAGTATCTTCTTCATCTTCGAACACTTCATCAACGTCTGCATTCAGCTTTTCAATATCATCCTGCCTAATATCGAGTTTTGCCAAACGTGACTCGTAGTAGATAGGCACTGTGGCTCCATCTTCTACAGCATCTTGAATATCGTAGATAGAAACATAATCGCCGAAGACAGCACGCGTATCTTTATCTTCTGACGATATTGGTGTTCCCGTAAAACCAATAAAAGAAGCATTGGGCAACGCATCGCGTAGATATTTTGAATAGCCGTAAACATATTTACTATCAATTACGTTGCCATCTTTGTCTTTAATTTCTACGTAACGCGCTTTATCACCATATTGACTGCGGTGTGCTTCGTCACTAACGACAACGATATTACTGCGGCTACTTAATATTCGGTGCTCTGTTTCACCCGCTAACAACGCAAATTTTTGGATAGTGCTGAATACAATGCCGCCAGACTGTTTAGAAGTAAGAATATCGCGTAAAGAGTCGCGGTCTTCAGCTTGAACGGGGGTTTGTTTCAGCGTTTCGGCTGCCATCGAAAAGGTATTGAATAATTGCCCGTCTAAATCATTTCTATCGGTAACTACCACAATAGTCGGGTTATTCATTTTCGGCTGGGCCATTAGTTTGCCTGCGTAGCAAACCATAGAAATTGACTTACCAGAGCCTTGTGTGTGCCACACTACTCCGGCCTTACCTGAACCTGGCTTTACTTTTTTGTGATAATTGGCGCGTGGCTCGCTGAACTCGTCTATATCATCTTCTTTACGACTAGCCACTACAGTAGCTTCAACTGCTGCTCGCACTGCGTGGAATTGGTGGTAGGCAGCAATCTTCTTAATTAGCTCACCATTGCTTTCCTCAAAAAGCACAAAGTGGCGAATATAATCTAAGAAAAGCTCTGGTTCAAAGAAGCCTCTAATAACCGTTTCAAGCTGGTATTCATAAGGTCTTTTGTCATCTTCATCTTTTACTGTACGCCAAGGTAAAAAGCGTTCTTTGTTAGCCGTTAAAGATCCTACTTTGGCAGCAAAGCCATCGCTTATTACTAAAGCTTCGTTGTACGTAAACAGGTCGGGTATTTGCTCTTTGTATGTGAGAAGCTGATTAAAAGCGCTATCGATAGTGGCATTTTCCGTTGCGGGGTTTTTAAGCTCAATTACTGCCAACGGTATACCATTAATAAACACCAACACATCGGGCCTACGATTGCCCTTCGCACCTGTAATGGTGAACTGATTAACGATGAGAAATTGATTGTTATCTACTGAAGAGAAGTCGATTAATCTTGCGTAATCAACTTTATCTTCACCATCTTCCTTATACTCTACTTTCACGCCTTCAAGCAGATATTGATGAAACTGCTTGTTGTTTTTAGTGAGTATTGGCGTTTCAGGCTGACTTACTGCGCTTACTACCAACTGAAGCGCGTCTTCGGGTAGTAGAGGGTTTATTTTTTTGAGTTGTGCGAAAAGTCGCTCAACGAGCAATATTTGCTGATAGTCTGCTCGCTCGGGAGACGCCCCATCTGGGGCTATGTCATAACCGTTTGCATACTGATAGCCAGTTTCTTTAAACCAGTCGATACAAAGCTGTTCTAATTGGTCTTCCGTGATCATGACATTCCTTACTACTGGTTATGATTCTTTATCTGGCTATTTGCTTGAGACAGATACTGTTTCGTCGCCTTCTCAAGTTTTATCATGTGCGTAATCATCCAGTCGATGATTTCAGGCCATGAATCTCGCTCGTAGCCTTGAAATTCTTGTGAATATTGCACACGACTGGCTTTTTTCTCATCAAGCCTTAACCACTCAAGGTGTGAACCAAATGCTGACTCTATATTCTCTTTTTGAGAAGCTAAGTAATCATAAATAAATTTATTTTCTTCAGCACTCGTTCTATTGAGTCCCAATTCAACACGCGCTTCTTTTGTACCAAATATCAATGTGTAGGGGCAAGAACGCACACCAGAACCTGCATTGAGCCAATGGTCTTTAGTTGGGTTGATATTATCAAACAAATCACATTGGCTGTTCTTGAATGCTTCTAGCGCTTGCTCCCAAAACGCCAAACGAATTTTATGACGGTTTTTGAGTTCTTGCTCTGTAACCTTTTCGTCAGCTTCTTTAGCGCTGATACCTATCATTAATTCTTTAGCTTCGGGCGTTGGAATAATTTGCTCAACGTTTAAAAAAAGTTCTTCTCGTTGCCCCTCAGCGATATCTAACTGCATAGAAAAAGGCGTAACTTTGAAACACTGTAACTGAATACCGTGGCTTAATAACCAAAGTGCTGTACTGGTAACTTCCTTACGATAATTTGCTGCAACAAAAATTAGCCGTTGTGCATTACCAGAATTAAGCACAACCTCGCCCATATCAGGTACTTCAAGGAACTCGCAAACTAATGCGTTAGCATCACCGCCACCGCAGTAACGATTTAGATAACTTTGGAAAATATCGACAATTTGTTTTTTGCCGAGGCCTGAACAATACGATGCGTACTTCAGTGCCTGCCACACCACATCGCGACCTGTATCATCAAGTTTGTTTTCAATAATGACTAAATTTCCGTCTTTGTCTAACGCAAGAAGGTCTAGCCTTTCACGCGTATCGTCGAAGCCATCAAATTCTTTCTGGATTATCAGCAATTCTTCACCGAAAGCATCGGGCTGATAGGCTAGCCACTCTTGTAAATGGTTACGTTCAGAAAAACCTAAATCACTGAAGCGTTTATTTTGCAGGCGGGTAATGCGATTTGTTAATTTGTCGATTTTGAACATGCTTTAAACTTCCTAATTATTCCAGCAGCCCGAACTCGTAGAGTCAAAAAACACAATTTTGCCGCGAGGAACAACACCTCTGAGTTTTTGCTGTATATCTCTTATTTCATTAGAAAGACTTTTTTCAGATTTGTCTCCAGTGAATATAGAAACTGCTACTCGTTTATATTTGGCAGCTTTAAGTTGTTCAATAATATGCTCATCTTGTTCTCCCATTCCCCAACCATAAATGGTTAAACTATCAGAATGTCTTGGTAGTTCTTTTTGAAATACATGCGTTAAGTATTTAGAAGCACTTATGGAAGACAATTTCGACTCTGAACTTCCCTCACAGATAAACACAGGATTTCCATCATTCTGCCTCCACATATCAGTTATCTTTGAAAGCAACAAATCTGCGCTGGCTCCTATCTTCTTCTCTTCTTTAGTCGCTTTAGTCTGATAGATGAAGAGGTTACCATGAGGATAAAACAACAGTGTCGCTTTAGAATTAATACCATTAGGTTCTCTCAAGTCATCCGTGTCATCATTGAATGCATAGGTTTTAGTTTTCTGCTTGCTACCGTGAGTAACTAGCTCGGTGAAACAATCTTCAATCCTATTACGATTAATAAAACTTATTGATAATGAAGCCCAATATAAAGTGAGATCATAGTTTAGTGAAAATACATTATCGAACTGAGTTATAAAACGTCCTACATTAACCAAATCACTCTTTAGTTCACCGAATTCAGGATGAATATCTTTAACAGCATTAATTAATGAACGCCGAATTCTTAAATAACCAGAACGTACTTTTTCGCTCTCTGATTTTTCAACTTTAAACTTTCCGTTAATGTAATCAGCCTGCCACAAGCTGAAAAGAACTCGTTCAAAATCACGATACTTCTTCTGAAATTTATCAAAAATCTCGATTGCCTCTGGCTTGAGAAGCTCTTTACGTTTGGCATGTTCGTATAAGCTTGAATAGGAAAAATTGCGTGAAAGCGCGATACTTCCACCATTACCTACAAGCAGGTTCCCCTGAAATTGTTCTTTTATTGTGCTCCATTGAACAATCTCATTCACAGTTCATCTCCATCGGGGAAGAACCTATTTCTCCATTCAGAAGTTTTGGAAGAATTGAGTCTCTTATACTCTTCAACATTTCTGACTCAGTTTCATTGGAAGAAATAAGATTGTAAAGAGGCTGTGTAATCAGAGAATATATCTCGCAAAGAGCTTTTGGAGGCAAGGTCATTTTGATTAATTTGAAGTTTTTTTTGCTAATTTCTGAGAATGTCGTTCCACTAGCTCGTTGCTTGATTTCATCCATAACTGAATCACACCAATTAATGACAAATTCTGGAGTGATATTTTTATCGCAAACCATCGCTATGTATCCTTGATTCACAGCTAAGGGAATTTTCGCAAGAGCTAAATATCCTACAGGAGCACGAGAAGAGAGAAGAACGGTATTTACTGGCAGCAATCCGGAACTTATTTTTTTCAACCCTAGTTCTGTTATCTTTCTATCGGTATCTATTAGTATTTTCGATATATTCCCCGATAAATCTTTTGGCGTAGTCCACGCAATGTTTCCTTTATCCCAAAACTCAGCATTCTTTGTAGACGGTGTACCTCCACCACAGACTTTAACTTCATTACCAATTTCAGATACCTCCCATCCATCTGGTATTTCACCCAACTCACTATTCTCAAGGTGATTAGGAAACAAATCTGCGATGGTTTGAAGTTGTTCAGTTGGAATGAAATCACCAGCGCCTGCTATTGCTTGAATAGCGGCCTGTTGTTCGGCGGTAGCGATATGCTCTGGTGTGGCATCTGGATTTTCTGCTAGTAATGCTTCGCGGGCGGCGATTTTGGCTTTGGTGGGTTCAAAGTCTACAAACCAGCTTTTAAATATGGCTTGGGCGATTTGTTCTAATGTTTGATTAATATTTGTATTTACAGCGAACTTTTCGTCAATCACTCTAAGATATGACGATATACTCACTTGAGTTTCAAATGAAGGTAACTCAAACTGAAAATCTCTAACTAGCTTCAACGATACATTTTTGATTGTAGAACCAGTTGCCAAAGTGTGGATATAGTTTTGAAATTTTAAGCTTTCTAACGTGTAGCGGATAAAATGTTTGTCCACCGAATTTTTTAGGTTCAAATAGCACGCACTTTTCCCGAGAAATACTTTCTCATTGTTATAGAATGCTACATTACCTAATGTGCCGTTTATAGAAAGTAATACTGTCCTATCGGATAATTCTTTTTTATGTTTCTCGAACTCTTCTTTTGAAGCTCTTTTTGTTTTTTCATCAATGAAAATTTGTCCATTTTTTAAGTTATTTCCATTAATAAAATAATACTCTCCATTATCTTCATATTTTGGTGTCCCATGAAGACCATCGCCTATTCTATCTGTGATATCTTTAAGGGTAACTACTTGCCAAGTATTACTCATAACCCAACCCCTTCAGATTTTCCTTAATCTGTTGCTCTAGTCGGTTACTTTCTTCAAACTGTTCTTTTAACAGCGAAGTTAGTCGCGCCATCTTCTCAGAAAAAGGTTCGCCATCATCTTCCTGCTCTGCTGCACCTACGTAGCGCCCTGGCGTTAGCACAAAATCATGCTTTTCAATTTCATCAAGCTTTGCAGACTTACAGAACCCAGCCGCATCTTCGTAACCTTCGCTCGTTTGCCAATTATGAAATGCAACCGTAACTTTCTGAATGTCTTCTGCTGCAAAGTCTCTAAGCACTCTGTCTTTCATATAGCCGAGGTTACGCGCATCAATAAACAATACCTCGCCCTTTCTATCTCGCAGGTTTCGGCCATAGTCATTTACTCGTGCGCCTTTGTTTTTGGTTAAGAACCAAATAC
>Ga0066837_10001458_pt1 | contig 10918 bp, 7 predicted proteins | sample ETNtaG_25_FD_66730 | JGI IMG/M metagenome (GOLD analysis project Ga0066837, IMG submission 66730) | Marine microbial and viral communities from oxygen minimum zone, Eastern Pacific Ocean - ETNP201302SV86 | ecosystem: Environmental > Aquatic > Marine > Oceanic | place: Pacific Ocean: Eastern... | reverse complement strand
GAATTAGCTACATCTGATACGGTAACATTACTCGTTCCCCCTTCACCTACTGGTGCAGTGACCTCAGCATTACTAGAGGCGGCTTTGCTCGATGCTGGAATTCCCTATCGCCGCCGTTTTTCTCCTCGCCAAGTCTCCCCCCCATGCATTGAGATTGAAGAAGGCAAGGCTACTGATATGCCAACAGAATGTAGGCCCAATCCAATCAGCCTCAAACTTGCTCCCTTTTTCACTGTGGGATTAAGGGGCTCTGATGGAAATCCTCAGCGTGGCATCCTTTCTACTGTGGCTCAGGCTGCTGCTTTGGCAGAATTGATTGCACCAGATGGAAAAAGAACTCGTAGATTGAGGCCTTGGCTTCTTGCAGGTAATTGGTGGGGGGATGCTCTTGACCAAGGATATGATCCAGTATACAGTAGTTTGAGAGACCACCTGCGCGAAGAAGGATTAGTACGAATTGTCCCGCTTCCTGAAGTTAAATCACCTAATTTGGCGAACCTCAAGCACCTCGATAAAGAGAGGGAAGTAAGTACTAGAGAATCTTGGTCATCTTTAGACGCTGATGGAAAAGCAGAGGCTTTGAGTGTCTTGGTTATGCCGGAAGTAATTTCAGATAAAACATCAACTTCAAGACTTGAGGAATTAGTGTGGCACCGTATAATAGTTAATAATTCAGATATTGATTTGCATTCAAATATGACGACAATTCGTAGTCGGTGGGATGGTTCCACTTCTACATCAGCCGAGATGGTGGAATCATTACTAGCCAACAGCATTTGAATTAGTTCAACTTATTTTCAGACGAGAGTCACAGGCTAGGCATGCAATTCTAACGGGTCTGTCCTTTGATTCAACTGGGATTGGCTCGCTACATACCGGGCATTCAACAATTGGGATTCTCCTCTTGCGTTTACTACGTCTTAGTGGTATTATTGAGAGGTATGCGGCTTCATCTGCGAGGGCGTCATCAAAACTGATTGAAGGGGTGACTACTGCTACTGAGAGCATTACTATCCCAGTAATTACTAGCGCACCTAGCATAATTAAGAGAGGAAGGGCGAAGAGGTAAGCGTACCCCCAAACTCCAGCGAATAATACTGAGGTGAGCCAAAATCCAGTGCGTGGCTTATTGCGAGTCATCCTCCAAGAGAGTAGTGAAAATAGTGCGACTACTACTAAAGATTCTAAGAGAGAAATAAGGGGTGAGTGGGTAATATCTCCAATGACATATGCTATCGAATAATCAGCCATATCATCTTCACCACTCAATGTTGTACTACTTACAGAAATTGATTCAGAAATAATCAATCGATTATGGTTGTAATTAATGCCACTTCCATCTACTCCTGCTGTGCCCACCATCATAGAGGTCAACAGTCTTGCTTCGATAGTTAGTTCACTCCATATTGGGGTAGCAGAAGGTTGTGGTCTGATAAAATTATCAAATATCACACTTTTTTCACCGATTTTGATGTTTTCTAATGATTCAATAGTAATTGTGATTCGTGAGTCACTAAAACCAAAATCATTGCGTAGGTTGATTTTCACAGTTGGGGCTGCTGCTGCTTCTATCGGCTCAACCCCAAGTAATCTCCCTGGGTCAAGCATCAATCCATCAAACATGAATTTCTTCAATGATGATGCGCGACCAGAAAGGTGAGTTTCCAGTGCTTGAACCTCTACGGGGTCAACTTTGTGATTGTTTCTGGTACCTTCGGTGGATGAGCTACCCTGCACCTGCCTCCACTGTGACAGTGAGTCAAGTGAATCGTTGCCGATATTGTCAAGCCCCCACCTCATCCAGGTAGCCATTGGCCCTTCCAAGTTGATCTGTGTTGTCCTTCGTATTCTATCGCCGGATTCGACTTTAGCATCAATATTGATTCCTAACTGGCTCCCACCGCTTCTTAGTGGTTCATTATTGGGGAATATTCCTAGATTGGTACCACTTCCTGTGCCAAACACAAATGCGTAGGAAAATCCGCCTCTGAATGGCTGGATTTGGTCATCTGAAACAGTTAGAGAGAGATTTACTTCATACACTCCATCTTCTGCAGTATCTGGCGCCATCCAGTTTAGATAAATTTGAGCACCATCATCGTGAACAGTTGCAACAATGTTTTCGACTACAACTCCATCAACTTTGAATTCTGGAACTGATTTATCCCAAATTGCAGAACCTTGCCCAGAGCGAAGAATGACTGGAATTAGTACTGAGCGTCCATCAACTTGTGCTGGTTGCCAATCCATTTTCACCAAGGGGATTGTGGCCTCTAAACTAGAGGGGTGATCATTGGTTCCCCATACAAAGCGAACTCCAGCATCATCACCGGGAGAATTGAGAATCAAGGTTTGTACACTTAGAATTACAACAATCAACTCTCCACTGGATAGGATTTGACCATCTTCATCAATTTCCACATTTATATCAACACTACCTTCCCCTGGTGTGTATGATGGATTGGTATTTGAGTATCCTGTCCATGATTTTCCACCAATCTTGACTTCGGCTGAGACATTAGCTTGAACTCCAGCTGCATTTTCAACTTCATAATTTACAGAAAGTGTCCAAGTTGTGCTTGGATAACTTCCGATGGTGGCTTGAGGTATTCTCCAACGAGCAATTTCAGTCAACTGGCTTACGGAAGAGGAAATCCATACGTCATGCTCAGTTCCTAGATCTACTGAAAAGGGACTCAAGACACCTTTGCCTGCTTCATCACCTTCACCAAGTAGGTAGTAGTTGCCTTCGACTGCATCACAGCAGGTGATTTGGGCCTCTGCATCCCCTATTAGGTGGCTATTTGGTATGGTTGTGATTATTAGTGCAAAGAGGACAAGAATTACTCTATTTTGCCCCCTCATTTGTTTCCCCGAAGTGCGTGGGTACTCTGTCGCTCTTTCAAGGCAACGGGTCATCGAGCCTTGTTCATCCATTATTTTGACAGTTTGTTATGCGCCGAAAGTGTCTGATTAAGTCTATTTTTTCTAGAGCCTTTGAGCAACATATTCATGAACCTGTGAGCCGGCCTTGAATTTAGTGGATTACATGGATGATGTAATGGTATCCGATTTGATTTTGACTGATGAACACGATGTTGTGGACATGGATGACTCCATTGCTACTGCCGCAGATAAACTATTGTCGTTAGGTAGGGGCATTTTGATTGTTCTTGGTGATGATAAGAAAGTGAAGGGTGTTGTCACTCCGAATCAGATTTTAGCAGCGGTATCTGGTGGTGGCGACCCTACAAGCGAAACAGTAGGCGGGCACATGGATGCAGATGTCATGGAAGTAGGACAAAATGCCAATGTCGATGACATTATTGTTTTGATGAATGAGCGTAAACCTCACGCTGTTGTCGCTGTTGATTCTGATGGTCAGTTTGCTGGCTACTTTTCTCCTAATGATTACCGCGAGGCACTTGCACAAATTGAGGCAAGGCCTGCTATCAAACGTCTAGCACAATATGAATAATCAATTCATAGAATGTTTGTTTAGGAATGAGTCCAAATCATGGCCTCATCGCTTTCTATCCGAGCAAAGCCCATCCTTTCCAGTTGGACCACCGTTCCTACTGGGTAATCATTGATCTCTAGCAAACCTTCAGCCTCAATCAATTCGCCATCTTCTTCAAGCAGCAATACTGCAGGTTTTGCCATATTGCTAGGTAGCCAATGAATAATCGGGGTGTTGCCAACGCGTTCGAATCGACTGATTTCACCTTCCCATCCGCGCATCGTCTTTTGATGCTTGATTCCAATGTCTGCAAAATCCTTCAAACGCCTTCCTTCGCGTGATGTAAAATCTTCTCTAGCAATCTTCACCTTGATGGCCCCCTCTCTTAGTGGCCATTCACGAACTCCCTTGTCGGGATATTCAGGGTGGACGGGTAAGGTGACTTTGGTAGGTGGTTCACAGTCGCTCAAATCTAGCCATATGCTCACTGGTTCGCGCACAAATGATAGCCGTGGTGCCTCTGCATTGACTGCCTTGGCGTTGAGACTGTTCAGCGTAGACATAGGTACTGAGATGTCCTTCTGTGTTAGGCCCATATCAATCCAGAATTCCCTCATGGCTCCAGCATCATATCCTCTACGTCGCAATGCTCTGAGGGTCGGTAATCGGGGGTCATCCCATCCAGTATATTGGCCGGATTGAATATCTTTTTTCATCTGTGATGTGCTGAAACCACCGAACTCATGCACTTTGACACGCCCCCAGTAGAGGGTTTCAGGGTATGACCAACCTATTTTGTCATAGAGTAGTTGTTGTTTTCTAGTAGAGTCCATCAAATCTTTTCCACGGATTATATGGGTCACTCCCTGTTCATGGTCTTCAACAGCACTTTGGAAATCTAGTAATGGCCAAACGCGGTATGTGTCACCTACCTTTGGGTGAGGTGCTGTCTGGATTCTCAATGCTGGCCAGTCTCTCAATGCAGGATTCTTATTGTCCATGCTGGTGCGCACCCTCACTACAGCTTCACCTTCAGAAAAACCATCTACTGCATCATTCATTTTTTCCCACTTTGTAAGATTGTCTGAATTGCTATTATCGCGGCAAGGACAATTTTTCATGGATACTCTGAGTTCTCTAAAATCCTCTGCTGAGCAGGTACAGACATACATATGCCCTTCAGAAATAAATTGTTGAGCAAATTCTAGGTATGTATCCATTCTTGCAGATGCTTCAATGACAATATCAGGATTACTTCCAGTTAGCCAAGTGAAATCATCGTGAATCCAATCGTACGCTTGTACATCAGGTCGCTTAATCTTTGTATCCGTATCATCGAATCTTAGTATTATCTTTCCAGAATACATCCTAGCATATTCTGAATTGATGATCACACCACGACTGTGACCTAGAGTGAGAGGGCCATTTGGATTTGGGGCGAAGCGTAGTACAACCTGTCCATCAACCGCATTGGGAAGTTCGGGTAATCCCTCGCGGCGCTCTTTAACTCTCTTCTCAAGAGCTTCTGGAGCTTCTTCCTCCAAGATTCTACGAACTTCGTCGGCCCCTTTTTCTGCCCAAATATTGTTTGCTTCTTCAACCATGGGGGTAATGATGGCATACAGGAACTGAGCCTGTTCTCGCAATTCGATGTTTTCTCCAAGGACCCTCCCCTGGACAGAACCTACCTGGCCTTTACCATCATATTGTAGAGCATTTTGTAAGGCATACTTGCGAATCAGGCGGGAAACATCCTCATCCGGCACCCAATCGCTCATGTATGTCGGTTTGGCCCCAATCACTTGAGCCTTCGTAATGTTGCCACACTGAAGACCTAGAAATCGAACAGATTTTTCTCAGGCAACAAAGGATCTCCTCGTGGTCGTTTGGGGATTTCAGATGAATGAACTTCACTCCATGCATTTTTGGTGGTTTTCCAACCCCATCGTAGTATTTCATGAGGGGTCTTTCCAGATACTAGGGTGGGCAAGATTTTCTGTGTATTTGGATCAGATGGATAACCTGAACCAAAATCAATTGAACTGTTTATCTTTTGAGCCTCGATGTAATCCTCTCGATTTTGTTTGGCAATGATCGATGCGGCGCCAACGACGAGATGCTTTGCATCAGCCCCATGTTCGCTTTGAATTACCCATTCGGGCCAAGGCCAACTCCTGAGTCTTGCTGCAATGTTGTCGCCAAACCGCTGTTCATTCACATCACATGCATCTAGGTGCAGTATCCCCTTTTTTGGTATGTCACTGACCAAAAGTTCGTTACCTATATGGGCAAACATTCCAACTTCAAGTTCATTCAAAGTACGATTTTCCATCCAGTTGTCAATGTGTGCTGGCATAGCAAATAATTTCTGAATACGCCAACCTCGCTCTTCTGCTTTTTCGCATAGCCAGTGATAACATTCCGCTCTTTTTTCATTGGAGAGCATCTTTGAGTCATTGATTCCCTGTTCAGCAAGTAGAGGTAAATCCTCTTCGGGTAGAGCAAATGCGCCAACAACTAATGGGCCAAGACAGGGCCCTCTTCCTGCCTCATCAATTCCAGCCAACCACATTTTCAAACCTCATAAGTCGAAGTCCAATTCCCCATCCTCACTATTATCTTCTGAGTGTGTTTGTTTGTGTGGCTTCTTCGCTTCATCATCAGGGGTAGTAATTCCGACTTTTACTGGTTTCACCACTCCCTTGTTTGATTTTTTCTTTAGTGAAGATTGTTGTTTCTTACTAGCAGTCCTTTTTGGCTTGCGTACAGTTCTACCAGCATCGGCTTCCACTTTGGAAAATAGTTCATTGGCCGGATGAACCACTTTTTCAGCCACCAATTCACTAGCAAGGTCATCAATAAGATCGCTTTCTTTTGATTTCTCATGATGGATTAGAACAGTATTAGCAGCATCTAGGAGTTCCCCGGATGGTTGTTTTGACTGGCTACTTTTTGGGGGGGATTTGGAAGTAAACAAGTCTTGGAAAACCTTGGCTGCAACTTTGGGTGCCTCTAAGACAGCACCTACGACTGCCTTTGGTGCAGCCACAGCACCTTGACCAAATTTCGTCATCCACTCTTCGGGTTTTTCAGGTTCAGGTGGTTCAGAAGCAGCCAATTTCCCCTTCCACTCTGCATCCTTACGTTGACGATGCTTCAATGCCTGTAAAAGTCCAAGCCCACCAATAATTGTGACTATGATAGTAAAAAATAGGCCGTTGAATTGATTCCAAATATCAGCCATTGCGATTTCAAAGTCTAACCACCATGATTCTTCAGGTAGGTTTTCGGGTCTGAAAGACTCTGCTAGATAATCTGCTTCTGTTATGTTGGTAAAAGTGATGTCGGGCTTCAAAGTGCTTTGCATTTCCACAGTCATTGTTAATGTGCCATTAGCCTCAATATTGCGCGGAATATGCATCCAAGCTCTAAAGGTGAAGTTTACGCCAGGTGGGATTTGGTCAATTTCAAAGTAACGAGGTGTTCCAGTAACTGATCCATGCTCTGCTTGTTCAGGGGGTATGAATCCATGTTCTACATTCATGTCAACATGCAAACTAACTTGTAATCCATCATCTCCATTGCCTAGATTTCTCATAGTGAATGCGACAGAAACATTGTCCTTTGAATCCGTAGAACTCTCTACCGCTTGCAATTCCCAGTCTACTAGGGGTGCTACTCTAAGTTCAATAGTTTCACTACCTAGTATTTCACCTGAAATCAGTTTCAATGTTATGGTGACATTACAATGAGAAAATGCAGGAACTAATCCATCTACAGTTAATGTTAGGGTTGCTGCTTCTTGTGTTTCATCTTTGCTCAATACTGTTGTGTGCCTAGATAATTCTGCCCGTAACCTGCTGTCAGCTTCTATATTAATTTCGTATGTGTCTTGGAAATTACCCGTGTTTTCTATGCTGATAATAGCATTACAACTATGGTTTGGTAAAACATCATCACCGTTGCAATTATCATTTACAAATAGTTGCCCACCTCTCTCCCAACTAATATTTGAATCAATGACAATCATCACTGTTTCAGTCGGGTTGTAAGCGCTCCACACTACTACGCCCACTTTCATTTCGCCATGGGTGAGTGAGGGTGGTTGAATCTCAACATCAATGGTAGCCTGAGAATTTGCTCCTATTCCATTTCCACTAGGTCCATTCAAATTGTGGACATTAAAGACTCCAACCAACCAACCATCGTGTTGGTAGGATAGTTCTGGTGTGAATCCCGGAAGAGGTTGCTCATTGTTATCTAGAGGTACTACCCTTGCTACTAATTGAGCGGGTGAGTTTCCAGTGTTCCTTACAGTTAGCGTAGTCCTCTCTTTTTGACCCGGCTCAAGGCTCATGTTGCTGTCATTTGAATCAAAGGCCGCTTGAAACCATTCATCAATTTCAAGTGTGAAATTGTATGAAACTTGAGCATGGTCAATGCTTGATGTCGCCATCAATTGGAATCCATGTTGGACGAATGCAAGTGGTGAGCCATTGATTACAGGGGGAATGTGTATGTCATATTTAGGCCAACCTAGTTCACCTGGAGTGATTATCAATTGACTAGGTTGGTTACAAGGAATTGTAGTTCCATTCCAAAAGCAATCCCAACCAGTTTCACTAGATATGGTGAAAGTGACTGTATCCGTGATGCTGGCCCCATTAGTGATGTTAACTGACATTATTATGAAACCACTTGGCTCAACAAAAGCATTCAATCCTGAATTTGGTCCCCAAGAGAGGTTACTGCTCCCGTTTCCGTTCTTGCTATCTTTCATATCACTTAGTAGAGATTTAGTATCAATTTCAAGAGGGTGGGTGGTTGAATCATTAATTACGGGATATAGTATAGTAGAGGCAAATGAGAATAGCGCAAGAAGGATGAGAATGTCACCTCTGCGCATGACCTTCCGAATTGGCGCAGTTCTTGAAGAGTTGCTCCTGCCTGTGCGTAATTATATCCAAATAGCCCCTTTATGATGTTTTCAGGCGGACATTCTAAGACTTAGGTCCCTGTTTGAGGTACATGGGCGGATTTTGGCCATTCAAGAAGAAGGCGGCCGAGCCAGAGGAGCAAAAAATAGTCACTTACAGTAAGGATGACAATAGTGCAGATGAGTTACTTGCTGATCGTAGTCATGTTGAAGATGAGCAATACAAGGCAGCTCTTGACTTATTGACCACGCCACATCTTGATGAGTCAGAAGGAGGTAAACCCTCTGAAATTGAGGTTGTTGACACCAAAGAAACTAGTGAGAATAATTACGTACAAAGTGGTGATGGTTATTGGTATCTGAAAAAGGAAGATGGTAGTTTTGATTCTACTGCCTACATCAAGAATGATGATGGTACTTTTTCTCCGTATGCTGAATAGAATCGATTTAGTGTACTGGGTCTGGAATTAGATTCGCCAACGCTTCTACATCAAATTCACCCGCTTGAATGGGTACGCGTAATTCGAATAATTCCGCTACAGCAGGGTCTATTTCCCCTATTGAGCCAACAACCTCGCCTGCAATAGAGATTGATGCACCACGTCCCGGTAACCACGGTCCTTCACCTTCCGGAGTTGGTGTGTAGGTTGCTTCAAGTTCTTCACTTGTGGCGCCTAGATCTCTGAGTAATGCTTGCGCCATTCCTTTAGCTCCTGTGAAACCAGTTCCTACCTCTGCACAGGCCCAAGCCACGCGATCTTTGTTATGGTGATTACGAACTACAGTACCTAACTCAAACACTCTTTGAGGGAGTTCATGATGCCTGTTTGCGGCTAGGAGTCTGAGTAGGCTTGGTAGCAAGAATTGTCTTAGTATTGTGTGTTCAATTGTGATTGGATTATGTAATACTGTAACTTCACAACCACTATCTAATCTTGTCTTTGTGAATTGGTCAGCCTCATTTGATAGAGTCAATGATTGAATTTGTTGCAAGCCAAGCCCCTGTAACGATTCTCGAAGTCTTCGATGCAGGGTCATTTTAGCTAACGGTTTACCCGCGATGCTCTGCATAGAGGTAGAGACCCCAAGATCTTCAAATCCAATACCTATGGCGATTTCTTCTACTAAATCAACAGGGTGTAATATGTCAGAGCGCCAACGCGGCATCTCAATCAAATATTCATCCTCACCAGCCGCTGCATCAGCCCATCTATTTCGTGTACGTGGCCCATCAGTAACAACACGTCTTCGAATCAGTTTGCCCCCCATTATATTGAGTGCTACAGCAATTTCATTGTCACCAAACTCTCTACCCAATACATCCTCAAGCAGAGGTTTTGGTAAACGATGGGTGCGTGGGCTGCCGTTTGGTGAAGCAACTGAAACTCCATCCCAGCCTGTCAACTCGATGCTTTCAACAGCACCACCTCTTACGGCAAGTGATAGACATACAAGCAATAGGGTGGCTTCACAGGCACGCTCATCCCATCCTGTGACATCGATGAAAAAGTCAGTTGTTGATTCTGTTACAGTGGTGTGTGCGCCATTGATGATTGGTGGGAAAGAGAGAACGTCACCTGCCGCATCTATAATGACGGGGAATTTTTCGAACCCCTCAAGCAAATGTGCATATTCAACACCCTTAGGATGTGTAGTGAGTATTTCTTCTATGGTGATCTTGTGCTCCATTGCTAGCGGAATGAAAGAGTAGTTTTTGTCTACTGTTACGACCTTGAAAGGTGGGTGCAATTTTGACAGGTCATGGACTCCAACAGAAGTTCTTTTTCGCCCCCGTCCTAGAGCAAAGTGCAATTTTTCTTGGTGATCCATTATTCCTTGTATGAACTCATTTCTAGCTTCATCTGTGTGTCCTGTGTCAACTCCTCTAATTACAGCACCTAAGACTATTGGGCGCACTTGTTCTAGTGAAGGGTCGACAGTCATAGTGATGTCACCACTATTGACTTTCAGTCCTGGTTTCGCTTCTTGCTCGTGAAGAAATGTACGGACTGCAAAAGCCATTGTTTCAGCAGAAAGTAAATCCGGACGGTCAGGAAATACTTCAATTTCAACAATCTCATCATCACATTTCTCTACAGAACATCCGATGAGCCCCAATCTCTCTTCCCAAGCATCAGGGTCATGTATAATGTTGGCATCTAGTTGAATACGTCGTAGAAGGTCGTGATTGAAGGTGACAGTTGGCATTCCCTCACCCCTCACTGGCCAAGCCATTGTGGCATAGGCCTATCATATCCAGCAAGACGTATACCAGTCATATTAGCCGTATCAGATTCAAGGGCCCTTAGGTGGCGCCGATTTAGTTGATCAATTCCATCTTCACCAATTTCAATTAATCTTCCGCGAATATCGGCATCTAATTCTGCTAACCAAGAGTCAACAACCTCTGCAATTCCTTTAGCACTTTTTGGAGTTTCTATGCTAGAGAATGGATTACTGACGATGAATTGTGCACCTGCTGAACAAACTACCAAGGAATCTAAAGCTGTAGCAGACCATGG